>JGI24158J21664_10007567_pt1 | contig 14430 bp, 7 predicted proteins | sample Ectturendosymbi3_FD_21664 | JGI IMG/M metagenome (IMG submission 21664) | reverse complement strand
GGCCTAGTGGTTGGGTCCTAGGTCAGGCAACATGAGCCAAAATGACCCCAAAACTACTTCACTTATGACGTCAGTCACAAAAAATCCGCATCCCTAACCAAGAAAATTTTTTTTGTGTGCAATCTAAAAGACTGTCCAATTCATTTGAGCCCATGAACAGCTTTCTAGCACAATCGGTGGAGCTAAGGCATTGGTAAGGCAACCGAAAACTGCTGTTTTTTAGGCCGAAATCTAAGTACGAATATATTGTACGCTGGTTCTCAAAGTGTTAAGAAGAACAAACATTACTACAAGGTACCAAAAACCAATGCATTTGATAAATGGCTCATCGTACGCAAGTGTTGCATAATAAGCCTATTTAATAAAAAGCATCAGCCAAATGCTGTGAACAGATAGATAAAGAAGTCGATATCTGGCAGTGTCTAAACAACCAAACCTGGTTTTCGCTTATCTTTTTTGTGATGATTCTAACTTCGCATATTTGTATTCAAATACATGTGCTTTCCACGATGTTGATTTCCTATTAACTCTTTGGCGTCCGGCTGCTTTCGGGGATTTTCGGAAAAAAACGCCTTAACGCATGTGGCCTTGTGTAGGAATTTCTCCGGTCTGGTATGCTCTACAGACCTGGTAAAAGTCTCTCGAAAGAAAATTTTTTGCTTGGGGTGTGTGGTTTTTTTTGAGTGACATCATAAGCGGAGGACTTAAAGTGTTAACACGTTCACTACCAGCATACAAATATATTGTACTTGAAAATCACCCTAAAATCAAGCAGTTTTCAAGTGTCTTAGCGACAACATACTCTTCCGCCGATTGCACTAGAGTGCTGTTCAAAAACTCAGCAAGTCTTCGAGTCTACAATGAAAAAAAAATTAGATTTTTGGTTTTTTTTTTTTTGGTGAGTGACATCATAAAGTATGGTAGGTTTTTGGCCATTTTGGCTCATGTTACCTGGCCTAGGGCACAACCATTAGACGGAAGTATTTTGCTCTTTTCTTTGGAAATAGGCTAGAATCTGAGTCTTTCAAGCTTTTGATCGACTTCTAGCGTTTTTGGTTCAAAAGTTATGATCTGAAAACAACAAATTAATTAATTTTTGATTGGTGGATTACTTATTTTGTTGTTTTTAGGTCATAACGTTTGAACCCGAAACCCTAGCAAGTCATCCAAAGTCTCAAAAGGCTTGGATTTTAAGCTATTTTCCAATAAAAACTTGAGCTAAAAACTGCCATCTAGCAGCTTGGGCCTAGGGCCAGAAGAAGTGGGCTAAAAAGGTCTAAAACTATTCCACTTATGACATTACTAACAAAAAATCTGAAACCCAAAAGCAAAAATTTTTTTAAATTGCAAACTAGAAGACTTGCCGAGTCTTGAGCGTTTGAACAGCTCTCTAGCGCAATCGATGAAGGAGTTTTGCCATCACTAAGAAATGTGAAAACAGCTTGATTTAGGCTGAAACTAAACTGGCTGCAAATGTGTTAAAGATTTGTTGATCGATTCCTTGCTTACCCCCATTGTGGCGAGTACATACTTGAATGAGCACTGCGATTCATCTATCTTAATAACCTAAACACATTTTAGGCATGTTTTTGCCCAAAAATTACACCACCAGCTTAATTGATCAACATAATTCAATGATTTGCAAGCTATATTTCTAGTGACAAAAGAGAACTGGATTCATAACAGGTCAATTGGAGTTATTTAGAAAAAGGATCACAACATTTAGAAAAAGGAACATAACTTCTCAAATTTATTTAAACAATTTGTAAGATGCAAAGTCACCCAGCAAAACTGCGAGTCAAAATTAGATGTTTTTCAAGGTTTCTACGTTCAGATACTATTAAATGATATGATGTCTCACAAAGATTCTGTGCAGCAACTGTCAGAAAAATTCGTGCTTGAATTTTTTCAGACAAGTTGTTGACAAGCCATTGTGTTATGACAATTTTATTTTGTGCAAAATCTAAGGAGTAACTTATTGTGGGAATAGTTACTAGAAACAAATTTTAATAATACATGATGTCTGTATTCTAAGTGTCAAACTAATTTCTGTTATTAAAATGATTTATTTTTTTAATCATCTGCTTATGATAAAGGTTTTGTTATTGTCCTTTGTTGGTGTATAATTCAATGCAAATATGTTGTTGTGCAGATGGCAGAAAAGAACGTGTTATGTTTGACAAAATCACATCCAGAGTATCAAAATTGTGTTATGGCTTAAACATGGACTTTGTTGATCCTGTAAGTTATTTCTGGCTTTTCTCTAACATAATTTGGCTCGTTGTTTACTATTAATTGTTCTTTTTTGATGTAACTCTCTGCTTTTACAATTGTTGAAGTTTGCAGCTATATATGTTTTAGACTGCAGTTCATACACTTCTCATCATTTGGTTTTAGTGTAGTTATTTTTAATTCAACCAAATTGATTCAACTAAAAGACCTTGATATTTGGATTTTTTCTGATCTGCACATACCGTAAAACCTCTACCTCTATTTGAGCGCCATGGCGCTCTATTTTTCAACCCTTCCCTTGTAGTGGCGTTCTATTAAAGGTGGTGTTCAATTAGAGGGTGGCGCTCTATTTTTCGACTAGCTGGTCAGAATTTTGGGAAGATAAATTTAATTAATGAAACGAAAAAACATCTAACACAGTTAACATCTAACATCTAAAGAAGAAGAAAAAACATCGAACGTAACACAGTTACTGGTAAGTAATCAAAAATTCACTGGTGAAAATCAAGTGACACGTATGTTCTCATCGGGCTCTGCTGAAGTTTAACAAATGAATCTACGCTTTGATTGAGTGCCAAGTTCTCAATCTCAGCAATCGCATGATCAATGCGTGTTTGCCACGTGCCACGTGTTTGATGCGTGATCAATGCATGGCATGATGCTTCAGAAAACTGAAAGTACAAAGTGGCGTTCTATTAGAGGTGGCGTTCAATTAGAGGGTGGCGCTCAAATAGAGGTTTTACGGTATTCTCTTAAGTTCAAGAAAACAAATCATTAACACTTTGAGAACCGGCGTACGATATATTCGTACTTTGATTTCGGCCTACAACAGTTTTCGGTTGCCTTACCAACGCCCTAGCTCCTCCGCCGATTGCGCTAGAGAGCTGTTCAAAGGCTCAAAGAAATTGGCCAGTCTAGTAGATTGCACTCGAAAAAAATTTTTTTGGTTGGGGGATGCGGATTTTTTGTGAGTGACATCATCAGTGAAGTAGTTTTGGGGTCATTTTGGCTCATGTTGCCTGGCCTAGGACCCAACCGCTAGGCCAAAGTGTTTCACTGAAAGTTTCATTGGAAACTAGGTTCGAGTCTGAGTCTTGAGCCTTTGATTGACTTTCTAGCGTTTTTGGTTCAAAAGTTATGATCTAAAATAAACAAATTAATTAATTATCTAATTAGTCAAATATTTTTACTAACTTAAATCAACTTTTGAACCCAAAACCCCAGCAGGTCATCCAAAGTATCAAAAGACTTGGATTGTAGCCTGGTTTCCAGTAAAAACTTCAGCGAAATGCTACCATCTAACGGTTTGGGCTCAGGGCCAGCAAAAGTGGGCCAAGGTGTCCTAAAAGTCCTCCACTTATGACATCACTCAAAAAAATCTGCACCTCCCGAGCAAAAAATTTTGTTTGAGTGCAGGCTAGAAGACTTGCCGTGCCTTTTGAGTCTTTGAACAGCTCTCTACCAAAACTAATTTAACTGCTGAGGGGCATTTAACAAAACTAATTTAACTGCTGAGGGGCATTGACTCGATAACCTTCCGGTTCCTTCAATGCCCTGGTGTCCGTGTTCTAATTTGTGTTTTTTCTAGCTGAATATTAATTATCGCCAAATAAACTCAACTCAACTCTACCACTTTCGGCACCTGAGTTATGTGTATGCAAAGCCATGTGCGATCTGATTGTTTTGGCACAAGAATCCTCAAAAGTGGGCAGACGCCAAAGTTTTAAGGATACACCATACTTGGTTCTGACTAAAAATCAAATGTATTTATGATTCCATACTAGGCTAAAAAAGCTTTTGTCATATCTGTACCTTGATACTTTTCAAGCTTTTCATTTTCCACAACATTAAGCTCTAGGTTTGTAAGCTTTTGAGGAATCAGGCGACTGGGCTCTGCTTTCATCTTTTTGCAATGATTCAGACTTACTTGTATCTTATTCAAGTAACTACTTTCCATATGTGAGATAAGCAAGAATTTTATTAGCAATTTTTTAATAGGAAATTGATTTGACGTAACACTACGCATTTTCAAATTTTTAATATTTGGTGTGGTTGTTTTAGATCAACTAAGTAGTAAATTTGATTAATAATGTGCTATCAAATCTGGTAAGGTAAGTTTTAATCCCGGTTGAGTCATATTGAAGACTTAAAATGATGCTTGCGGCCTGTCCAACCTCATCTTCAGCATTGATGGATGGGTGCAGGGAAACAGTTCATGAGCAGTGGTGCCATTGGCTTGTCACCAGTGGAGCATTCACTGTGAAAACAAACACGTGGCCCACAATGCAAGCAAGTGGGGATGGGTGTGGCAGACTATATACTTATGAAACTCTAAAAGTAGTAAAGCAACTAGTGTTCCATACTTGAAATGAATCAGCGCCTGGATGAGTTTTCTGTATTTGTACAGTCTACAGTACAAAGTCGACTTCTGCATATGGTCTACAAATTCTCAATTGGGTTTATATATGGATAATTCCTGGGCCAATGAAATATTGGTATATTCTTCTCTTTCATCGATTTTTTCAACATTTTGATGTGTTACAGGGTGCAAGCACCTGTTGAAAGATCTTGGAACCAGCATTATACCTCTTTTACTGCTCTGAAACAACTCTTCAAATAAATGCATCATATTGTGGCAAGCACATCATTCCTTTGATTGGCTGAAGTCTTCTGATATTGTAGTAAACAAAACATCCCAAAACATAATATTCTGCAGATGCTTAACAAACTGATTTATGTATATGGGAAGTGCAAATCTTTTCAAATGTTCTTCGAATGTGCTGATGCTGACTTCTCTGACCCTGTACAAAGAAATCGCTTTCATTCACACAAACAATTTTTCTCCCTTGTTCTTTTGTCCATCGCTTTCATTCACACAAACAATTTTTCTCCCTTGTTCTTTTGTCCTATCTTTGTACTTTTTTGGCAAACTTGCATGATATTTCTTTCATTACTTTGGTTAAAAACTCTTTTTTTTACCAGTCTTGTGGTTTTTGGACCAATTGCGATGAGACATCTGTAAACTGTACAAGAACTGATTTGATACCTTTCTCCTTCAAATCTGTATTCAGTGCATCGTTCATTTTGCAAGGACCTTTCACACTTTGTTGGAATAAGTAAGCATCGTCTCTTGGAGTGGTTTTCCTCTCATGACCACACTTCCCTTTGCGATAAGAAACCAATCAGTATCTTGTTTCAGTTTGTTGACACGGCTGGCAGTTGCAAGACTCACACCAACCACTGCAGCAATCTCTCTATTCATCTTAGATGTGTGTTCGTTCAATGTTACGATCTTTGCACGTTTCCTGGTTGTCATGCCCATGACAATGGCAGTTCACTGACAACTATTTTACAGTTGATTCAAGAGATAGGTTAGGTAATAGTGACCTGACACAATGACTGCATCAAACAATTAATAGAAATGACTATTCATTTAAAGTAAAAGATCATAATGCTTATACAAACTTCATAATGATCTTCAACTGCAGGGAATGAGATTTTCTATTAAAAAAACACAATGTTTCAATTAAGTTGTGCAAGGTCTAGCTTAAAAACTTTTCGTCATTTTTTATTTTTGACCAAATTGACAAATTTTTTGTGGTCAATGACTGAAACTAAGAACTACATTTTTAATATCTATTATATATTAACATTGCCAACTCAATGCCATGTCTTACTATTTGAAACCACTAATACTTAAGTAATGTTGTACGTCTAAGTAGCTGCTCAGCCTATCTTTAACCTAATGGTTAACACAGGAGTGCTAAGATGTGGTTGCACCTGGTGACCAAAACTTGGACTGCGCGAGTGAGATTTGCAGTGACGTAACAGTGCCTAGTTATCAGGTTAAGTGCAATATTATGGCAAAGCTTATGTGTGTGTTGCTGAAAATTTCTGCATGCTACTAAAATTCACTGAAAAATTTTTACTCCTGGGCTAACAGCTACAGATTTTAACCTTACACCATTGACGAAAGCTCATTTTACAGGTATTTTCATTATGGAAAAACATTGTGATTGTTTTTTCTGTTTTTTTCAAACAGTTGTTTTTGGATTTCATAAAATTACAACATTCTGGGATATATCACAGTAAGTACCATTAGGCCCAATTAGTAGCTGACCTCATTATCCCAAGTTGATGTTAATTTATTAATAACAACAAGCAAAGAAATGTGTAGCTAAGAGGGGGGATTTGGTTTATTTATAAACATATTTCTGCTTGAGAAAAGCAAATATGCAAGACAGGAACTGTGGCATCGACACACAAAAGTAACAATGGAGTTTGCACATAATATTGTTTGTAATGTGGCCAGTCATTACAAAGCAAATTTGTCTTTGCCATACTTGTGTACTGGTGCATCACAAAAACAGTTTTGCAATCACACAGGTGCATGTCTGAATACAAATTACCGGTAAGTGAAACAGTGACCTGACTTAGAATATAAAAGGTAACGGATTTCATTTTTCAAAATATGATCCATTCAAGTGGAATCTTCTGTATTATAAGTTGGACCAATGTTGCAATGATGGAATGTTCTGGAATACTAGGTTGTTGAGGGATCAAAACGCATTTAGTTTGAATCTGGTCCTCGTCTAGAATGTGATGTAATTCTGTAAGACTTGGTACAGTCATTATAAATTTTGCAAACGAGCCTAAAATGCAATATAATATATAGAAAAAACACTTAAATTTTCATCTAAAATAATCTAAATCTTTCTTATTGACCAATCATGTCGTTTTTGAAACATGGCATGGTGTAGGTTGTAGACCAATTCTAGCTTGTTTTAACAGTATCAGAAAAATAGTAAAAATTTAGTAAAGTCTGTCTTGGACGCATGAACTGTCCAAAATCAGATTAAAGTCACAATTTACTTTCATGTTAACTAACAAGGCGTGCTGTGTTGTCAATGTCATAATAGATTGTTGAAGGATCAAATCACATGTTCGGGAATGATCTGATATTTAGTAGGCATTAATTTCTGCTGGGATCTTTTTTAATCAATACCAAAAAAACAAAAGAAAATTATTAAACTACTCTTACTTTTCACACCCGTGTCTCTCCTGTGGAAGGTTCCAGCGGCAGCAGTTCTAAAAGATCCTGAAATAACTCAGTTTTCAGCAACCTCTGATAGTTCTGGCTTCATAATGGACAGAACCAAGCCAGGCTGAAGATGTAATCATGCTACATGGTTCTCAGACTACCTTTGGGCTGTTATTCTGCGGGTGTACTCAGCAGGACTCACCTCGCCAAAACTATTTAAGCTTTGTACCATTAAAAAACTACACAAAACAACAGTTTGTTAAAATGTGGGTTTGCATAACCAAGTGGTTTGCAATGAACAAATAAAATTTCTATTGCACCATGACTCAAAAACCATTCATTCAAATAATTTTTTGATGAGTTGAAAATGAGCTGAGCAACTTCGCAATCTCCCGTGATTATGGAAGAAACTGAAAAACCTTAGATCAAATCGACAAGCCTTGTTTTATTAGAATGATCCTTGATATTATGCATTTTTTATTCTTTGTTCAAAAGTGATGCCCTGATGTGCTTTTTCAATATTGCCTGTTTCATTGTTGTATAACTCAACATTTGACAGGCAAAAATTACAATGAAAGTGATAAACGGCGTATATGAGGGGGTGACCACTGTGGAGCTGGACACTCTTGCTGCGGAAACTGCTGCACATATGACCACTACACACCCAGATTATGCTGTTCTCGCTGCTCGTTTGGCTGTGTCAAACCTTCACAAAGAAACGAAAAAAGTTTTTAGCGGTAAGTTGAAATTTTACTGTAATTGTGAAAATACCCTACAAGTTAAGGTTGTAAGTGAAATGTTGCCTGTAATGCAAGTTTGACCTTTAAAAACAAAGTTTTGTTACAATATTCGTAAGGTAAGCCACAATTTGTATAGCTTCAACTGAGATAAAGCAAAAGTCTTGCGTCCATAATATGTTTGGCAGCGGATAGTTATTTCAAAATGTTTGCTGATATCACTTCTGGAATTTAATAGTATTTGTATTGTCTTGTACTGGCCCATTTTTAGTTGATTTATTTGTTTAATCAATGTGCTTTAAAATGCCAAAGTGAATCATTGTATAGATTAAGAAAAATAACGAATATTTAAATTGCAATGACGGAGCATTTTAATTAGTGCTTTCGGCTTTTCAAAGTGTTGGTTACTACTCGACAATTGCGCTTTTGTGCCATTCGTATGACAAACTCTGTTTTCAGCTGTCATGGAAGACTTGTACGAATACATCAATCCTCGTAACGGGAAACACTCGCCGCTGATCTCGAAAAACACACGTGACATCATTGTCAGAAACAAAGAGGTTAGAAACCATCTAGCAGAGAATGTGTAACAACATTGGCTCGTATAAGAGGATGATTATATGCAGAAACTGCATGCAAGTTTAAGAAGTTTCCTGCTGTTCTGTATATTTTAGTATGTGTGTTGTGGTCGTCTGGAAACGCTACTCTTTCATTTCATTTGCCGAAATATTGTAATTTTAAAAAATGTTTATTTCGGCCGAGTATCTCGAATCGCGTATCTTGCTACACGGATGAAGATCTGCAACTTGGTTTTCAACGATGTGGCAGCACTGGGTATCTAAGAAGTCAAGATGTTTTTTTTCATAGCATCTGCAGTGTGGCACGATTGTAACAAAACGGCGGCCTCGGTCCGCCAGAGTGTGCGATCGATAATGCAATCTATACCAAGTTCGCGAGCTTAAGGCCAACACGTAAAACTGAGGCATCGTAGAAGAACTCGGCCGTCACACGTCTGTTTTTTGTTTAGTTGTGGAAAATTTGATAAATTAAAAAAAATTATTTCTTTCGCAGAAACTATACTCTTTTTTTTTCAGAGATTAAACTCGGCGATTATATATGATCGGGATTTCAGTTACAACTTTTTCGGATTTAAGGTAAGCAGTGGCAGCTCCTCGTTTCACAGTTGAATATTATGCTGTAAAACGGGTGTGGCGCTCATTAAATAATTGCCAACACCGGAAGAGGCAAACCGAATTTTTTCTGATTTTTACAAAAGCAGCCTCGCGTCTGAGCGTCTTCATAGCCTGTCATGTTTAAGGCAGGAAAGTCCCATCAACGGTGAAATGCGTTTCCCGGCACGTGAGCAAAAAAGTCATGTACGGAAAACTCTGTACACCCTTGAGCTGCTTAAAAAGATGTAGTTTTATGTGATAATTTACCAGCTATTACCTTTTTGTATGCTGTTTTATTTTGCCATAAAGACTTTGGAAAGATCTTACCTGCTGAAGTTGAATGGAAAGGTGGCCGAAAGGCCACAGCACATGCTTATGCGTGTCGCCATTGGCATCCACGAAGAAGACCTAGACGCGGCAATTGAGGTGAGTAGTGGAAGCTATCTGAGCGCATGCTGGTATGTGTTTTGTGGCTGCTTTGTGTGGCTCCAACACTTGAATTCTGTGTTTTCGACCACGACGTTGATTTCCGAGCGGGTATATTCTTTTGCGACAGACCTACAACCTTCTCTCTGAAAAATGGTTCACGCACGCATCACCCACCCTCTTCAATGCCGGCACCACCCGTCCTCAGCTGTCCAGGTATTGACGCGGTCAGTTCGATAGCACGCTCGATTTCTAGGGTACTGAAAAGAAAGAGGATATGTCTTTTCTGACTCGAAACCCTTGAGTTATTTTTCCTAGCAGAATGTTGTTGATCATGCTCACGCGCATAAAAAGTTCTTACTCATTACCTCAACTTTGGGAGGTTAAATGCAGTGGGGCGTGACACGGAAAAAATTTATTCAAAACTTTTGTTTCCTTGACTGTGTGCTTTTGATAAAAAATAGTGGTTCTTGGCATTGCTGTATAAAGGTTGTGTTAATAATCTATTTATTGCTATACGCATTACGTACAATGTAATTCGGTTCAACGATTTGGAATATTTTGCACAATTTTGGAAAAGACATTGCGGAGAATATAAAAGGAAAGTTTAAGTGATTTTAATTTCATTTCGGCAAAATGACATTAGATCTCCATTTATACCAACGCTTAGAATATGCTAACCTGTGTTCGTATAAATAGCTTGAAAATCGGGGGCTGCAGTCTTTGGCTGGAAACTTGCCAATTCATGCTGGTCAAGCTTCATGGTTGCATGGACAAACCACCCGATAACTGAAAAATAGGCTTTCTTGAAATAGAGACGCAGAAGTACATTTTCAAACCGCGACAGCACGTGGCAGACCAACATTGCTAATATGCAACGTGGAGTGAGTGTATCTTTGGTGCCTTAAACCAGGCCGAGAAGTTTTTGTTTGAATAAAAGGAACTCTTTTCGCGTGGGGTTTGCGCTGTGAGTGCGGAAATCTCCATCACTTGCGAAAGATTCTCGGCGGTAACCCTTGCGGGCGTGTTCGCGCTGCACGATTATGATTTGTTCTTGCGCCGAAATACTTTTTTTGACTTTTGACTCAACCCGGAGCGAAATCTCAACTTGTCGATGGCGTTCCTCAGGCGCCTGTCGAGACAGTGGGCTGCTTGATTTTAGGCCGTCGAAAATCATTCCAGGGTTTTCGCTCCCGCTTCCCGCGCTGATAAGCCTCACGCAGGCGCAGGCGCTCAGTTGGATGCTGGGATTTTGCGGCCCTGTACACGTTTGCTTCACCGACGAAGCTCCAAGCTGCGCTGTGTTGCCTTAGTAACTTAATGCACCGGCCGCGTTAAAGAACTTACTGCGAAAGCCGATCCGGATGTCGCTGCCGTTAAAACGTAAACCTGAAAAACGTATTTTTCGAACGAACCACAATTGAGCAGCGTAGTACGCTGCTAAAACTGCATTAGCAGCAGGGTGTCACGTCTGCTGTATTGATCGACCAGCTGCCATGGCTAAAACTTGCATGCCGAAGACACTGGATAACGAGCTGCTGCAGTGGTTATTAGTGAATCTGCACTGTCTTTGTTGGGATGGTAAAATCCTCGGTATACCCTACTTGTTATACTTCCGTTGTAGTTTGGCGGCTCGATTCTACTCGCGTTTCGATGGATGTGCCCACGCCATGCCCACCGCTCTGCGTGCACTTAAGCAAGCGACATTTTTTGAAACGACAGCCCTTTTCACTAGTGCCTGCACACTGCTGTACTTTTCACAAGTCTGGCATAAGTTTGATTCCGGCTATGAAACAAACGCCTTACTTTCATGCTTACCTTTGCAGTGTGCAGACATTTTTCAACCGTACTTTATTCGTGGGGGAAAGTAAAAAGTAGATTTTGTTGGGTCTAATCTATGAATCGCATTGTAGACATCCTAATGCCCACTTTTAACTAATTTTTTTGAAGGGGTCCAATTTTGTTGGCGGACATTCCTCCTAAAATTCCTTCTTCACAAAGAGTGGGAGCGCAGTTCACAGTTGAACGGCACAAGCACATTGGCGCCCACAAGCGGAGTAAAGAACGCAGGCAGAACCACCAGCAGACAATGAGCGCTGCACACCCAAAAATCAACCCGCTGCAGGCACATGGACGAACTGTTTAACGGTGTGATTGCTTTTTTAGTTGCTTCCTTCTGACAATGTCGGATGACAGCATAGAGGGAATATACGACACGCTCAAACAGTGCGCCTTGGTCTCGAAGTGTGCCGGCGGCATCGGCCTCGCCGTGCATTGCATACGAGCGTCCGGGAGCTACATTGCTGGGGTGAGCGGCTTGAGTCTGCTGTCATGAAAGCGTATTTAATAATGAGTATATATCGGTTAATAAGTATATATCGTTGCGACGTCAGAGCAAAATCTGCAGCAACAAAAGCTTGTCACGCCTCATAACCTGTTGCTTGTTGTGTTGCTGGGCAACAGTCATAATCGCAAGTCTTCGGTGTTTTCTTTAGACCAACGGCAATTCGAACGGCCTCCTTCCCATGCTGCGAGTTTACAACAACACAGCAAGATACGTCGATCAAGGGGGCAACAAGTAATGGGCGTTTCAATTTAATGGGATGTGTATTGGGTGCAAGTCTACTGTGCACGTCAGATATTTATTTGTTGCGGTAAGCCTTGCTGAGCAAAACCCTTAATGGTCGGTGGTTTCACAACCCTTTATGAAGCACAGTTGGACGTTACGGTTTTTGTCAAACTGAATTGAATTTCTACCTAGAACTGAGAACCTGGAAAATTTATTTGATGATTTGCTCGATAGTTTGCCAAACAGCGTTTATCATGCTCTGTTCTTTATCAATTACGTTTGTTAAGTTCTTTTGGAATTACCGAAATTAAGCAACTGCGAATTTTCAAATGTCAAAACACCAATGCGCAACAGCGTTCCACGCGAATACGTTCGATTGTTGTTATTGTGCTTGCTTTTGTTACAGCGACCCGGAGCCTTTGCCATTTATCTGGAACCTTGGCACGCCGACATTTTCGATTTCCTCGACGCGAAGAAGAACACAGGTGCGCTGCCTGGCGCTGTGAAAATGGCTTGATCATATCTAGTTCGGCCACGAGTTTCAAGCATCTAAACCAGCTATGTCCAACCCAAATGGCTTACTGGGCCAAAACGTATGTCACTCTCTTAACCAGGGCCGCACATTGAATGACAAATTAACGAGGGCCGCACTTTGAATGGCTTACTTTGATCTTAAAAAACTAAAATTAGCTTAACCTAATCTACTGAAAGCGTTCGAATCCTAACTGCAGTGGTAACAGACGTGATAAAGTGGCATTGAGGACTACTTGCATCAAAAATGTCAATTCAAGATTATCAAAATAAGGACTGGTTGTCAGTACTGCAGACTGCAGCTGAAACCTAAACTGGGCCGCACAAAACCTTCGACTGGGCCGCATGCGGCCCACGGGCCGTGGGTTGAACATAGCTGGACTAGACAATTGTCAGTTCGAGTCACTCCTTAGTTGTATTTGATTTTTCTTTTGATGTACTTACACAAGATTGTATGTCAAAATTTTTGGACTCCTTGTGATGTACATTTCGAAAAGCAGACAAGGGCTTACAATTAAGCTTTTGGACTAGGGTTAGGTTTAGCATTTAGGGTTAGGGTTTTGTGTTAGTATTTAAGGTTAAGGTTTATGGTTAGCGTTTAGGGTTAGGGTTCAGTGTTAGTGTCTAAGATTAGGGTTAGCGTTTAGTGTTGAGAGTTAGGGTTTACGGTTAACGATTAGGATTTAGGGTTAAGGTATAAGCGGTAGCTCCCAACCGGGGAGAAATTTCTGCCCAGGGAAGAATTTCATGAGTTCAGAGGAGGAATTTCTTCTGTTTAGTTAAGTTACTTATTCGTTATAAGTGTTGTACATGCTTTTTATGTTGACATTGGCTCATGCGATTATTTATATGGCTTTAAGTTATTTAGCGGACTATCAAACGTTTTTGTTAACAAACTTTAGTGCCATTTTTTGACAACACATAGTTTTTGTTCCACTTTAATTAATCAAGTTATGTCGACAATAAAGACAATTGTTCCAATTGTAGTTAATACTAGCCTACAAACCCGAACAGGGGAGGAATAAAAGTTCAGTAGGGGAGGAATGAAAACTTCCCAACTGAGTAACAGGAGGAATGCATCAAAAAAGGTTGGGAACCACTGAGGTATAGGGTCACAAAAAATTAATAGCCACCTGAATCCTTTAATATGAGAAGCAACTGACATGTAAAGAAGAGATCACATATTTTGCAGAGCTCAGCAATTTCATTTGATAGGGTTTTTTAGTCTTTTTAAAGAGAAAACCGGATACGGTCATGTAGACACTGCCAAAAGTTTATAGCATTCACTTTGGAGTTTAAGCGGGAGTCGGAGTCCAAGACTTAAAAATGTTTCGGAGTCGGAGTATATTCAGCCGAAGCAGGAGTAGAGTCGGAGTCAAAAATTTCAAACTCGGTACACCTCTGGTCAGGACCACGTTGCAAGTCGCTTACCACAGCTGTAAAAATCTCACGCATATACGAGCAAAACACGTCACGTGAAACGCACCCAAATGGTTGTAGCTGCTATGTTAACGATTCGCGTGTTTCTTACTTTTTCAGACTGGTAAGAATCGAACGCAACTAAACTGTCGCGTGAAAAGATGTGAGGTTGAAAAACCAGAACCGTCGCCAGAAAGTCTTGAATAGGTGATTTCAATTCGTGCAAGGGGACTTGACATTCTGAAAATTTGATAAAATCTTTACTGATTTATAGTGTTTCATATATAAATTTGGAAGGGCTGA
>JGI24158J21664_10007561_pt1 | contig 14435 bp, 10 predicted proteins | sample Ectturendosymbi3_FD_21664 | JGI IMG/M metagenome (IMG submission 21664) | reverse complement strand
CTCGTCTCTCTGAAGCGAGATCTAGTTGTCACCAACAAAAGCTTGCCAAGTGAGTTGCGAGAGAAAAGATCAGAATTAAAAAAAACATTTAATAACAGTTGCAATACGCCCAGACTGGATTATATTCTATTTGCGAGAGTTTATTAGAGAGATTCTATGAGAGTGATTCTGTTCGGGTATATTCTAGTCGAGTCTATTCACCCTTGCCCTAAAGCTGAAAACAAATCTTTGACCGCTTGCGAAATTAGTAGGAGAGTTTCCAGTTGAGTGCAAGCCAAAGACCTAATCCACCTATGTCCAACCCGTAGCCCAGTCGAAGATTTTGTGCGGCCCAGTTTAGGTTTTCATTGTATTAAAAGTATCCTACGTGCTGACAACATGTCTTTGTTTTGATATTTTTGGATTTGAAAATTTTGATGCAGGTGGTCCTCAGTGCCACTTTGTCACGTCTGTTACAATTGCAGTTAGGATTCGAACGCTTTCAGAATATTAGCTGAAGATGAATTTAGTTTGCTAAGATCAAAGTAAACCGTTGAATGTGCGGCCCTCATTAATTTTTCTTTCAATGTGCTGCCCTGGTTAATATAGCGATATACTTTTTCGCTCAGCAAGACATTTGGGTTGGACATGGCTGACCTAATCTCTCGGTTAGTTTTACCCCAGCTAGGAACCTAACCAAACTTATTTTAAATTAGGTAAGCGGGGACACACTATTAAAATATCTTTAAGCCACGATTGTGTTTGATGGTGATTGTGGATGTGTTCTCAATTGTGTACTTGTTATTTGGGTATCGTTGTTCAAACGAGTAGTGTCGTCGCTAATTGTATATTAAATCGTGTTTTTTCTCGGAAGTTGTTCAACCAAAAGCGTTGATTTTCTGTGTTTCGCAATAACAATTGGTGTTGTGTTTTTATTAACGAGAGCGCATAATATCATTGCAGTCGACATTGTCAAGTAAGAAGGGACGCACTATTCTGAAACAAAAGCTGATGGATATTAAACTTCTTTAAAATGACATTTCAGGCTCTGTCTTACCCTGATAGTTAAACTTATGAACGTATGAGAGATAAAATGAGTAGGCAACAGCCTCCCGCAGTATAGAAATTGGGCAATTTGGCTTACAAGTATCTTGGCAGACATGCCGAGTACACGATAAAGGAATGAAAAGTTTCACATTTGTAGTTGTTCGTTTTCCGGTAGAGTTGACGATCATACCCCTGGGACTATTTGAAACAGAGTCAGGCTCGTACTCACTGGGAAGAAATATTTAGATCTAGAGACGTGTCAGAGTCAGACCAACAGGTTGAAATTTTGCACGACCATTTAATCTTTGTATACAAAACAGATCAAACGGTTTTACTCAATGCAGTCATCACCTTTGACTGCAAAACTTCTAAGGAGTTTTCAGACTGATGTTTTGTTTGTTTATGAGGTTATTTTCACATTTTGTGACGTCCCCAAATGTTTTCATTTATTTATTGTTTTATGAAATATTACCTATTTGTAACGCCCGCAAAGCACAAAGATTAGTAATCTTGAACTTTAACAAACGTTGCTGCAGAAGTAGGTAAAAGTGCTTAAATAGAGTGTCCTCTTGCTCAACACACACAAAAACATGTTTGAAAAGAACTTGAAAAACTCCAATATATTCGTGCAACATCGCTAACTTCCCAAAATAAAACAAACTCATATGTTATCAGCCCTCAATTACTGTACATTTTCCCAGCACTTAACCTTTTTCTAACTTGTAAAGATTGCAATGGCTTGAACATTGCTATTCGCACGCGTCGCACATCAATTTTTGATTTTCAGAAAAACGTACCAGCTTTTGTACAGTTTTGTCAAATCATAATCTCCAGCCTCAAACGTTGGCTTTACGCACCACGGATTGTGATTCGCTATCCATGTCGTTGCAAATTGACAATAGGTCATGCTGAAAGTACTGGCAACCTACATACGATGTTGAAAGACATTAAAGGAGCATTCTTAATGCCTCAATGTTTCAGCTTCCTGTGTGAAACTGTTTTTGATTTACGCTAGAAAAAAGTTGAATGCTTGGATCAATTTTCACTTGTTCGGCGTCATAGTGAAGGTTATTTTGTGTGACAATGTAGGTGCTTTTGAAACGTCAGAAAACAGAAAGTCAAACAAGCAGTTGCTGCCCGGAAAGGTATGTTTATGTTTTGGCAGAGATAAAATATTCCGGAACGAAAAATATTACTTAAAAAATAAAGCAATTTCTAACGTTTTGAAACCGAACAAAGTGTGTGTTTGAGGAAGAAAACTCTATCTTTGCGTTAATTTAACAAACAATTAACCAGACCTAGCAGTGTATGACCATGAAATTTGAAATACAGTAAAACGCTGTGATCAAAGCGTTTTGAGAAAAGATGTAGACCAGCGCTCTTCAACCGGTGTGCACAGTGCACCCTAGGGTGCACCAAAATATGCGTAGGGTGCACCACTACGAAAGGGTTCACAAAGGTGCACCACAAACTTGTCACACTAAAATATTTTTTACAAAAACTTTCTGTTAGCAAAAATGAACCATTAACCAACCAATCACTTTCAGGATTTAACTAAGACTTTGCACAATCTAAACTGTGGTTCATAAGCATCACACCATATCAAGCTAATTGTTGTAATCAGATGATTATTTGTGATTCATAAGCAACAGGCAATGAGTCATTATCCATTGAATTATGTAGGTGAATTACTGAATTAGAGGACTTTGCTTATTTAGACCCGGGTACTTACAGGTATGGGCGCAATTAGGCGGGGGACACGGGGAAGTGTCAGTAAATAGGGTTCATGAGTTCGTCAAAATATCTTTAAGGGTGCACGGTAACAAAAAAGGTTGAAAAGCACTGATGTAGACTTCGTTGGCGAACAAACATTTCTGTTACAAAACAAAAATGTCTCAAGTGAAACGGTAGCTAATAGATGGTGAAGAATTTGATTGAAGGTGACTGTAAACCGTGAAGTTCTTCAAGATGTCTAGGACTTCTTCCGATGCGTCTCTGACGTGAGGACAGGCAGATCTCAGGAAGGGAACGAAATTTTGTCAGAAGAAGTCGAAATATTTGTATCACACATTGCTAGCGAGCCTTTTGAATTTTTGTCAGATGTTGCAGTTTTCTGTAGAGTTACAAGCAAGGTAGTCTTTGATGATGTTGGTGTTTTTAATGCAATGTCAATATTTTCTACCTGCGTAATAAGTGACGCAACGAATATTATGACAGCGCAAAAATATCAAGGATCCCATCCATAAAACGGTGAGGCCAATTAATCCATCACTCCCTGGCTAATGGCAACACTATCATTTACAGAATCAACTCGATTTTGAAAAGGGAGCACTCGGAAGGGTCTACGTTGCAACAGTTGCTTTGTTGAACAACGAACGATCGATTATGCTACAGTGTGGATGAAACTTAAATTATGAATGAAGAACCTTCTTCTAACATGTTCCTCTCGAGAAACACGTGCCATGACATCAACAGACTTGAAGGAAATGTGATAAAGATTGTTGATTGATTTCTGGCTGAAAGCCGAGCGTAAAGGCAACCATAATTTCGGTTGATTCATCTTCATCAGCATTTGGATTGCTGAGACTATCCGGAGAAAGAAAGCTGCAAAATTAAAAATATATATTCCGAGCACTATAACTGTTATAGTTGATGATACGACTTGCTAGACCTATTTGTTTTATCGTCAAATACATGCATGAGAAGTATTATGACAACATCAGGTGCCACTACAGACACATCTTCATTCACTTTGCCAGGCAACTGAGTGATTTCATTCAAACCACGGAAATTTGTATAACACCTTTTCCTTTCCAGCTGGCGATAAAGTGGCAGCGTGTTTTTGTTTCTTAAATGCAGGGCTGCGGGAATGTAGAGAATACCTCTGAAATGGTGTGCAAAATATCATAATACGCTTATTTGCTATGAAATTCCTGACACTCAGGGTGGGTTCCTAAGATAAGGAAATATTGACTCATTGCCAACTGAAGATATTGTTTCGTCAACAGAAACCTTCAGCATATGTCACATGTCATTTCTGCATAAAAATAATATTTCTGGTAAAATAGTGAAACTTCAGTGTTATGCACGCAATGGCTGAAAGAGACTACAAGCTATCTGTAAAAAAATCACAACTTGTAATTTCTTGTATAATGGCAATTGAAACAGAGGTTGGTTTACGACAAAGACAAACCTTAACGAAAGACTTTTGGCGATTTTTTGAATAGTTTTTTTTTTCTGCACAGGTTTGCGAAAGCTATTGTTCTGTGGTCAGTTCGTGTTGTATCTTATTACATTCGACGATTGTTGTTTGGAACTTATTGGAAGTTTGAATCGGCACGGAAAAGTCTATATTTATGTATTGTGCTCTTTCATTTGAGTTCATAATTACTTGGGGAATTCTTAATGCAATGTCTTGAAACATTTACCTAACAGAACATTTTTTGAGTTACATCAGTGAACAAACACCCATGAAGGAAATATATTTTTCTGCAAATGTTCGGGAAGAAATTAATGTAAAAGTACGAACAAGAGAAATACTGTAATATGCAAACAAATGCCGCCAGACGAAATGAAAGGGGAGTATTAATATTTGTCATAACAATTTTAGCCTTTTTTGAATACGACCGATTTAGCAACAGAAAATAAGCATTCCTACAATCAAACCTGTAAAACAACAGCACCACTGAGTTTTCAGCCGGTTTAAAAGTGGAATGGATTGCAAAAGAGTTATTCAACAGACGTTACCGTAGTTTTGTGAAATAGTAAAAGCGTTGGCTCTTTAAAGACTGTTTCAACTCTTGCCTGTATTCACGTGCACTTTGGCAAGTGCAGTCTCTCAGTATAGTTAGCTCGGTGCTCGCTGACCATTATATTGCTTTATCTGCAGTGGATCCTGTGCCTTTCTTTATTTCGTTGGTTTACAATTTCTCCTTTTTTTGTCATTTGTTTTGTTCTTTATTCGTTTCTTTTTTCAGTGGTTACGTGTCCGAGCAGGTGTTCATTTCGCTCAAACTCGGACGTGTCCGAGCAGTTGACTAATTGAGAGCAATACCAAGAGCATTTCACAAACCGTCTATGTTTGGAGAAATAGTAGCTTCCAGAGGCCTTGGAGCAATTGCTTCGGTTGCTTTTGCAATTTTCGTGCGCTGAAAAGTCGCAGCAAACCAAATGCTGATGGCAGTGAACTAGTCGTTACAATGGCTGTCGTGATGCGCGAGTTCAAAACAGCCATCAATCGACAATCTGTATCACGTTTTCGTCAATTCTGCTGATGTCATGTCACATCTTTCTCCGAAAAAAGTTGTCGGCAAATTGATTTCCTTAAATATCTCACATTTCCTTTCAGCGAAACTTGACCAATCGATCGCTCTTTCCCAAGAATGCAGCAGTAGGAAGCCAGGCGTTGCTCTGTTAGAAAACTCAAGCTGGATCAGTGATGCTTAAAGAGTTGCTGTGTGCATTTGTTGAGGGAATTCGGAATTTTGATTTGAAAAATAGATAGATTTCAATTTTCTATTTTCTGAATGCTTGCCATATGTTCAAAACTTAAAATGTTTGTTTTGTTAAACTTTAAATAGCAAAGGATTCAATGCGTTTTGTTTAATGAAATATGCGTTAAGGGAAACATTAAATGTGCTTCCAAGTGCTGACTTCTGAAGAGTGTCTTCAAAATGACAATGATTCCTATCACCATTCTCTTCTTCGCAGGGACGTTTTTAAAAGAACGTAAGAGCTGACATTAAATACAATGAAAATTGTTCTTTTTGCAATAGTTTTGGTCGGAATCTCTGTGCCCGTGCATTCTGGTAAGTTCTATGGAAAGTATCATAAATAGTTAACAGGCGCTTTTCGTTAAAAGATTCTTGATTAAGTCTGTTTACGTATCGTTAGCAAAGGAGTCTGGAAGAACATCATGAAGTGAATTTTCTCTTAGTATGGCACACCAACGACTAGGAAATCAATCACAATCAAAAGCAACAAAATGTGCATGCAGAATGTTTTAGAATGGTGCAGCAGAAATTAAAAAAGCATATTGGGAAGTGTTTTCATAGTAATGTCGTACTAAAAATTAATCAAAGTTAATGTTTGAAAAAATGGTATCACAGGTCACTTGCGTGTCAGTTATCCGAAAAAGAAAGGGCATCCAGCGCCATTTGTCAGGAAATCGGCTTATTCCACATGTCTTGTTTGACTGAACCTTTGGTTGATGGAGATATTTTCATGTGTTTAAACGCAAATTTGCCTGGAGCCAGAGCCGGATTTGAATCCGGAACTCAAACGTTTTGGATGGTGGAGACGAAGTCGGAGCCTGAAAGCTCGGTTCCGATTACACAGCCCTTGCTTGTGGGGCAACCGAGTTTTTGAAAAGAGTACCATGGATTTCAGTTTTCAATTAACCAAATCATTCTGTAGCCCGAGCCAAAACGTTTCAGATGTTGAAGCCGGATACGGAGCTGGAGCCAAACTGTTTAGATGCCTGGAGCCAGAGTCGGAGCCTTAAATTTGAGTTCCGCCTCCACTGCCAATAACTCGATAAGAAAATTATTTCCAAATAGTTTGTTTACTTTTGGTAAAATTCTGTGTTGCATTCAGTACCTGAATGTTGTCGGAGCAATAGCTTTCAAAGCAATGGATTCTTCGTTTGCGTATAACAGTCACAAATTTGACTTAAGCTTGTGGAGGTACGAAATTTGTGATTTGAGATGCAAAAATTGGCCTTGAATAGATGTTTATCTAGTAGCACTGTCTACTCCTATAGAATCTTCGGAAGAGGCAATGGGGGTCAGTACATTGCAAGAAAAAGCAGATGGTGTTCCACATAATGACAACATCCTTGATGTCCTACGAAGTCACCGGAGATTTGCTCGCTCTTTGCCTTCTAATATACAAAACACATTATTGTTCGGGTGTCCGGTGAATACTTTTTATTGTTAATTTTGTGTTTAATTCACACATTGCTTTGCTAATCAAAATAAATGTTCAAACAACTGGTTCTTGTCTTTTATTGAAAAAAATATTTTCGGCTCTTAAATGCAACTTTGTTCAATTTCTTGGTTAAATATGAAAATGGTCTACTTTTTCCGATATGACTTCAAAAAAAGTAAAGAAAGACATTTCCGGATAAATGAAGTTTTTGTTTAAAGGCAGAAGTTTTATGGGTAAATTAAAGGAATTTTCACAGGACGAGTTTTTGGGTATTCTCCGTCGAAGTTGCAACCCCGACAATTGCAGAAGCACATCAGAAAACAGAGCAAGGAAAAGTGAGTTATTGTGCGTCATTTTTATTTTGTTGTTGATGACTGTTGTTTTGTTGTTCGTGATGGTCGTTTCATTATACGTGATTGTTGTTTCATTTTTGTGTCAAAGTTTAATGTTTCCTTTTGAGAGACTTTGCAGACAAACAATTCATTTCAGTCAGCTGTCCGCTTTTAGGACCGTGGTTCTTTTTGGTAGAGAGCCCCCGTTGGGTAACACGAAAAGTTGGCAAGGGTGTCGGAAGCATTGGTGTAAGGGCAGGCAATTTTTCGGTGGTGGAAAGGATATTTTGCGCGAATTTTCCAAATTTTACCAAACAAACGTTTACGTGAGAAAATTTCTACCAGCTCTTAGTACATTATACTTTCTTCTACTATGTTGTCATGCACTTGTGAAAATAATTTGGTACTTTATGTTTGGTTCTTTAATAACCCAACTGAATAAAGTACATTAGGTTGTGGAAGAACATTGTCAGAAGCTGACTCAGTGTTCTCGAGCATCTGTTCTGTGGTTTTCAGAGTTACGAGGTTTTCCATTCACAGCTGCTTTTGTCAGCAAGAAACCTGATACCTATCTGGAATAGGTCTAAAGCTCAGTCCTTGTCTAAGACATATATGTGGTATACGTGGCATGTATCATACAATTTATACAATATGTCTGGGACATCAGTTTTGAAACATCATCTGCTCAACTGAACATATATGCAGCAGCAAGCATGCAACAAACTGTATGGCAAAATGTCTTTATCCAAACTGTGATTAAAATAAAAACAAAAGATTTTCTGTACTTGCCTTTCATGGAATCTGCTAATATGAAGTTGGCGCCTTGCAGTACACTAGATTCCCTCAGTTTGCAAATAACGAAGCACGTAATAGGAATGCCTTCTTGTGCCAAACTTTCAAGTGAGTCAGTCACTCATTAACTCTCACAAAATAATACAGAAAGTTACTAGAAATAGTTTGTTGATTTTATATATTTATGATGTTTTTCTATGACAAAAAGAACAGTTATTTATGCACGCAACAACAAAGAAGCATAATTTCCTTGCTGGAAAGAATTGTCTAAGGGCTTTTGCTAAACTCTTTCGAGATTTTGCCCAACTTTTTGACCATTCACAACTATGTGGGGTGCGCTTTCATCACCTGCACCTACACCACTGGGAGAGAGAATTCCAGCGACATATTATTGGAAAGTAAAGAGTTAATTGTTCTGTTTTCCCCATACTGCTTTGCCATTCGAACATTTGTTTTCATGTCACATTAACGCCATCATCAAAACAAATTCTCGGAACAAACTGGAATATGAAGCCGATTTTCGATTTGCATTGTCTTCAACAAAGCCACGAATTAAGCTACTGAGTTCGCAAAAGCAATTGCATCCTTCACCGTTAACCAGCAAAATGGCAAATAAATTGTATTTTGTTTTTTGTGTTTGATTTTCAAGTTAAATGAGGCACGAGATGCTATCAATGACTAAAGCCAAGGGTGGCACGACTAAAAAATTTTAAGAGCCACTTACTCAGAACGTGCCCTATTTGTTTTTTGCAGTATTGCTTTAGAGTATATTTTCCTAGACAATACAGTTTGACGTTATCCCGTGCGCTTTCCGCTAATGTTCTCCAATACAATGTTCTGCTTTTTCTTTAGCAAACTGCGTTACATAGCTAGAGTGAACCCACAATCCATGTTTGCAATGAACTTCGTGTCTGGATCATGCAATAAACTAAAAACGAACCGTCTTTGGAAACCTTGTCTCTTGACCTAGTTCGCCATCTTGACCCATTGAAGCGTAGTCGGAAAAGGATCACAATTGAAAATATTTTCGCAAGTTCGTGAAAACTTTGTCTCCGATACTTCAACATTTTCCAACAGAAATGTTGTTTTAATAAAAAAAATGCATTCCAAGGCGGCAAAATCTGTCCAGGTTTTTCAGTTGGTATGAAAACTAAATAACCTTAGTTTGAAGAAAACGTTGGAAAAGCGTTTTAGGAAAACCGCGTTTTCAAGCAAATGTTTCAGGTACAAATTGTTTCAAGTTTGTTCAAAGAATTACGAAAAAATAAGTTCCTGCAAAAACTCATTGCATTTACTGACATTACACCAGACAGGCAGTAGTCTGAACTGAATAACTGTTTCTAATAGAAAACAATACTTCAACGCGCGGGTTTGACTTATTCGCAAAATTATTGCAAAAACATAACGTTTTCTGGAAAGGTTTTAAGACCAACTCCAAGCCACGAAAAGCATAAAGAAAATTAATTTCAAACATAACGATACAATATAATTCCTGGCGCTAGTGTCAAAGTGTCAGTGATGCTTTTATCTATCCCATGCGTCCTTGGATATGTAAAAGACGCATACAAGCGTCTTATACTGTCAGTAATCGAGTACAGATAAATTATGCCATGACTCAATCATGCTTCAACACTGTTCTATGAAAAACCCCTGCCATTACTTTCTGATCTGGGGCTAAAATAAATTCAGTACAAGTGGAAAAAGTTTGAAAATGGATTAGGAATTTATAAAACAACTGTTTGTTATATTAAAACAGGAACATACAATGTTTCACACTTACATAAGAAAACCTCTATGAAACAATAGCATGCACGATGTTTTGCTGCGACAACATGACAAGTGCAATCGAAATACTCATAGCTTTAGTTGGTTGTCTGTTGGTAACTTGTCGTCTCTTTGCTACTGCCATTATTGATCTATATTGTTGGTGCTTTACTCAGTGATATCCAGAACTCTACGTATCACTGGCTTTGCCTCATCAAAACACTGTAAGACTAAACAGCAAATGGAACAACACAATCTAAAAGACCCAAAGATCTCCTTGTCAATCAGCACCTCCAAATGCTCCTGAGTAGCAGTGCTTTTTTCGATAAAACTTTAGTGAACTTTGTGTTAAAAATCTTTGCAAAATGATTCGTTGTACAATGATGTAGCACGTCAGCTATGGATGGAAACACAAGTGGCAAGCACAAATGGCATGCAGAGGAATTTCTCTCGTGATTAAAAAATCAAACTAGAAATCAATCTTCCCGCATTTTATGCAATATTCTGCTCATTTGCTGTATTTTCTTGAAGCACCGCAAAATGTGACGCTGGTGAAGGTTAATTAGTATAATCATTCAGAATTAGACAATGAGTATTCCTGGTTTTTGGACCAAATTTCGAGTAGAAATATTTTGTGCCATCTTGGAGGAAAAAAAAGTATTTCTTCAAGTACAGCAGAATGCTGGAGAGTATCTCATTGCTTAAGTTAATGTACGTAAATTGCATTATGATTATTTTTGCAGATTACTGCCAGTTATGCCAAGCGATGCGAGATTGCCTTAACAAGAAGCGTCCAACTCATAACTGAAAAGGCCTTAAACACCAATCTGCACTGATGAGTTGCCAGGAGTAGCCCCGCACGATTCTTTGTTTGTTTTATTGCGCCCAGGAGTTGCCGTGTCGTGCACGAGTGCAGAATTACCCGATGCAACAAAACAAACAAAAAATCGTGCGCGGCTACTCCTGGCAACTCCTCAGTGTATATCGACTTTTATGGTTGATCTTATCAAGAACAACTTTCATTAACCGGAAAGAATTGGAGGAAATCCACTTATTACAAACTTGCGGGGCTCGATCGATTCCTTTTCTGTTGAAGCAGCCATTTACAATTGTTTTTTTGTATTGCATAATATACCTTTCAAATGTTTCATTTACACATATGTACATTCACATCGTATTAACGCCACTGCTCGTCTCTGCCAACATATTCTGGGTGTATACGGAAGGGTAAGTGTTTTTGTAAATTTAATGTTCTTATGTTTGCCCCAAAATCCACATCCAGTCGCACACTGGAATGTTGTATCTGATCCAGTTGCTTGCTAGAATTTGGAATCTGTTCATCAGTTCTAACTGTTCTTGGTCAATTGTGTTTTGTTTAAAACTACTGACTTTGGAAAAAGTTGATGCAGAGAATATATCTTAACGTTGACACCAATAAAGCTTTTGTTTGGACTATTCCTTCTGAAATCGTAAATACCTATCTAAAAATAATTTTATGTATTGAATATTCGAAGGTAGATGGACGATGTCATTTGCTAATTTTTATTACGTTTTCTATCATTAATTTTTGTATGACATTATATATCTTATTATATTGCTTAAAGATAAATGTCTCAGATTAATTACATCATAATTTAGATTCAGGAATGCAAAAAACTCACAAGTCATAAGAGTAGCATTAAATTGTGCTTAATATTTTAAAATGTCTGCACAGTTTTCGAATGACAGCATGCATGAAGTTGTGGAGCACTTTCATCATACGTTCTACCAAATTCTTCCAATCTTCAAATGGTTGCTTGTTCCATTTACCACTGGAGCAATGTCATTATTATGTTTCTATTGTTTAATATTACTACTGCTGGCCATCGACATAGTAATAGTGTTTTGCTGATTGGAAAGAATGACTGTTTGATTTTGTTGCAAACATCTCAGTTGAAACTTTGTTCCAAAATGATGTGTATTTCTTGCGAATAAACCATATCAAAAAAATGTATGAACCAGTGCACAGCATGATCAAGCTATACTTTGCTATAGATGCTTGCTTTTTTGCAAAACGAGTCTACAGACGGAGTTACTGACAACCAGAATAAATATCAAAGCAATGATGATATTTACCCCCCATACCGCCTGAATTTGCTTTTTATTGTTGAAACTCTTTACAAGCTTCAACACTGTAAAACATTGTTGTGCCTTCTCTATCTAGATTTCTGCACAGTTCTCCTTTGTCATGTTAGCTGTATTAGTATATGGAAAATGGCTACAAAAATCATTGTACTGTAAGTTTATCATGTAAGTCAATTATTTCCCCAAATCCATCGCTTTCTCCATCGTTGACCTCTCATGCAGCATTTTTTCAACGCGTTTCAACACGTTTATCCACGGCATGGTGGCCACGCCAATAACAAGAGACAAACAAACATGACTCAGCATTTCTGACGAGCACGCGAAAGCCAGCAAATGAAGGTTCTGCCATAAAAAAAACAAAGTGTCCACAATGGTTCACGTTCAGCCACTCAGCTAAATTGTATGATTTTTTACAAAACGAGAGAATATAATCCAACGTTAAAAATTTTTATAGGGTTAAATGCGTTTTCCAGCCAAAGGACACATCAAACGGTCATCAATTTGAATGGAATTGTGGCCTATCAGCGCAATGAAAGTGCACAAAAGACAAACATTGGCTTCATTTTTCAGAAAATGAAGGAAAACTCTGTTTGCAACAATAAATACGACAAAAGCATGTTGTAAAATTAGTGTTTGAAACTTGGTCTCTTGGAATTTGAAATACCATTTTCACGCCGACGCTCACCATGCTCTGATGCAGCTATGTCCAACCCGTGGCCACTCATGGGTTGGTGAAACACTGCTTTTTGCTTTTCTTATTTTTATCCTTGTGGTTCCATTGGCAATAAATTTACGTATGAAATCACACTTATTGTGCGGAGTGGTTAAAGCTGGCACGCGATTGTTACCGTTGCAGCTAGGATTCAAACACTTTCACTCCGCCGCACTTATGATATTGCCTGTCCTTTCAGACTGGTGCACACGGAATTTATTAATATTATGCGAGGGTTATCTTGCATCCCAACAATTTTTTGACCATTGCATGAAGCAACTCTTAAACAGAAAACGCTGTGTCATACGACAACGTGACGCATCGGCTGGGCCCTCTCACTTACCCAAATACATTTCATTGCAGCTACCGTATTTGGGTTCTATATCTAACAACATACGGGAGAAACTCAGCACTTTTATAAGACACAAGGCGGTAATAAACGTGAAGTTGCGTTGTTTTCAAAACACCCGAAAGCTTGAAAGCTGGTTAGCGGTTTAGGACCGGCAAGCTTTACTCAACCGTTGTAACGTTGTTTACAGGCTCACGTGTCCATGCAGTGCCTCCTACATCGGGCAAAGGCAACCCAAATTAATAAATCGTATAGAGGAGCATCGAACGTCACTATACTCTATAGTCTGCAGACCAGGCGCGGACGCAGGGGGGATGCATTCCCCTCCCGCCAGACCTAAAGAGGAACTTGATTTCATCAAACATCATCGCCAAAATACTTTTCAACTGCACATTACTCGCTAAAGATGCTAAAATTTGACTTATGGTTATAATTAGCCAAATACGGCTTCTTCGTTTCATTAGACGAGCTGGCCTTGTTTGTGGAACCTGATATAAAATAGTCAATGATCGTATGGGTGTCCGCAGGGCAGGGAGGCAAAACGGGAATTTTTCCCCCGCCTGGATATTGGGATTAAGAACCATATATTTATGGAAAAAAAACTGAAGTGGGCATCTCATTTCCGATTAACTTATTTGATTCTTGCAATGACAGCTTTTTTGCCGGTATGAAACTCACACTGCACAAGAGTCAGGTTCACAGCTATAGTGTCATGCAGTGATGAGCTTGCAGTTCACTCATGTCCCCTCCTTTACCTGCAGAGGTGGGTTGCGAAACTCGCAAGCGGATCGTTCTACTGTTGGTCCTTATTGCGTATCAATAACATGGCAACAAATCTTCAAAAGTTCACTTCATATTCCAGTAGCAGGTGTTTTGTTGCATGAGACTGTTGAACGCAGCCATCTTGGCAGGTAATACAGCGAAAAGTGACATGCTGATAACGGTACGCTACGTACATTTATACTTTTTGAAAAGAAGCATGAGTGAGTCTATAGCAATGCTTCAACAAGTTTAAAAAATCCATTATTAGTGAGAGTGTGACCAATGTGCCTGAGTGTCAAACTACACTTATGCAGGCTTATTTTCATGAAATGTAAAATTACGTGGCTTGCTACAGTAGAATACACCTATGCAAGCTCGTGGGAATACGTCTTAATCGTTAAGGTTTGGTTCTGACACCTGAGTGAACACTGAGTGCAAAGCTATATTTGCTGTGGCGAGTTTTCATAATTCATCTGGTCAATATTACAAAACTTGCGTGATGTTCTAATTGTAGTAAGTTTGTCCGTAGTCGTGTCCACATACAAGTCTACTTAATTGTCCGGTTTGTGCAGCAAGGTTTTATTGATCGCTTTGGACGAGATCCCAGACGTTTGCAGCTCTTGTTTCTAAGTCAGAGTTTCTCAAA
>JGI24158J21664_10007559_pt1 | contig 14436 bp, 11 predicted proteins | sample Ectturendosymbi3_FD_21664 | JGI IMG/M metagenome (IMG submission 21664) | reverse complement strand
TTGGATCCCATTAGCGCAACATCAGCTATTTTTAATAAGACTGTTACCAGTTTGCAAGTGTAAGTATCACTTAAACACGCATGGAAAAAGTGTAACAAAGGCCATGGAAAAAGTCATGGAATGTCATGGAATTTGGTTTTGAAAATTGTGTGGGAACCCTGTTTATTGCTTATAAAAGAAAATTTATTGTTTTTTAAAGGTAGTGTCTATTTTACCGCCAAGATGCTGGTGGCAACAGATTGGCTGGAGCTGCTGTGCCGCCAGCCGAACATTCAGTCTCGTGGCATGACGCAATTTGAATAAAAAGGTCAGTTTGTCATGCAATCGGCATGCTGCTCGTAGCGGTTATGCTTCATGTCTGGTATGCCATTGCTTTTAGATTCAACTCTCACCTTGGCGATTTCCCTTTTGTTTTTTTTTTGTAAAACTTAACCCTAACCCCAAACGTAAAACTTAACCCTAAACCTAACCTCTAAACCTTAATCCTAGACGTGAAGTTTTAAACCTAACCCACAAACGTAAACCTAAACCATATATCTGAAAAGTTTGGAAACTTCTGAAAAAGTAAAGAAAAAGTGGTCCCATGAAGTAAAACATGCAACCACTACTACCAAAATGAAAGTCGCCAAGGTGAGAGCTGAACCAAAAACCACTGGCACAGCGGATGTAAACGCTATTGCTACGCTACTAGAACGGTGCTGCTTGAGTGACAAACTCAGCATTTCATTCAAACCACATCATGTGAAGCGGATCCATAGCCACTTCCTTAAAATAAGGGCTTCTACTGAATCAATCAAGCTTTTAATCAGAAAATTTTGATTTTGCAGATCTGGTGGATTCATACTAAGTCTGTTATTGTCTGTACAGCATGTGCTTTTATCAATAAAAGCTAACTCCTGCAAGGAAAGATTAAAAGATGGTGGATTACCTCAACTCAAAGCAGAGTGGCTGCTGTACCTTTGAATTTCCTGATATACCTGTACCATGGCTTCTGTTCATTGACTTCGCATTTACTTTTGGAACATCAATTGTCTATTGTGCAGATATAGTTACTGACATTATTACATTAAGTGAGTGAGATTTTCATTAATTAAAGTAGCCTTGAACATGATTTTTGCCATATGTTAATGATCATTGCCATAACATTTACTCTGGGCAAAATTGATATTACAGATGTGTTACTGAAAAAGCATTATGTTTATTCTTTGGAGTTGGTATATTTTAATGCTATTCAAGTTGTTATCTTTCTTTCCATTTCAGCTTTAATTGTAAATTTTGAAGATTCTGATTCCTTAATATCTTAAGAAGTTGATCGAAAGGTATACCCAAATACTTGTGGATCATGGTGTTCATACTCAAACATCATGTTGATTTCAGCATACTTTCAAAGAAATTCTAGTTTGCAATGATTATTTTTTTCTTCACATCCTGTAAAAATTGGGTATAATTGGTTGTAGCTAAACAAACAATATTTAATGTGCTCATCTAAGCTACTTATCAGAGCGCAAACATCTGAATATTCACTAAACACTTGGTGTTTCTAAACGCAGCTATGCAACTGATATGCTATAGAGCAGGGTTTCTCAAACTGTATGCCTTAAAATAGACTTGAGTGTGTCACGAAAGTTTCATGTTTTGATAAAAAGCTTATAACATATGTACTCCATGTTGCATTGCTTTGCATCTAAACTCTAATCTTAACATATATATAATTGTTTTACTGTGAGTTTCACACAGTGTTCATAAACAACAAAATGCAACATCTTTAAACAAACATATACATGGGGCATCACAATTGTCTGAATGCATAAAGTGTTTGTTAATTTTTTTTATGTGACATCACAATAGCTTCCATTGCAAAGTTGTTGAAAGAGTAATTTTTCGCCTCCATAAAGTAGGTGTGCTGTGACTGAATCTAGAATTTGTTAGTGTGCCAAATGAAAAAACTTTGAAAACCACTGCTACAGAGATTCACTGTTAGTTCAGAAGTTGGGAACCTATTTACTGTTATAGGCTGCTTGAAGTGGAATATAAAATATAAAGGATATAAAAGGTGGCCTGCAATTATGTTTCAAGATAAGCAGATAGTTGGACACTAATTCTGCAGTTATCTTCTTGAGGAGAGAATACCGACAGAAAACTATGAGGAGCAAGAAAGAATTATTTTGACTTATTGTCTAAGTATCTGGTTTTCTTGGAGGTTGTTTTGGCACAATGTTGTGTTCTAATTTATGTTACAAAAGTTATGATATGCGCCGTAGGTTCGCCAGTCGCCACCTGTACTTCAGTTCATATTTCTGCTGTGGTCACTGTCTGGCAGATAGTGTATCACAGCATGATTTTAAATTGCGTTGTACCACAAATGGCACCCAACGTAACCACTGCTTTGTAGTTGTGGCTGTTATGCAGGCACCTGCCTGGTGCTCGACTGATGAAATTGCTAAGCTTCAAATGGTAGTATCAAGCGATTGAGTATGTTTGTGTGTGTTTTAGGTGTAATTTCTACACATAAATTGATATTTCACAAACTTCAACTAATTTTCATAACTCAATATCCAGTTTCTAAAATTTTGAAGCAGTTTTAAGAAATAACCTGAAATTTATACCCTTTTGTTCCACCAAGTTCAAACAGTGTATGGACATCATGTGGTAGTTTGGATTTTCACAACAGCAAAGCTACTAATCAAAAATTATGAACAATCAGCAGTTAAAACTACTGTTTTTAATAGAATCACCAGTGAAAAATCTGGGTGTGAGAAGAAATACCAAAGTAGTTTCTTTCTTTTCTCTCAAATGCACAAACAACAATGGCCACCACTTTGACTAATGACACAACCTCAAATGAGGGGGCCCTAAGCCAATATCTTTGGGAATAGGGATCCCTGTGGTTGGAAAGGTTAAGAACCACTGAGTTAACATTTTCTTTGTCATGCCACATGGATCTACACGTTTGGTGAAAGCAACCAAAAATACTGGGCAATATTGGATTAATGTTTCAATTGTGATGGTTGTGATGGTGATTGACATGACTGTGATGATTTTAGCTGCCTTTGATGTGCTCATGATGATTGGCAGCAGCTATGTTTGATACTATGGACAACTTTTCACAATGGCTGTGGCTGCAGATGTAACAAATGGTGGCTGCTTTGAGGCAATTGAATTGTCAATTTGAGGCAATTGTGACCAATTGTCAATTTGAGGCAATTGTGACCATCTGCCTCCTAACAAGAGCATTTTTTCTGGCTTGACCAGCTGGTAACGACTGCAATAAATTTTATGTAATGATTTTAAACATTGCTTGTTCTTTTTACAATTTGTTGTACAAAACCTCTGCTGTACTTACAACCTTAAAGGGTAATGCCACTAATCACCAAATTGACATCATTTTGATCTTTTGAGTCTTAGCAGTGGAGCATTCTAATTTTCCATTATCTGTTTCATTATCTGTCTGAAAAAATCAAATAGGCAGTAGTAAGTTTCTCAGATATCATCAGCATGTTGTTATTCTTCTTAATTTGTTTTTTCATTTTATCAAATAAAAATCCCTAAAATTACTAAAACTTGTAAAAATTATGTTAAAAACACAGCTCAGGTTGTGAATTGGGCCAAGTAAGTAAACTCAGGCTTCAATGTATAATTTGTATGTATTATATCAGTCAAAACTTTTCAATATTTTGTCACATAATTGACAATTTTGTATGTCCGTTTTTGAATGAGATTGGATTTCTTGATGGAAAACCTGAAGGAAATGAAGGATGGAATCAATCTCATTGGCTTGTTGGCAATCGTGGTCGATTGTTAATTAAGCATGAGATTTCAGCAATCAGCATATAGTATAAATAAACACAGTTTACTCATAAATTAGTATGAATTGACTGGATGTTTTCATTGCATTTCAGAAATGTATTTTGAGCGAGGGTGGATTATTGCTTTTTATGCTTCCATTGGATTCATTGTACTCCCATCTATCCTTCTTGCCATACTGGAGTTTAATTTTTTGAAAAAGACATATGGGAAATCTTTGTCATGGAAAACAATTACACTGCGGACTGTGTTGAATGTACCATTCCAACTGACTATAATTTGGTACCACATCAAACTTTCATACACATATCTAAATAACTGGATGAACCATATCAGGTAGGAAATTAATTTGTGTTGGGTGCAAATTGCAGAATCTTGTATCTACTGAATAATGTTTCATGGTTTTCCACTTTTTGTAATGAACGTTGAAAGGGCATTTTGTCTTTTCATAAACCACTTTGTCACATGCTCAAGAATGCTTTCAGAACATAGTACTGTTGCAATCAGAGGGCCCAAACAGCTAGTATGCAAAGCTTCAAGCTGTGGCAGCAAGCAACAATAGAGATCACACTCTGCGTCATTACAATACTAGATAGCCATAATCAAGCATATTCAACTGTTCACCAGGTTCGCAAATAGTGTTGGAGGTTGCTCGCTGAGATCACTCTGCCACGTTCCTCTGAATTTGGGGTGGTGACAATTGTCTCAGTGGTAGAGTGTCCGCCTCTCAATTGGAAGTTTCGATCCACAACCACTGAGTGACTTGCCGTAGCGCTCCTTGGGCAAGAGCGTTCACCTAAACTGCCCCGACAAAAAAGCATTAATCAGGCTTCAGCCTGCCGCCAATTGTCATTAAATGTCACATTGCATGCAATCAAATGAAAAAAAAAATACGTCTGAATTTGAAATTTCAACAGTAGTTTTATTCTGGACTTGAAGTGCATGGAAGATCTGTGCAAAAGATGTGTCATCTTGATGGCAGAATTACACATACCTGTACATCACATACCTGATTTCATGTAAACCTGAAATTTTACTTTGTGCTTTTCAATTATCTTCGTAGGGGTCTTGATAAACAAAACAAGACAGCCACCCAGTGGTATGATCCGACAACACTTGAAAGGTCAAGAGGAGCGTCTCTGTCAAGTTTGAATGAATTGGATTTCTATCAGCAAGGAGGAAATGAAGTAAGGTTTCAAACTATTTGGTCATTGTAAACACTGTGTGCTCTGTCTATCATGAGAGAATAAGCAGGAATAGTTCCTCCTTACCACAAACATCGATTGGTGTTCATATTTTACGTTGCTTGACTAGAGGGGTGCTTTTGAGGTTGCATTTCTTGCTAAGTAAAAGCGTACACCATTTCTGATTACTATAGACACTTGTGTGTGTCAATTTTCTTGGTTATTCGATATTATTAAATATTATGTAAGATGGGTTGGTTAAAAAGGCAGTATCATTATTTTGCTACATGATCTAGCAAGAAATGTCATTCTTGTAGCAACGGTTAATTTCTTTATCAACGTAGCCTAGAAAAGATATTCAACAAATTTGAATTGTTACCACGTGTTATTAGTGGTGCACCTAAAGATTGGAGCCAGTGAGGAAAACTTAGTTGAAGGGGCCCTCTAGTCAACGCTCAGAAAAAAGTTGAGAAATGATTGTGATTCCCGATGTGGATATCTATATTAAAACCCAAAATCACCGGAAAGAACTGCTAAAAACGCAAAAAAAGAACAACCTACTAAAATCCAAAAAAGTAGTACAAACTAAAATATAAGCTAGGTGAGGGCCCGGTTTTTACTAATACGTTTAGTTTGACAGGGGAGCGGTTTGCACCCCTGCCCCCCATCAGTTACGTCACTACGTCAACTCATTAGTATCGAGCTGCTTGCACTTATTGAAATTGTGGTGCAGTGGGAGATGCAAGCATTGTTCCAGAAATGAGCCAAATTTGTTGCATCACCTTTACCATAGCGTATCACGCTGTAACTTTCATGAAATGTTGCGCAGAGCCGCAGATTAGGTGAAAAGTTGTGTTTTACGTCAGCTTAGGGATTGAGTTGCGGGTCAGTTTCTATTAAATGATCACGACTTTACCGGTCGCACCTAGCTGGTGAGAAATAACTATCGCATTTGAGATATTCTTTGAAGAGTTCAATGCGTGTAAACTGCAGAGCTGTGTAGAATCTATACATCGTCACATTTCTGCAGTGTTGCTGGGCGTGCAAAATTTGGGCATTTTTTGACGTTGTATGTCTTTTCGTCATTTATCTTAATCTCACAGCGAATAAGAGTTCATTTCAAAGGGCTTTTAACGTGCGTGTAACGGACTGGTTCGAAATTTTTTTTTGCACGCGCGCGGTGAGTGTATTAAGTGGAACGCTATTTTATCGGATATGCTGCCTTTCTACGTAACTCGTAGAAAATTTCCTTTCCAGTGTTCGCACGGTTGGTATGTTTTTCATGCATATTTTGATGTTTTTGGTGAAAACGTTTCATTTTTTCAACTCGGCTTCTTTGTGTCTTCATTCAATTCGTGTCTTTTCTGAGTAGCTTTTCTTTCAAAATGTTTTTAGTAAATCTCCTTATAACTGAGAGAAGGAAAGGTGGTGATAGTTTAATCAAATCGGATCCGCTACTCAATCCTTAATCTAGCGTAACCTGTGAACTTCCCCTAATCTGCGCAACTTTTCATGAAACTTACAACTTGACTCACCGCGTAGTTGCAAACCAAACCTGATCATAATGCCTATCTTCACGTGACTGCAACTTCACCCCAATTTGATTTTTGTTGATATTCTGAATAAAGACAAATCTAAAACATAACCCTTACCTTTCCTATTACGTATTCAATAACGTGATACCCAACCAAACCGAATTTCTTTCAACCAGTATGTTTTTCCCAACAAGGAAGAAGAGCGGAGTAAACAAAAAAAAAACGAAAAAATTATTTTTCAAGCACACACGTAATTGTCTCACTTTCGTCTGTATCTCCCCGTTTTGTTTAGCATTTTCATCATTTGCCGGTTAAACAATTTATTTCGTCAAAAAGTAAATAGGAGTTCCAAAAGAGACTCTCAATGTAAACATTACCTGTGTACGGCGATATTTGGCGTGTGTGTGACACAGGGCTGTGGAGCCGGTAATGAAATCTCAGGCTCCAGCTCTGGGCATCTAATATTTTTGTCTCTTGCTCCAACATCTTGAGATTTTTGGCTCTGGCTCCAGAACAATTTGGTCCAAAAAAACAGAAAAACATTGTATTATTTGTATAACTCGCTTGAACCGGAACCCAAATTTCAGGCTCAGGCTCCAGCCATCCAAAATTGTTTGGGCACCGGCTCCACAGCTCTGGTGTGACAGTGCACGCTGAAGAGCTAACGGAAAGCCATTTTATCACGGAGCAGCCTAACAAGCAACGTCATTGCTATTGCTCGCAGGTATCCGACCTACGCGCCAGCGGACTGGTCCACCCACCTCCGCATTCTGCTCCTTCGCTAGCTGCAAGCGATGCCGGGAAGGAAAATCAACGAAAAGAGAACTGGTGGGAACAACTTACCCGGGAACAGTGGCTGTCACACTTGAACAAGCTCAAGTTATCTGAGAGCATGTTGGAATCTCTTCCCCAGGTTAACGCCAACAATGCTTTTTACCTAAAATTCTGCCTTGTCAGCAGCTTGATTTGCTCGTATGAACAGGGTTTGATAAGTTCACTCGCGACCAAGGGTGTTTACAAGGGGGTTGGGGTTAAAACCCCCCTTTGAGTTTGGTATGTTACAAAAATTTTATTACTTGCGCAAAGGAGATTATGTTTTTTTCGCATACTTTTTGCTTGTTAATTTGTCGACTTGATACGAATAGCACGGAATGAATTATAATGCAGATTTCAAGGAACATTGTTACTGGACCAAAAGTAAATAATTATGTTTTGGTGGGAATCTGGCTTATTGTCTGCATCCAGGAACCATCTCACCACTTTTTGCAAACCTTTCCTCCACTACGCATTTTAAAAATTGTGTTCCGCGATAGTTCAGTTTATTCAAAACAATTGTCTTTATTTTGTCTGCTTTGGCTGATCAGCGCAAGCGCTGACCGCATTGGCTACATTACCAATATCTGTAGCATGATAGAACTGTTGCACGGACTAAAAAACAGTACTGTAGTTGTTTAAGTTGTTAACACAGAAGCATTTAGGCATTTGATAATGCCCCGGCATGGAAAAAGGAAAACTAAAGCTTTGCTGGACTTCCATACATAACAAAAAACGGAAGTTTTCTAGCGTAGTTATGCGCGTTCTCAATTCTTGTGTAGTTTAGCAAGATTCGATCTTGCAAACCGGGGTGTGCGCCAGCCGCACACCGTCTATGCTCAACTGCTCTTACTCGACGAGACATTAGCGCCTGATTTTGCAGTTGTAAATTGCTCTGACGTAGTGATAAGTGTGTTTTACTTTCCTTTCTTAGGCGCAGTCTGATATTTTTGCAGTCATGAACTGCTGTGTCGTAGCGTTGAGTGTATTTTCCTCCGATATCCTAACTTGGAGCGCTGATAATTTATATTCAGTGCAGTGACACATAAAATAAGGAGAGTGCGTGTAGGAGAATATGCATGTTGTGCCAACAAACTTCGCCAAAACGTTGGTTTGGAAACGTGAATATGACGTCAAATTGTGACGTCACAAACAGCGCACACCAAACACTAATGACTACCATATGCCACTGAATGAAACGCCCCCCATGAAAATTTTCTGCGTACGCCACTGCTCGCGACGTCTCCTGAGAATGTGTTGTTTCGTGGGGCAGGCGTTCTTCATCAGAATTCACCACTGGTTTAACTGGTTAGTTGTTCAACGAAATGAAACGGTACGTTGAGTCCGATCAATTGGCCTCGCTTCACGCTGGTGCGTAATTAGGGTGTGTTTGTCAGTATATGGATGATTGCTGCGCACATTTGAAGTGGGTGTGAGATCGAATTCCACTCAAGAAATAATACGATTTTCTCATGGTTTCCGAAAACAAGCTACGTACTTACAGAGCTCACAGTTATAATTTTATGATCGAGACAACGTACTTCATTCTCAGTGTCGTGACGTTATAAGGTCTCCCCGTTTAATATGGGCGCTTCGCTTTCACAGCTTCTCATCAACCTTTACCTCATCGCGAAGCACCGAGACACGCAAACTGTGCAGTACATATCGGCCGTACTTTCTTACTTGTCTCTATGCGGAGGTGTTGTGCGCTATGACAAAACCCGCAAAGACAACGAGGCGGACCGGTGGATGGTGGACCGCACGCTCCTTCATTCAAGAGTCTTTTACACCAGGCTGGAATGGCCTCAAATCCTTTTTGTAACTGTAAGTCGGATCGTCTTTGTCTCTGCCTATTGAAACCAAACTGCGCCAGGGTAAAAGGTCGTTGTCTATTTTCAGCTGTACAAAGGAAGCTTTCTCGCCGCCAGAATTCTTGCGTTTGTTTTCTTTACCTTATACTTCGGTTGGTTCATTCTGATACCCATTTTGCTGCACTGGGGCGTCCTCCTTTGTTACCTCGTGTATCGCTGGTACCCGGACTTCAACAAGGTGAATGTTTATTTCTTTGAGTTTTTTTCACTGCTTCCCCCTGGTATTGTAGATTTATGTAGAGTTCAACTATAATGTATTTCTGTAAATGACATTCATTTTTTTCAAATTATAATTTTCTCATAAGCTCTAAGAGGTCTCGAAACGCCCCCCGCGGCTTTCAGCAACCTCTGGGTTTTGCAGCCTTCGAATCGAGGCGCGACCAACCCATTACAGAAATGTATTCACGCCAACTAGTCCTTGGCCGCTCTCTGGGGTGTGTGTGTAGCCAGCAGGACTGCGCAACTTTTCTTGCGTCATGTGGCCAAACCATCGCAGCTCGGATTTCTTTTTTCGTAGAAGTGGCTCGGCATTCAAGGAATTTCACAGCTGAGCATTTTTTCGCGAAAAGTTGCTCCGCGAACTCTTCATAAAAACCCCATCTATGGCGCTTGTACTTTATATAGCACTATAACGGACATTGCCCTACAATCATAACTGCAATTGAGAAACGGAACATAAGCCAATTTAATAACTGAAAGTTTAGCGGTGTTTCAAATATCCTCCCGTTTTGTGACTACGTAACGTAAAGTTCATCCACTAATGCTTTAGTTTTACCAATTCAGGTGTCAGTCTCTTTGTTCCGCCTTCCATCACTCGTAACTAAAACGCCAAGGTACTTGAACTTCTCGCTGCAGTATAATGCCGCTTTCTTGCAGCGTACAATGACTTGGGTTTCTGGAGAGACATAATACCTCGGTCTTTTTATTGCTAAGTTTCATTCCAGCTTGATTGCACGCAGCTCCAGTCTGACCAAGTGCATGGTGAAGGTCCTGTTTGAAAGATAGAAGCAGCACCGAATCGCCTGCAGTGAGCAAACGGTTGATCTTACTTCTTCGATAGTGACATGTCGGAGTCCAATACACACTGTGAATCGTTTTGTCTTAATACTGTTGGCAGGGACGCAACGTCTGAGCAAGAGCACGCGCCACCGAAGCTGGCAGCTTGGATTCGATTCCCAGTTGGATCATGCGGAAGACATGAAAAACGGTGCTTGCGACCTGTCCAGCCTCGTGCTCGGCGTTGGTGGATGCAAGGAGACGGTTCACCCGCGGTGCTGTCATTAACTTACCACCACTGCAGCATTCACTATGAAAGAATCCGCGTGGTCCACGGCGCGAGCAAGCGGAGGTGGGCGCCCGCAGACCTCACGTGACACTCCGAAAGGAGTACAAAAGCGAGTATAACGAAACTGAACTGGTACGGCATTGACAAAAGCCTCAGTGGACATCCTCTAAGATTCAGTTATCTCGCGGCATCTTTGTTCAAGGCACTTGGCATACGCTTTTCCAGCTGAGGGATATGCCCCAGGAGTTAATGCATTCTTTCCTGTCTCTCTGGTTGTGTGTGGGAAGGACCATCCCAGTTTGCCAATCCTTCGGTGCCCTTCCAGACCGCTAGGCCACCTGACACACCTGGGTTTACCAATCTTCTGTTCAAAGCTTTATGCATTTGAGGCTCGATTTTATTACAACCTGCAGCTTCACCAGCTTGTAAAATCTTAACACTTATAGTGACTTTTGTCGCTGTGGCGATGTTTTTCTCCCAAGGTGCACCTGTGTTTCTGAAGGTGTGAAAGTGACTGGGTTGGAATGATCTTTGAAATACTCCCTCAACCTGAAAAGAATGCCTTCCTCATTACTCAGTAGTTTTTGCTTTGATGGATCTTGTAGTATTAGATCATCTGCCGCAGAGACGCCGAATGGTTTGACATACCACTTTATTAGCTTGTCAGTAAATGGAATATAAAGTCTGCTAGAACTGCCCAAATTTTGTTTTGGACTGTCTGACTGCTCGAGCTGCGGACTTGCTCGAAGATTCGGCTTTTGTTTTGAAGTCCGGTTTTGAAAGCGAGTTTCTTTGCTCCAATCCTTCTTTTTCTCCAGGCCGTCACCTCTTAGCCACGTTACGTCGCTCCGAGTCGTTTACGTTCACATACCCAAGCAGTTGATGAAATTACAGTTGCTTTGGAAAGCTGCCAATCCGCTTCTACGTAAACTGCATTCAGAGAGCTCTCGGAATAAGAACGATATGCTGCCCGCAAAGGTCTCCCTTGTGTGTTTGTCCACCAGGGTTTCCCGCTTTGTTCGCCGCAGGACCTGCTAGTCCTACACGTTCGTATATAACCCCGTTTGATTTTTCCATACTTAAGTTGAAAACAACTGGGTGGTGAAGGGTCAAAAGTTATGAGACCTTTTGACGTGAACGTCCAACACTGATTGAAACAGTCAACTGGAACGATGCAGAAATCAACTACTGACCATTGTCCCCAACGAAATCTTTGAACCAGGTGTACTCATACAAATCTCTGATTGAAAAAAGTGTTAACGATGCCAAGTGCGTTGTTGCAAGAGTAGCTTTCTGTTATCGTTCAAGTTAGCATGAGCATATTGACCAATCCGTACGCCAACGTTCCATACACCAATGTCGTTTCGAATGTGTGCATTGAAGTCTCCCAAAAGGATCATGATTCGTTGGCCGGGCATCATTACTTTCTCACACGAACTCGGGTATTGTGCACGTGAATTTGGGACCTTTGTACCTGCATCAACCACAGGAAACGGTTTATTAACTTCAGTTTCAAGATGTGCACATTTTTTCTCTCAGTGGGATCCATTCATCAACTCAGCCTGCCAGCTGGATCTTTCGAGTGTCTGTCTCAGTCTGGGTAGTCAGCCAAACGCCTAAGTCAAAGAGATGACAATAATATCATTTGGTTTCTTAACCGGAGGTTATCATTTGGTTCCTCAACAAGTTTGTGCTCTTTCCTTGTGAGTGAAGCGATTTTCCAGTTTCTAATGACCAGCTTATGGCAGAATTGCCGTTTACGTTGACTTGCAAGTCCCCCAAAGTAGAAGCACTATGCGCTGTCCCCATTCGCCTCCCCAGATGCGCAGGGGACGCAAAGTGGGGGTCTCCGTTTGTGGATGGTTGGGTGAAGCTATCGCATTCATTTGAGCGGTCCCGTCTGCCGAAGTCGCGACCGCGGTCTGTGTTAACGCGCCTGACGACCTATGCGCAATGGTAAGTATACTCGTAGTTTTTGCGCATGTTTTGGACAACCGGCCGTACCATCTGTGCAGCAACTTTGTGGAAACAAGGGGTACCACGAGAACGCGTAGCTGCTGACACCAAGGTTTTGCGGCTACCGCATCTTGCTATCTCATAAACACCACTGTAAAATGATAGTGGTTGTGAAAAACAGAGTTTGTTAAACTCTGCGATACGAATGGAAGCAACGCTGGTGATCTCCGTCTATTTTACTTTAATTGAAAGTCTTGTCCAAGTGGACTCAGACAGAAGGGATGTTGTGCACCGAGATGTCAATTTTTATGCAAAAAGCATTAAGTCAGTCGTCTTCGCTGCGAGAAGCAGCGTTTATCCTAAGTGGATCTGTTGATGAAGGCAAAAAACATCGAAACGATTTTTGTATAGAAAGCCGTGAACTTTTTTCTTTACTTTAATACATTTTGTTGTAACTGGTAATGTTGACCCTGGCGCTTCACTTCAAAAAAGGCATTTAGTGACGTTCGTCACTAACGTTGTTGTTCGGCCACTAACCCCCTGACTTCTAATCTTGTGTACATATTTTCAGGTAACCAGACAGTTGCAACAGGCCGATTACAAGTATCGCGCTTACATGCTACTTAGCCACGACTTCATGTCGGTTTTTTTGACCAGCCTCATGGGCATTTTTATCCACGTGCGACCTTACTACCACACTTTTCTCGACCAGCCTTATTGCTTCATGTTCTGGTAAGAATCGTCGCGCGGCATTTGCCAACTTTTGATTCATTTCCTCTTGTTCATTTGGCGATGAAGCGTACTTACGTAATAGTTTATTGTTTCGTAATGAAGAGATGAAGTTTATATTGAAAGAAAACCAAAATTGATAGAACGCTTATGTGGTTTTTGTGATCTTTATAAGACTGCATGACTTACCTCTTTACTATAATTGCCTATTTGTCTATATGGCTTACGTGCTTTCCCGCCTTTTCGGACAAGTGCATGCGCATTTTCTTTCCTGTTAAAAAATTTTCGGCAATGGTTTTTTGTTGTATGTATTTTTTCTGCTTTGGCTAAATATTTTTGCCTAAGAGTGTTATTGCGTACTTTTTGCTGTTCTTTTTGAGCCGCTGTAACTCAAGCTAAAAATGACTTGTTATTATAATAAAATTTGAGGGCGGTCCAACACACGCAGTGTCGATGGTCAAGTTCCCTTTTTTAGACATTTCGTTGCTGTGTTTTAGAATTCTTCAGTTCTGTGACTTCGCGTCGTGGATGAAAACTAGTTCATTATCAGCAGTTGTTCTCAGGCGCGCAAGTTCTCTTTCTTTGCTTGTCGCTTTCTGTGAAGGCTGAAATTTAGATATTTCAGTTACTTTGGACGTTCAGAGGGCCCAGGCTTTGTTTTCACGTGATACCAGCGTTACATTATAGTTGTAATTGCATGTAGTGAAAAACCGTGACCATTCCAACAATATTGCTTCATGGAAAACGAGAACAACAGTGGAGTGGTACCTATCCTTAGACTGAAACTTAATACACTCTGGTCGAAATTAAGCGCAGTTGAAAGAATTGTTTTCACAAAAAACGCAACCTTCGTTTATTCAGCCACGTCAACGTATGCTTGTTTTACTTTGGCCGTGGCAGACCTTGATCAGAACAGGATAGTTAACGCACCAATGCATTATTCAAAGTAGAAAAGTATGTTTAATTGTTATAATTATACATAAATTTTTATCTTAAACTGCATGTATCTGAAAGTTCTTCATGCATCGTTATGTAATTCTTTAGGCGAACCGAACGAAATCGTAAAGCAGTGATGCTCAAACCGTGGCCCGCAAGGCCCTCTGGAGTGGCTCGCGAAGCAATCTTCATTGGAAAGAAAACTTAACACTTTAATCATTTAAGAGAATTTTTTAGAGAATTTTTATTGAGATTATTAATTCTTGTAGCCCGCGAAGGGTTTCTGAAAGACAAATGTGGCCCACGAGCCAAAAAGTTTGAGC
>JGI24158J21664_10007556_pt1 | contig 14437 bp, 8 predicted proteins | sample Ectturendosymbi3_FD_21664 | JGI IMG/M metagenome (IMG submission 21664) | reverse complement strand
AAACAAGTTTCCGTATTCCTGGAAAGTGCAAGTAGGGTTTATGAATTCATCTGAAAAGAATTATCACTTTAAGTAACTAATACAGCTGAAGGTCGGAGTCGTTCCGGAGCCGGAGTCGGAGTCGGATAATCAAACTTTCCAGGAGTCGGAGTCGGAGTCGGATGACGGGACTTCCGACTCCACAGCCCTGCTCAAAATCCAAGGGGGCCTCCAACAAACTGTGGTACGCATAGAGTCAATGGCCGGTATATGATCATTTAGAGTAAACTTGGTCAAAAATTGATTTCTTAATTATTATTTACGAAATTTAGTTTTATTCAACTTTCGTGGTGATAACGCCAGAGTCTTCCAATGAGTTTCCATGATTCTAAACATGACTGTTGGTCAAGCCGCATGCCGATATACACAAAGCACGCTGGCTGCGTCCTGCGTTTGCTGAATCGTACCGATTTTGACGTGTGGCTCTATGAAAAGAACTTGTGGCTGTTCATGTTTGAAATGCACCTGATCAGTGGCATAACTGACTGGTGGCAGGGTGGGAGCCACCATCACCCCAGTCAAACTAAATGTAAAAACCGGGCCCCTACCTAGGTGGTATTTTGGCATTTACTATTCTTTTGGTTTCAGTAGATTGTCGTTTTTTTCGTTTTTCGGAGTGTTTTCCGGTGATTTCGGGTTTTTGTATAGCCGTTCAATACCGGATTTACTATTGTTTCTCAACTGTTTTCTGAGTGTTAGCCAGTGGGCTCCCTTCAGCTAAGTTTCCCTGGCTCAAACGTTACTGCACCTGATCAAAGCAAGGTTGTACTGCACATAAGAGATATATGTAGGGCTAGCAGCAGTACCCTACAATAAAAGCATAGTTGTTTCTTGGGTGACTGAGCAATACAGTAGTTTTGTCAGCGTTTGTATCGCGTGAAGTTCGATTGGTATTTTTAGATGTTATTTTTTTCCATTTTAATTTTCTTCAGTAAAGCCATTCAGAAATCACATTGTTATTGAGCACTTGCGCAAGTTTGTGCTGCTCCCATGCTAAGCAAATCAGAGAAGATCTTGATGATATTGAATAGCAAGCAAACGCCACTTTGCCAACTGGCAACCGCAGAACTCTTTCCCAACGAGACAGAGAAACAGCAAAAAATGACAAAAGCACGTTTGGGTCTGATGCCTTAGATTAGTGGTTCCTAGTTTATGCAACCAGGTGAAGCCTTATTTCTTAGCTTGATGGTCACTAACTGCTCAGGCGAAATGTTCTTTTCTAGATTCAAAAGAAGTAAAAATGATTTAAAGGATAGCAATGTTCCAAGAGAGGTTGTCCACACTAAGGATGTGGTACATTAAAAGTGACAAACTTAGGCAAACAAATTGTAATGAATTCTTAGATAAGTTTGTTATGAAGAAGGCAAGACAAAAAAATCTTTTTAACTATTTACTGTGTTATGTTCAGCCTTACTTGATTCGATGATTGTAGCTTTTTATTTCTTTATACGTATTTCAGTGACAGTATAAGCGAAATTTAAACCAGTCCAGTGAACACTGGTGAGCTGAGCCCTTCCAAATTAGGTATGAAACACTATAAATCAATAAAGATTTTACCAAATTTTCAAAATGTCAAGTCCCCATTACGCAAATCTAAACCCCCTATTCAAGACTTTCTGGCAACGGTTCTGGTTGTTATACTTCACATCTTTTCACCCGACAGTTTAGTTGCGTTCAATTCTTACCAGTCTGAAAATGGAAGAAACACGCGAATCGTGAATCTAACAGCTACAACCATTTGGATGTGTTTTACGTGACGTATTTTGCTCGTGTGTGTGAGATTTTTACAGCCGTGGTAAGCGAGTCACAACGTGATTCTCACGTTGTGCTTTAAAGTCTGTACGCCGCCATACATACTATATAGGTGCAGTGTGTTTGTTTGTTTGTTTTTTAACACAGATAAGACAAAACAGATGTGATTTTTATAAAAAATGTAGACCACGTGTTTAGTCCAATATTTCAATTGTTCCGATTTCGGTTGGTTTGCCTGTGGCAGTTAATAACCTCTTCCCACCAGCCAAGTNGGATTTCAACAAATCCATGTAATTTAACGTTTTTGCATCGAAGGCAGCAACAAACGCAGTGATCGTGTGCACTCCAGTAATGATGTAGAATTTTTTACTGACCGTACTTTCCGAGCGTCATTTTCGGATTTTCGCAAATGGATTAACGCTTTGTATTTTTTTACTTGCAACAATGGGAGAATGGGCCTCACAAGTGAATTAGCCTAGGGCCTCGCATCAGTTAAATCTGGCCCTGACTATAGGCGGGCCATACGGCTACTACAATTTGGTAAAGGGGCTGCGGGGTGGATGACTTTCCTTGGCGGGCCGTAGGTTGCCCACCTCTGGCATAAACCATCATGAGAGTCAACTGTTACGGAAACAAAACCTTGACAAGCTGATACAGGAACTTGCTTGCAAAAAAGCACGCAAAGTACTATTACGTTTGAGTGTCTAACATGGTGGGAAAAACTGAGAACTTTTTCGCATTCCTGAGTTTATGATAGGACAAACTTTTTCGTTTTCACATTACATATCTACCCTTTTCATTTGATGTTGTAGAGTGTGTTATTACGCGTGATGAACACAGTATTATGGGGACACCATGCGACATTGGTTTATATTGAAAAGATGGGGGCCCTCAAAAGATTGTGCCTCAGGGCCCCTAAAAGCCTCATCTGACACTGTCTCCAGGGCAGGTTGTATAGAGCTCTGCATCCAAAATTATATGCCATACGCAATCTCTGCATGCATGACTTCCTGAAATTACACCATAATTGTGATGCATACATGGGCGTTCAATGGTAGAAACATGTTTTGTCTGTAACTAAGAAGGAACCTCGTCGGATGTGCATCTGATGAGGCATGCGAGCAAGAACACTCAAAATTTGGATGAACAAATGATGCTACTTAGCCATGTGTCATGAGTCGGAATATTAGAGACTACCCTGGACTATTCAGCCCAAATAGGACCACCTGCAATCATACTAGTTTTCGCCAGAAACGAGAGTGATAGGTTTTCTAAGTTTCACTGCAAAAGATTACCCCCAAATGGTGAAGCGGTAAGTTATTCATGGCTATTATTCCTGGCCTGGAAAAATATATTTTTTTGCTACTATTGCAAACTTTTCAGCTCTGGATATCCACTAGCACAGCACTCAATACCTCTCGTCCTTGCAGGTACTACGCTCGCACCTCCTTTCTGATCAGGGAGGAATCTGGCCAGAGAGGAGGTATTAATGAGGATTGTAATTCTTTGATTTATTGGGTTTAATGGCGATGTCGATTGAAGTTGAAGTCTCTGCTGGAGAGGTCTTGGCGTCACCCTTCCGGGCCTCGCCTATGTAACATCACTGCTTTCTACCATTACGCCTTGATGCACCCCTCAAAAATTTCTTCACACCAGTGAGTGGGGCCCTGCAAAAGTGCTTCCAATCAGGCCCCACACTTGTTAACGCCGGCCCTGTATACATCATAGTTGATTGAGAGTGTGTCACTCTACTACTACTAGGTTGCACTATCATTATACAGGGATAAGAGAATTACGATAATGCGCTTGTGGTGACTATCACAGTGACTTGTTACTCATGGGCACCATCTAGCGGTGACCATTTATTTACATGTGGCGCCATCTTCTGGCCACCACAGTCGTCCATTGTTTTGTCACAGGAGTGTTGTGAAGTATACTTCATCTCTCTTACAGTAGCGAAGCCGTTGTGAGACTTGACTACCAAATATTATAAATATTGAAATCGCCTCTCTTATTACTGGTTGCATCCGCCTCTGGCTTCTAGAGAGATTGAAATGAGAAAACGCACCTGCACTGGCTATGATTTTATCACAGTTCGTACGACTAACTCTAACTCGAAAAGATTCGCGGTTCTCTGTGAAGCATATATGCAGTGGTAAAAAATATCAATATGTGTAGATAAGGTTGGTACCAATTTTCAAGTATTGCCATTAATTCATACATCAAAAACTTTCTCATCTCATCACATCACTTAGTAAGACTCTGTATCCTTAAATTCTGGGTACCAGCCTCTTGTGTGAGTAGTATGTATTTGGAACTACGTATCACTATAAAGTTTTACTTTACACACTATCACCCGGGATTCTTTCCTGCAAACAGACAATTTGTCACAGATTTTTTTATCAGGCCATCAGTGAGAAGTGGAGCGATGCGTGCGCGGTACAATGACACAACAAGCTTGAGATGAAAATAAACTTGCCTTATCGACAAGATCAGGAACTAAGCAAAAGTTTGAAGATGGTGTACTTTGTAACATAAAACTAAAAGTGTAGTGAAATAGTTGGGGCATATTGTATTGCGCATCCCCTTTCAATAATAGTTTGGGATTTCGACTTCCTTTGTTTTGCCGCCCAAAATGTATCTTGTTTGGTTAAACTTACTTTCAGCCTAAAATAAAATATAAAACGGTGAAATTGCATTTTAGGTCAACGCCACATGAAAGACATTTCTTGGAGTCTTAATATGTAGTTTAGTAGCCACAAGTCTGTTTTGGGCACTGGTGCGTGTTCAACTGACTGCCTAGTGCTGCTTAGCAGTGTTGAGTGTCCGCGAAAGGCAAAGCCTACCTGGAGAAATTATCCTTCAACTCAAAAAAGAACAATAGTCACTGCTGGTGAAAGCAAGCAAAGAAAACGTACGTGACTTTTTAGAAAAATGTCTGTTGCAGTTGATATATAAAAGAGCAGACTTGTTTCGCTGGTCATAGACAAGGCTCAACATCTAAACAAACACTATACTCAATCACGACGGATTTGAGAAACTCCACTGAAACTAAATTTTCAATATTGTAACAAATAGGCAAAAAATAAATTATAAAAAAAATTCAAAAATAGGCCTAATCTGCAGTCACAAAACTTAACCGAAGTTGCGAAGAAGTTCAAAACAATATTATCCAATCTAAATCTGGTTAAGCAGAAATTACAAAATTCAAATCTATCAAAATACTAGAATGCGGTAAGATTTGAATCCAAGTCCATGTTCATCTTTGGTCATTTTTGGGCATGAGAAAGACAAGGGAGTATATTTCTTACATTAGGGTTGGGCTAGACTTCTGGAAATGACTGAGAGTGAAAGAGAAAAGTAAAATGGAAACTGGTTTCACAGAATAATTAGATCTAAATAACCTGGATTCAAAGTTGCTAAAACAACATTGGGCATCATTTTTAGCTCGTTGGGCGCCATTTTTATAGTTGATTGTGTGCCATTTTCTAACAAAAAAAGAAAAATATTGAATTTCATTTGACTCGAGCTTGCATACCAATAACTCGAAATGACTTGACAGTTCTTGCGACTCGATTCTGATTCAGTACGGGTAGCAGCGGTTGCTCTCAATCCTCGCAGGCATCCAACCTGTTGAGCTTCGTCGCAGAGGAGCCACACTATCTCTAGGAAGCCGTGCCATGGAGCCTGGACATCTGCTCCACTCAGCACTCACCCGTCCATCGGGTGCAGCTGCATGGCGCCTCAAATCGAGACACCCATTTGTACCCGCTGCACAACAACTCATGAGTTTTTCTGACAACAACAACATACGTGTGGCGCAGTGGGCAGATCATCAATGGAACGCGGAGTGGGCGGACAACCTCACAAGACTCCGCACTTCAATTCCAGACACCGGCACACACACCCCCGGAATGACCCTCCCAAGAAGAGCCTGGGTCCGGCTCAACCGCCTCCGTACGGGTGTTTCCGCTCCTGCCTGTACAAATGGGATATGGCCTCCTCTGCGTCCTGTGAGTGTGGCGCAGAACAAACCGTCGACCATGTCGTCCTCCACTGTCCAATCCATCGACCCCCATCACGGACTACACGGCCAGACGGTTCTGGACGATGAGACAACCGAATGGCTGCTCAACACCTGCCCCGATATCTAGTCGGGCTAGCAGTGGATAAAAGAACTCGTTCAAACGAAAGAAGAAGAAGAAGAAGATTCTGACTCGACTCGACTAAGTCATGACTCGACTGGCCAAGCATGATTCAACTCAAAAATTTTTAAATGACTCTGACTCGATGGACTTGTGACTCTGATTCGACAAATATGATTCGGGCACATCACTGCCTGAAATCTTTGAGACCGAGACTCGGTAAAATGGGTCTCGAGACTCCACCACTGTTATCAGCACTCCAAATTAGAATACTGGAGAAAAATACACTCAACGCTAAGACGCAGCTGTTCATAGCTGCAAAAAATCAGGTTGTGCGTTAAAACAAGGGAGTAAAACACACTAAGCACCAGAGGTGGCCGGAGTCACTTTTTCAGAGTCCGACTACGCACCGGAGATGTGTGGACTGTCAAATTTTGCGATGCAGATCCAGTCCTGATTTTTTAAAACTCAGTCCAAGTCCAACCATAGTCCAAATTTTTTTTCAAATGCAAAGTCCAAGTCTAAATGAGGTCCAAAAGATTTAAAAAATACATTCTTTTCACAATAAAAATGCAGCATTTCTTTTCCATTAACTCAGTCCAAATCCGGTCCGGTTACTGAATTTTGAAGAGATTTGCAGTTCGGATCAAATCCATAATGTCAGTTGTATCGTTTGCTTTGGCCGTAGTATTTATTATAAGGATTAAATCCAAATTTAACATAATTTGATATAGTCCGGATCCAGTCCAATCCAAGTCCAGTGCTCATCTCTGCTCTGCCCCTGTTCCAAAATTTTGAATCCGGCTCCGGATCCGGGTCCGGAAATTCTTCAAATATGAGAATCCGACTCCTGTTCAGACTCCGGCTACAATCATTGATCCAACAGAAATTTACCCATGTTTTACTTTAAGAAATGACCACACTGACTCTTGCTACTGCCGAAATAGAAAATTGACTCCGGCTCCGGTTTTTCACAATTTTTTGACTCCGGTTCCGGATCCGGTGTCAAGCGAAATTTCTGACCTCTGCGAAATTTCTGACCTGTTATTGTTTTTCAGTTATTTTGCTTCTAAGAATAAAGAAATAAGGTCTGGCAACTACTTTTTTCATGCGTGTTGTGTAAATTAAAACATTTTGGTTAGCTGCCAGGTACCATAACAAGCTATAGCACGGGAATAACTTTAACCAGTGAAAATTTTCGGACTTAGTCGTTGACCTCAATTATTTTTCTTTTTCTCACCCTCACCCAAACCCTCACCCGATACACCTAAACACGAATTCCTAACCCTAATGACCAGTTTTATCGGCATATTTAGTATGCAGAATATTGCTCTGTGCGTGCTTGCATGGTGTGAAGTCAGAAATTTCGCAAGTCAGAAATTTCGCTTGACACCGAGTCCGAAAGAAAAACGCAGAATCCTGCCGGAGTCGACTCCAGCATTCCGGATCCGGTCCCACCTCTGCTAAGCACTGCATGAGCGCAATTCACAAACAACTGCAAATAGGCCTACAAGCTGTGTGAACCAGAGTGATCACGGAGCCGTAGTGGACTCCGACAGGGGTCTGCGGTTTTTGCCGGTGCCGCAACAGGANCCGGAGTGGGAATTTCGATTAAAAACCGGAGTCGGAGTGGATTTTTCAGTTTTACAGGANCCGGATAATAACTTTCAATAAATTTAAATTTTCTCTGACAGGTTAATTGTTAGATTAACATTCTGGTTGTATTCCTCTTTCTTTAATTAGCACAGTGAAAATCCAGGGCAGGGCGCAGGCTGAACAGGATGAAAGAGGGTGGCAGACTGAGAATTTTGTTCAGGCTGGCACAAACCCAATGCTCAATTGCTATATCACATGAATATTTTTCTATTTTGTGGATACGTCAGTTACTAAAGGTTAAAGTTTTACCTTTGCTTTCTGTCTTGTTTTAAGCTGTATTCATAATTTGTTATTTTTACTGAAATGCACAAGACAACACTGTATGTAGCCGCCTAACCTTCACAATGCAACAACAGCAATGCAGTTTCATCCAAGCTATTCCTAAATATGCCAGTATTATCTTGCAAGTTGACAATACGCTAAGGCAGATAGTTGTGTGAATAAGGTGGTATCAAGTGTTTTTGATGTAGCTTATGCGGCTTCATCTGTGGAGGCTAGTACGTAACAAGACAACAGCATTGTGGTTGTTCTTGTTTCATTGTGCTTGTGGTTAAAGCACAGAGATAAAAAATTAAAAAAGTAGATTTGGTTCAGGTTAGAGAACTGAAAGAGTTCGATGAGGTTTTGTTCAGGTGACAACTACATTGATTGTATTTCCTGGTTTCAAGTTTGATAGCAATTTTTTCCTCTGTACATAGGTTATTTTGCCCTTCATTGAACACGATTGGTTGAAATGATCAAATGACAATACAACACACAAAGAGACAATAGTTTAGGGTTTGCTGTTAGGGTTGCAGTTTAGTCTGCTAATCAATAATCATGCAATGCAGACAAGAAGCCAGCAACTGATTGCCAGCACTAAAACCATGACATAACTTGTACATATTGGGTGATGGAAAAATAGCTCCAACAGGTATTTTGCCTCGTGAGGCAAATTAGACATTGCCTTCAAGTTTTCAGAATGGAAACAGGAGTCAGAGTGTAAATTTCCAAAGAGTTCAGGAAAGAGATGGCACGGGCCGCTAATGGTCCGGATTTTGGGTGGGCCGCTGAGGTTGAACGTGCGGGCCGCTCACAATATTTTAGAGGTTGGATTTTACCGAGCCGCTACGAGCCGCCCGCTAATGTTGAAAAAACCTTTACAGTTTTTTTTTAGTTCAAAGAACCACTCGGTGGCAATAAAAGTGAGTGAAACCACTTGGCATCTGTTTGGCATATTTTTCCGTTGCTGCATTTTCAGGCAAATTTTTTTTCCAATATGAGACCTCTCCGTCAGGAGCGACTAGCAGGTACACTTTAAGAAACTTTTCGTGTCTGTGGTGATAACTTCTTGCAAGAGCATGGCGGTCAGTGTTTCTGGTGCTGAGTTGGTTTTTGGAGGGAACCTGTTATGCAACGTTTTGATGGCATGCTATAGCCTAGGTGCATTTTACATATGAACCAAATCACAATCACTTTATAAGTAACGTCAAGGGTTTTACTTTAGCCTAGAGTTTCAGATTTAGGGTTTTAGGCTTAGGGATTTAGGTTTAGGGATTTAAGTTGAGAGTTTTAGGTTTGGGCTTGAAGGTTGAGAGTTTTAGGTTGAGAGCAGAACCGTCACCAAAAAGTCTTCAATAGGGAATCGTTTCGTTTGTGCTGGGGTCATGACATTCTAAAAGTGATAAAAACTCTATTGAGTTATACAATAGTGTTTCGTATTTCAGTTTGGGGGGATTGGAGATTTGTTTGCGAGGACTAAGCCCAACAAAGCTACCCTGTGGCGACGGGACTGGTTAAGGGTTTTAGGTTTAGGGTATTAAGTTTAGGTTTGGGGCGTAGTGGGTCATCGCAAAGCAATGCCTGTCACATGTCACTGATGGCAAATCCCCACAAAGAAAAGACGCGAGTCCTTCCGGAGTACAGCCTATATGTCTTAGCGAATCAAGTAGTTGTCGAGTGATCTCGCTGGGTGAACTCTATTGCTGCTTGGTGTGAAAGACCTCTCTNTCATCGAAGCATCCCTTCAGGGATTTTAGGTTTAGGGTCNTAAGCTTGGGGTTTTTCGCTTTAGGCTCACACTAACCAAAGCATGTAACTTTGTATATTGTGGTTGTCGCATCATACGACCACTTTAGCCAATCATGTTCCACAAAAGGCAAAATAGTCTCATCAGATATTTTGCCTCGGAAGGCAATATAACCAAGAAAGATATTTTGCCTCAGGAGGAAAAATTAGAGGAGACTGCCAATTGTTTGGCGGGCCATGGGCGGGACGGTTTGAAAAATAATAAATGTCCTCGATCCACGGACGGTTATGGGCTGGATGTTGCAGGCTATGGGTGGTTCGGGCCTGAAAAATCTTGGACCGTACCATCTCTAGTTCAGGAGCTGGAGTCACTTTTTTGTAACAGGAGGCGGAGTGAAAAAAGTGATTCCGATCACCTCTGGCATGAACCTCTCTTCGAACACAATCAGTCGAGCATAGGTGTGTGGTAGTGTTGAAAGCATCAGAGATTTTTGCGATCCTATTCCAGTCGGATATTTTCATTGTGTATTTCAGTCCAATCCTATCCAGTGACAGTGCGATTCGCGTGACTAGACTAGAGTTACGATTGTTGGTGACTCGGGCACGACTCGAGTCACGTTGAGAACGATGGTGACTCGACTCGAGTCGCGAATTTCACAGGATGACTCGACTCGAGTCACAATTAATGACTCGAGAGTCTAGTCAGAGTCATTTTTACAAATATCTGAGCCTTTGATGAACAAACCCAGTTTGTTTGCATACAAAGAAATGAGATTTTTTGCTTCAGTGATGATCAAGAATGGCGCAAATTTTCTGTTTTGACTGTGTACTGTATGGTTGTGGAATGCTTTATTGCAAGGATCATTTAAATTTTTTAAGAACAGGTTCTCTCACTCCAGGACTCGCTAACAAATAGGTTCTCTCATTATCACATTCTCCAGAGGCAAACCATGATGGTTGGAAGAGATGAGCACGGATCAGGACTGGATAGGACTGGATCAGGACTGAAGCCAATTTTGGCCATATCAGGATTGGATCGGACCGCATTTTTTTTGAAAATTGGTGGATCAGAACTGGATCGGAATGAGAAAATTTTTGTTGTTTTAATGTGATTTTCTGGAAGATCAAAAAAAATTTAGTTGTGATCCGAATTTACAGATTTGCTAAATAGCAGTCTATATTTTGCCATGACTGGCAAAAGCTCTGCTGAGATTATTTTGCGGTTCTAACTGTGTCCACCCCACCTTAGTCCACATATAACGTTGAGTTAAAGTAGCAACGTGAACATAGTTGAGTGGTCAGTGTGTATGCCTGCTGTGCGACTGTTCGTTGGTTCTGCTCTCACCATTTCCTTTGGCTTAGCTTGTAGAAATTGCACCTTTGATAGGAATGTTTTTATGTAGGTTGATTTTTCATAAAGTTTAAGGCTTAGGTTTATGAAGGTAGTGGTTTTAAACCTGGGGGGCGTTTGCCTTTTTTCTAAGGATTGGATGTCGAGAACTTCTGATAAACATATTCATAGTAACTTCCACATTTTATATTTNGTACATGGAAACACTTTTTGTCGTAGCCAAAACAATAGGATTACCAGGCAGAAGCGTAGTCAATAATGTTTTTGGGAGGGGTCAGNCAATGACATCATCAGTCACTGACGTCGTATTGAGTCCGACTGTTACTTCCGTTTATTTTCAAACAGCTGAAAATTGATGCAAAGCACCAGCAAATATCTGAGCAAGTTTGTTTCGGGGAGGCCATGGCTTCTTGTGCCTCATCCTGGCTGCACTACTGCTACCTGGCAAAAATGATAGCCTAATTTTTCATTCAAAATTGTTTTAAAGTCAAAGTGCGATTATGGTCACTGCAGTACTGTTCTGTTGGGCAATGCACGAATAACTTTGTGACCTAAGAATGTGCAGTGTTTGTAAATTTGACATCTGATTACAGTAGCTAACTTGGCAGTTATCCTAGTTTTTAATGAGTCGTGCTGGGGAGTTATTTGTATATGGCACGGGTGTCCCTCACTGATGCTGACATGTGCATGAATTCAATAAATGAGTTTTTGCTGAGCATAGTGATTTTGTACGTTATCTTTCAGTCACTGTGATTTTTTATTACGCAAACAAAGTTGCATTTCATATGTCTAGCTGGAAATTTTCGAAAGTGGGTCGATCGGTTAAATTGAGTTGCAAAATGGGTTTCTGCTTGAAAAATGATGAAAACCACTGGTTTTGGGGTTACATTTAGGGGTTAGGTTTCAGGTTTAGGTTTTGTGTAAAGGTTGAATTTTGGGTTCAGGTTTGGGTTTACTTTTTGTTTTAGGTTAAGGGTTTTAGGTCATGTTACAAAGACCTTACGCTAATCCAAGTGTATAGTCCTTGTCATTTGACCAATCCAACCAATCGGATTCTACTAATGGGAAAATAACTCCAGCGGTGCTTTTGCCTCTGATGCCAAAATAGACACTGCCTTGTTAAATTTGTGAAATGCCAAAAGGCTGTGTCTATTTTGTCTCATGAGAAAAGCACGGCTGGAATTATTTTGCATTCAGCCAATCATATTTGGCTGAAGACAAAATAACTCCAGTAGTGCTTTTGCCGCATGAAGCAAAATAATGATACATGCAATTGCATGGGCGGGTCAGGACTGGATCGGATTCAATTTTGTCGGATCAGGACTGGACTCGGACTGAAAACTTTGTCAGTCCGCTCATTTCTGGAATATGACTCTGTGCATGTGCACATGGCGTGAAGTCAGAAATTTCGCTTGACGCCGGATCTCGATTCAAATTTTCGGACAGGAGCGTAGTTGGATTCTGAAATATGACTCCGGCTACATCTGATAACTTAACAACTGGTTCTGGTTTATTGGATGTTTTCGTATCTGGGCCTTCCCCGTAGTAGTAAAGAGCAAAGGAAAATGGAAATTTCCTTTGGTAAAAGATTCAGAAATGCAATACAAAGAAAAATCACGAAAGAACAAAAATATTTATTGCATGTTAATAAAAAAATAAAATGAGGAAAAACGAAAGCTTAGGAATTCTGCAAATTCATGTGAATTACATTACATGAGACCCAAACGGTTGGCGAAAGGTCGTATGCGTCAACCACTCTGCAGAAGCAGCCAGCAATGTGAATGTTGAAGCAGTGGCTATAGGCTAAGGCCATATACTATAGCAGTGTACATTACATCTGCCGGCGGACCTTCATTACTTAAAAATAGTTTTAAAATAACACACATATATGTGTTAGTTATTTCATAATACAGCCATAGGCCTACTTGGTGAAAAACTATTTGTTATGAAATATTTTTATTAATTCTGGGTGTAGTGTATTAGTTCACAATTGAATAACTTATTTCTTGTGAGTTTGATTATTTATCTGTTTATCTAAATGTCCATGTTGCATAGGTTGTCACATAAGCAAAAGAAACACATACACATTCACAAAAATGCAACAGATGCTGAACAACACGTATTAATGACGTGCAAGGTCAAGTAACATTTTAACAAGGTTTTGTATTTGTCCAAGTGTTACATTAACAAAGTGCTCATATGAACAAAAGGTAGCATGTTATTTAAAAACTAAAGAAAAATAATGATGAACAAAAAATCACAATGTGAAGAAACAACAATCTATAGCAATAAACAGATAATTATGATATCCATCCCATGAGCAAAAACTAAATAAGGAATACATAAAGATTGAGAAATATATAGATGAAAACATTAGTTAGGCAAATGAGTAAAAAAATGAGTAGCAATGCATTATTTGGGTCAGGATTAAGTAAGCTAAATAGCAGCCATTATAGTACAATGAGAATATGACCATGCTGCTAGCCTATAGTGTATCCAAATATATAATCAGTAGGGCAAGTTTTTGCAACTTTTTTTTACAGCTTCCAATAGCTTCCGAAATACTCAAAACATATGTAGTTCAGTTTTGATGTGTTTTCAGGAATTTTAAATAGCAACTTTTTTATTTTGACGTGCAACTTTTTACGGCAATTTTTATCAAGTATGTGCAAAATGCAAAAGTGTAATTTATTCATCTCTGTTTTTTTGTTGGGTCATGTAAAGGAAAAAGAGGTATGTTTTTGAGGCAATTTGGTGAGGCTGGACTTGTGGATTTGACTGAGAGTGAAGGAGGGATATAAAGGAAAACGAAAAACTGCTCTCACCAAATACTTAGATCTGAGTAACCTGGCAAGAAATGGACGAAACAACTATGGGCACCAGCATTTAGCTGGTTGGATGGTATTTTGTTGCTCATTGGACACCATTTTTAAGCTTGTTGGGTCACATTTTGCAGTCTTTTGGGCACCATTTTGTAGTGAAAAAACACAAAATTAGCGAAAATGTTAAATTTAATTTCACTCGACATTGATTAGAGCTTGAAAAGCAATGATTCGACAATTCTGGTGACTCGACCATGTCATGACTCGACTCTGAATTGACTTGAAATATTTTGGATAGCTCTGACTCCAGTGGCGATTATAAGAGGGGGCCTGGGTGGGCCATGTCCCCCCAGATTTTTGCTTGGCTCCCCGTTTGCCCCCCCAGATTTTTCTTAATTTCCCTTTTAAGGTCGTTTGGTTGACATGTGCAGGGTTGCCCAATGCGTTTTGTAAAAACACCGGCCATTTTGTCAACAGCGCCAGATCTAAGCTGTGTCGTAATTCGTAAGCGGCACAGGGTCAACAGAGACAATATGTATTGTTTAGCCACAATTAATACTTTGCCCCATATTTTGGCTGATTCGTTACATTTCGGTGTGTGTGTGACGTGACAATCGCACCAAGGATTGCGTCAACAGCAGCAAACAAACTTCGCTGAAGAAACT
>JGI24158J21664_10007553_pt1 | contig 14442 bp, 9 predicted proteins | sample Ectturendosymbi3_FD_21664 | JGI IMG/M metagenome (IMG submission 21664) | reverse complement strand
AAAAGTCGAATTAGGGCTATTTATTTAAGAATATATTTTGTCTGTAACTAAGCGAAATATTATGAGTCAAAGACCAAGAGACATAGGCCGAAAGTATTAAGTGGCAGCCAAAAGAGGCCTGAAGCTAAAGCAAAAAAAGACCGAAGCAGAAAAAAAGAAAGGTGCTTTGGTACAAGTACCTAAACCACTGAGGGTATACCCTCAATGCCACACCACATTCAAGATGGCGACAAGGTAGGCAGCCAGCCTGGTCATGTTACACCAGATAGTCTAAGTGGAAGTTTATGTGCCGGAAGTGATACAAGTCTGTTCTTTTTGCTACTCATGTTGTTGCGTAGCATTTGCCAGGTTTCAAATCAATCAGATAAATTCGATCTGGCGATTATTTTATTTGCCGATGTTTCGCCCACCTATTCAAGTAGGCTTCTTCAGGGTATGCCCTGAGGAAGCCTACTTGAATAGGTTGGCGAAACGTCGGCAAAATAATACGATAATCGCCAGAAGATCGAATATATCTGATTGAGTGATGCAAATCGTTTCGAAACTGTTGATTCAGACAAAGGAACCTCGTCGGATGTGCATCTGGTGAGGCATGCGGCCAATAACACTCAAAATGTGGATGAACAAATAATCCTACTACTTAGCCAGGTGCCATGGGTCGGAATGTTAGGGTCTACCCTGGACTATTTAGCCCAAATAGGACCACCTGCAATCACAATAGAAGTTTACGAAACGAGAATGATAGGACACGGTTATCTAAGCTGCAAAAGATTAACAACAAATGGTGAAGCGGTAGGTCATCCATGGCTATTATTCCTGGCCCGGAAAAATATAATATTTTGCCACTACTGCAAACTTTTCAGCTCTGGATATGCACTATAGCACAGCACTTAATACCTCTCCTCTCTGCAGGTACTACACTCGTACCTACCTTCTGATCACGTAGGTACCTGGTCAGAGAGAAAGTATTAAACGAGGGTTGTTATTGTTTTATTTATTGGGTTTTATGCCGTTGTCCATTGAATCCTTTGCTGGAGAGGTCTTGGCGTCACCTTTTCGGGCCTCACTTTTGTAACATCACTGATTTTTATCATTAACCTGCGCCTTGATGCACCCCCTCAAAAATTTCTATACACCACTGAGTGGGGCCCCGCAAAATTGTTTCAAATCGAGCCACGCACTTGCTAACGCCGGCCCTGGTTTATGTTTTGTATGTCTTGAAGATCAAACTCTGGCTAAAAAACGACCCAGTTTTAAAACCTTTTTTTGTTACGCAATTAGCCCACTATTTATCAACAATAGCATTCATTCTGGATATATATTTGTGATGATTGAACATGTATTGTGACGGTTCAATCACAATTATATAGAGCCTTCGTTTTCATTAATAATTTTACATTCGGCGAGTTAAAAAACAGTATTGTCAAGTAGTCAGAGTACATAGTCCGAAAGTGTTTAAACTTTGATCTGATGTTACTTGCCACCCTATTCTGCAGTAAATTTGAAATCATTCAGCTGCTACGGGAAAAATCTACCGTAATTAGGAAACGTGGGCGTCGGAAGGATTTTTACCAGAGGGGAGGCTATCAGCGTATTTTTCCAGAAGTAGCCATAAAGATCTTTTCAAGTGGGGCCTAAAAGCGGTGAAATTTCATTTTTCCTTCGGAAAACAAATAAAACGACCTTTTTTTGCTAAAAATGTAATAGAAAAATGTCAAATTTCAAAATCCAGGAAGGCAAGGTCCCACCTTTCGCCCACAAGTAGAAAGATGTTTTTCATTTTGTAAGTTATGAGGCAATTCGCGCTGCCATTACTTACAGATAGCTTGCAATCTGTTTTCTCGACAAAGCCTATGTGACTAAAATGAAATGAAATTGAATTCTTTCCCAGTCCAGGATTTTTTGGCATTTTTACACTAATGGATTTTAAAAAGACTTCATTCGCGTACGATAACATGGCTAGATCAGCAAATCCCAAACATTTTTGAGCGCCACTCATATCTGAGTTTTAAGACCTCGCGACCCAAACCTCAAAAAACTTAAGAAAAATTAACAATTTTATGGATGATTTTTGATAACAAATTGCTAAGTTTATTTTTAATGTTAGCCATCTACCTTTTGAACAAGTGCCTATACAGACGGACACAGAGAATCAGAAGTAACGTTGAAAATACTCAGCTCCAGTTTGGCTTGCTTTTGCGCGACCCATTTTTTGACCCTTCTCCACCTTTGTTTGGGTTTCGACCCATACTTTGGGAACCACTGGGCTAGATCAACTAATCAACCGTTATGTTGAGCTGCAGCGACCTTTAGTGCAGAGCCGTGCTAGTAATGTTCGATTGTGGCTTCGTTTTCGCAAATGCACAATTATTTTCACACTTTGTGTAGCATTCCCAACTTACAAAATTGTTTTGGGAATTACTGAATTATATTGTTAGCTCTAAATATATTGTTAGCTCTAAAGTGATGATATTGTTAGCTCTAAATAGATGGATAAACACCTAATAGTTTTTGGGAATCCAGCATAGTGCAAGTAGCATGCAAATATGTCACCGCAGTAGTATTTTCTAGCGTATAATGACATAAAATCAAGCACTTTTGAGAGGCGTTGTGGGACTAAACCCTTTGCGTTATCAACTGCATACGTCAACCAGTCACTAAAGAATCGAATAAGATCCAAGTCGTACATTTGCGCTACTTCGGTAGTCGGTCTCAGAGCAAAGTCGCTACTCGACTTCGATCGACCGTGCTGTGTTGTTGTGCATTAAAAAAGCTTGTAAATATAAAAATGGCTGGTATAATGGTGGACACGATTATTTCTTGCTTAACTACATGTTGGCTGCAAAAAGCACAGCCTAATGCAGAACATGCACTGAGAGCATATAGAGACTTTTACAATTACAACCGTTTTCGCAAAAAAAGTTTTACGAGCATATGGTGGCTTTCATCCAAAGTAAAAGCTTTGAACTTCACTGAAAACAAACTTTTAAAACTTGTCAATTCAATGAAAGCAGATTTTTTATATGCCGGCGTCAATGCAAATATAACTATTAAGAAAAATGACAGAAAAAGGCACATTTTACGGATAAAAGTTTAAAAATAAGGGGCATTAAATATTTTAACGTTGAAACGCGGTTGTTGTTTTCCCCCCCAATCTACGTCCCTGCTTGAACACAAGCAGATAAAACCGAAATCAGATTATATTTATTAGCTCAGACCTTACAAGATGTTGGACTGCAACATGCATCCACCGATACTTATTGAAAAATTGTTGACCACAAGTGGATTTTGTTATAGTTGTCACATATTTTTACAAATTTTTGTGCCAATGTACCCATATAAAGTTTTATCAACAGCTGCATCTTTGTTCGCACTTCAGTTCGATGCCGATGTATTACAATAGAATTAGAAGCAAACCACCCAACGGAGATGATGCAATGTTTCGATTACTTTTAGAATTACAAATACTGTACATTTAGTAGCAGGATGTCGGAGGTTTTTGGGTGGAGTGGGATTCCTAACAACACTGGGAGTCGGATTTTTTGTCCGACTCCAGATCTCCAGTTGGATCATTTTTTACATACAGTACACACTCCTTAATTGGGCATTCCTGTTGAAATGGTACAATTGCTTTTGAAACTTTTGTTGAAACAGATTTGTTTCCTGTGCACCACGATTTCCATTGATTTTAACAGCCAAATTCCATTCCCTTTACGTTAAGGAGTCGGAAATTTTGGTAAGCCTGAGTCGGAGTTGGATAATTTACCTCCGACTCCGCAACCGTGTTTAGCAGTAGAGCCATTTTCATACAAAACAAGACTGCCCCTTATAGCCAGGGTCGGATTTCTAGCGCCGGCCGCCCATAGGCAATATAAATTTTGCCAACTCTTTTCCACCCAATAAGAAAATTTTGTCCGTTCCATGTGAGAGCCGAAGTCACTATCATTCAATTTTTGGCAATTAAAAAAAAAACGTGCGAAAAAATTTTTGCCGCCCTGGAAATTCTGCCACCCTAAGCTATAGCCTAAAAACTTATATGGGAAACCCGGGCTTGCTTATTGTTATCCACTAACATCCTAACCATCGTGCGAACAAGTCTATTTAGAATTGATATTAGGGCAATTTGACGACCCTTTTTAGGAGAGGCATACATTTATGTTCCAGTTTTAGTGGATGAACGCAGGTTTTAGGAAACCATATAATCTTTTCATCTAAATAATGGTTTTAAGGCAGAAAAGGACCTTTTCGTACTTTGCATGAAGCGAGCAGTTTTCAGTAGAATAGCATCAAACAATATTTACCGCATGTTTGGTCTTCACGCGGCGTGAATCACACCTCAGCGGGAAAATAACTGAAACGCTTAACACTTGGAAATGTTGAGTTATGTTCGTGGAAATTAGGTAAAAACTTCAGAGTGATTTGAGTTATTCGAATTAAAACATATTTGGTTACCAACCGCCATTACAGTTAGTGTAGCACAAAGGCCTTTCCGGGCCCATGTGTGGCTAGACCCAGCTCGAATCGCATTAGCGTGCAATGCAACGGTTGCCACCCTTGAACAGGTGGCCTGTTCCACCCAAACTGGCTCGTTATAAACATGCCTCACCGCGTGTAACAAAAAGAAAGCTGTCTATTGTTCAATTTCACGCTGAAAGTTTTTCAAACTAAGCGCATGAAGTGTCAGTGGATTAATTACCAATGCAATCGAAATTTTCGCAATAGTTTCGAAAATCAGTTTCTGAAGCAAACCTTAAAGAGCACAAGGCGAATAAGGTTTATTTCAAAACTGTGCAAAATTACCACGTCAATAAGTATATTTTGCAAGTTGGTCGACCAAGGCAGCTTTTACATTTGTTTGAATCCTGACCAGGTATGTGCAGCCTTCCACTTTAGCATAAAAATGGTTTTACCATTAGGAATTACTACGGTATTTGCCAGTGAGCACTTCAGTTTTGGAACGAATCATGCACATTTGTAAGAGGCGAAGTATGTTTAAACCAGTGGTTCTCAACATTTCGTGGTTTGTGGCTCCCTGCTCATGAATAGGGTTTTGCAATATCATGGCAGAGCTATTTACCAAGGGCCTCTTCTCGTGGCCGGCGGAGAACCGCTCCATGGCCCTCAAGGTGGGCTGAGGGCCCCGGTTGAGAAACCCTCGTTTAAACAATTCGCTTTTCACGATTATTCACAGCTCCGCTTGGTACGCTAAAATTATTTTTTCTATTTGACTTCCACTGTTATGCAGACTTCACCGCGTGCTAGACAACCGCCACAGCTGCCGAAAGTACCACCTGCTGGGAAGTTATCAACGTATTTGTCAAAAAGACTTCAAGATCAACAACATGTAAGTTGGCTGCATAGCATTATGCTAGCCTTGGTTTACGAGCCATATCATATAAAAGCAACTTTTGTACAGTAGTTGCAACTGCTCGCGAAAAAATGTTAAAACAACTCCCTTGCCTGCTCGACTTCAAAAGTTAAGAAACAATGAGGAAGCAAGATCCTTGAAAACTTGGGCAGACGCCCTAGTAAACGCAGTGCAGTACTTCCAAACATATATGCATTGAAAACTCGGCGTGCTTTCCTTGCAATAGCCTATTTATTTTCATCAAACGTGAAAATGTTCCACACTTTGGATTCGAATAACCGTTGGGGTAATCCACTTTGTCTTTCTCAGTAGCAGCGTGGCTGAAAAATCAGATTCAAATTCATTTTGTACATTTGCAATCATTTCCATGAAAATTCGTGTACATTTCAGCGATGTTTTAATGCAGAAATGTAGCAATTGTACACTGAGATTCTTTCTCTGAAAATATGTTCCTCATTTAACTAATATTGAAAAATAGTGAGCGATTCGAATCCAGTTTTTAAACCATATGCAGCTGAATCTGATGAAATCGGATGCAGGAACATCAGATCCAGCTGCGTGCGGTTTACAAACTGGATTCGATTCGCGCTCATTAATCTCGCAGGCGCACTCGCGGGGCAGCACGGGCATCGAAGTTTCAAGGGCGGTGTTTAGCGCAACCGTTCTCTGTTTTAGTCCGCAGGTGACGCGGAAGAACAAAACAAGCTGCCTCCAACGCAACAGCAGTTATTTTACGTTTGAAGCCACGCAAACGAAACAACAGCGAATCCCACTGCCACATGAAGAGAAATCAACCGTAACGAGCTGAAAGTCACGTGCTGCAAAAGCGGTCTTGCGATGACTAAGTTGGTTCGCGAGGTGGAAAACAGCCACTGGGTGCTGAACAACTTTCGCATGTGTTTCTGGCACGTCTGGGCCAAGCTTGCAGATGGACATTTCTACACACGCTTTATCTCTGGGATAGGTCGCGGGAGAAGTAACACCAGGGGCGCAACGAGGTTAGATTGCGCCCGGGGCAAGAAACTAGTTTGGCGCCCCCATGTTCGAACCTGAGGTCTTTCGGAAGCAAACGTATTGGATTGAAGTACTTGCGACATTATTGGGACTTTTCTGCACCCACATAGTGATTCGACGCCTGGGGCATTATGTCCCCTTTGCGCCCCTCGTTACGCCCCTGAGTAACCCTAGGCGGTATCTACGCACTTCATTCAGCGACCTGGTAGGTCCGCTGGCTCTACACAAAGAGGGGACCAAGCCAGATGGTAGACCTAATCAAGCCACCGGATCCTTGATCGACTGGCCCCTTTGCCGTGGGTGTGGCTAGCAGGACTCGCTTCGTGTACTGACGACACCATTCCTGAAACACAAGCTTCTACCAGCCCGCTACGATAGTTCGGAAGGTTGAACGAAGATATTCAATAATATCCACAACTGTAATAATTAATGGTTTTGACCAGGTGCGCATGGCGTAACACTGACACGTAGAAGGTTCAAACAGAATTAGATTGTGGCTTCAGCCTAAGAAGCACTAATTCAGAAACCTCGGTTAAGTGGGTCGATGACTCAATTTTTCATTTAGTTAAAAGACCTTAAACAGCACTGAACTGTCGCAGACCCTAAGGTTTTTAAATCGATTGGGCAGTGAATTTACAGTATTCGGTGCAGTATGACTAATGTATGCACTTATCACTGGACGAAAGAGTGTGTGGGGTGTTGCGACAGCGCCGTACTTGAACACAACAAATTACGATAACGAAGTCATTCGGCAAGCACAAATGCCACCACACACAGTGTACAACAGGTCCATAACCAGCTTGGGACGACAAGGGCGAAGAGTTTTCCGAGAGGGGCCAAAATTTTTTGAACTATGTCCAATATTTTTAAATTTTGTCCAACACATTTTTCTAGAGGGGGCTTGCCCCCCCTGGTTACGGGCCTGGTGTACAGTAGTATTCCCTATTGCCGTCGTGAAGCCTCAAAAGTCGTACAAAAAGTAGAGTAAAAACTCGCTGAACCTGATTGTCTACACTGCGGCGCAACCGACCTGCAGAGGAGCTTAGCGAATTTAAATTGAACTGGTAACACCGCTCCGGAAGCGAAGTCCGAACATCCATCCGCGTTGATGCTTTCGATTTCCGACAAAAATCGCGATTGTCCGAATTATGACCCGACTGATTTGAGACTAGTTGCTCTGCTCCACGAACGACAGCCGCCTCCCCCGAAAGAAAACCGAGTTCCTTCGACGGTTGTCCACAGGTGCGCGATACCGTCGCGAACTGTCAGATTTTAAGCGTTTTGTTGTTTACGACTGCGTTGGAGTTTATTGATGTCCCTCTTTTCAATTCTTCGAAGTTGTTTCTTCTTCATTCTTTTTAACTTCGCGGTGTTGGTTATCTGAAACAGCAAGCATACAAAGCAATTATAGGACAAGCCGCGTCATCTCTAGCAGCTGAAAGCGTTAATTGGAAAAAGTGGAAACATTGCAGGGAGAGGCATATATGTTGTCATGTCTTATGTGGAGGACGGGGGCTCTCCAGAGCAGCAGTATCGCGTTTTAAGAATGCCCCCACAAATTAAAGCGAACTTGGTGAACTCAAAACACTTCATATCTTAATGATGTCACGAAGGTAAACGCTAAGACGCCACGCCAAAGTCTGCTCATCTCCTGGGCTATATTCCTGGAGGTGAAGTCAGTGCAAATGAGACTGATCGTCACTTGCATGGGGCCTAAAGTTGCAAAGTAACCAAGCAAGATTGACGGCATGGTCAAGTGTTCTTGACTGGTATTCGCCATCGCTTAGCGCGAGAACAAAGGAAAACTTTCTTGATGTGCTCATACACAGGCCCCTAGCCATGGGGGCATTCGGGAGTAGTGCCCCCCATTTTGTTGTGCCCAGAAAATTATTTTAAGCATATAACAAAATAAAAAATCTTTCCCCCCTAAAACGTATTTCTCCCCCCAAACCTTGAAACCTGGCTACGGGCCTGCACAATACGTACTACATCGGTGAACTTATGACGAGCACAGTACAATATTTATCGGTCATGGCAAACCTCAACGGCTACAGCTGAAAATATTTAATTCTAACAAATGTCACGGACGCAGAACTTGATCTTCAATAAATTCAAATAGATCTGTAAACCTGCAAGTAACGTTAAATAGCAAAGACATTTGAGTGTGAACAAACGCATACAGTGCATGCGCGAAAAAGCAAAGACACGTAGTACAGCTGACGACCACTGTTCGCTCTAAGAAAATTATACGCTGAGCAAATGTTAGTTTTGTTGCGCACTAAGCGCATGCAATTGCGCAACCATGCAGACAGACAATGAGTGAAGTGTTCCAAGCAATAAAAGGGCTGTGCGATATGTACATGCAGTATTAAAATTGGATTGTTGGAAGTGCGCGAGAACGAGATTTCACTGCCCAAATTGTGTGGTGACACTGCGCATTTTAGAGGGAACACTGCTGACGACGTTGTGCTACGCTTGCCGGGGACGATAAGGAGGATGTCCAGCGACACGTGCACCGATCACCATGGTGTAATTGCATCGGGGCAGTACAGGAACCACAAACAATAGATCTGAACTCGGCGTATCGTCTATTGCTCAGGTACGCTACCATGTATCAAAAAGCACAAATTTTTGATAGGTTGGATATATTGATCGCAGGCCTATATGGGGTTTATAAGGCTTCAAAAGCGCTCATATCAAGTTAGATGAAAAACCCATTCGCACCTTTAATGATTACATTTTCCGTACGAACAGCTGCCAAAGAAACAACTGGTAGTGGCACAAAATACGATGGTTTTTAGAAAAAACACCGGATACATCCAACATCAAAACCTTTACCACAAACCAAAAACACGCAGACATTTGTGATAGTATAAACATCGTTTGGGTTTTCATTATTGCTAAAAACAAAGACGTACTGAAATACTGTAATCGGAATCACGAATGGAAAACTGTCATGTGTGTAGATGCCACAAAAACGTGGTTTTGTTTTTAAATGATTAACCCTCACAGGCTCACGACTTGCTGCACGTTCTATCGCGGTATAGCTAAGTGCTTTTCAAACTTTTTTAAACCACGGAATAATTTTTGTGTCACTCTCATAGTACGTTAAAGATTCAAAGTGGGGAAGTGGATAATTACACTTCCATGAAACATTTCTTGCGGAACAGCTGACGACCTTCCGCAAAACATCTGTCGAAAATAACGCTTCTATGTCATCTGAAGTACGGTTTATAGCCACGCGTCCACGACTCAGCATAACTTCCATGCGTTATAAACCCAGAATTTGGAGTTAGACGAAGCACCTCGTCGATTGAAGATTTCTATCAGATTTACAACCTTGAGCCTGGAGTTGATGCAAGTTAGTTATATGCTAAAAGTTATAGCGAGAATAGAGAATCAACACACGCTTCGAAAACCACGAAGATACAATACCCCTACCACCATTTTGAAGGTTTTCTTAAACGTCACACAAACTTCTTATGACAGCTATTAGAGTAATTTTTCATCAGATTGTAACACCTACCAATTTCGTCTTTTGTTATTTTGCCCACAGATTTGCATTTTGCAAAGGCAGGTCCAGCCACCCAAAATCCGTTGACCCTGTACCTTAAGCATCTAAATTGCACTCTATCATTCAATGTTTTTACGGCGTTTTGAGGGGCCGAAACGATCTCTTAAAATATAGTAGAAACTCTCTGCATAGCCACTGCCAAAATACACCAAAACCTCGCTTTAACGGTCGCCAAAATCAAACCTTAAAAAAACTGCTACCACTAACAATTTCAACGACTTCAGATTTTCTTTGATTTTCTTCTTTAGTTTTTTTGTGAGCCTCAACTCGTCGTCGATGTTCCAGTCTTTCTTGCCTGAAAAGTAACAAAAATACAAGCAAACATTCACCATTTCACGCTTTTATACCAATTTCAACGGCAAGTAAGAGATTCTCTGAAATTAAACTATAAGTTTCACCAACTAAATTACTCGGTAAACTAGAGCTACCGCAGTAAAGTGATGACTTTTGTCAATTCTTGGTAACCTGATTAACACATTAGATCTTTCATAATACTGAAAATATCCAACCGGTACCGCCCACGATGTATGTAAACAAAGTTTTATGCAACTGTTTTGTTAAAGATCGGAAGTTGACTGCGCCGCTCTGGAGAAAAACACGTACTTGGTATCGAGGCAATATGCATACCTATATAACATGAATTACCCAAGTTAAAATTCAAATTTGCAAGCCAAACACATTCCTGGTTTGTGTGTTGTTGTTTCTTGTAAGGTTGGGTACCGCCATTGTTACATCAGCGTCTTGATGCGGCCCTCGGGTTACTTTGTAGATCCTAATTTGGCCCTCCGAGCAATTTGGGTTTGAGACGCCTGACTTATGCCCTACGTTTATATACAGTATATCAGAGGTTTTTCTCAGCATTCAGATTATAATTGATCTTTCAGCATATGATCACACTGGGTGCGGTAAACCACACCTGTACTATGGTGTGTATTTCGAATAATGGCCTGACTGCAGAAATTGCCTACATGTTTCTCCTTGCACTACGATTTAGAGAAGTATTATATTAAAGCAAATTCACATTTAGTTAATGGGAATGTTGATTTCATCAAAAAAAGCAAAACCGCAGAACGATTAACTTGATGCCTTATTTAAGTATCAATAGTTTAAAACTTAACACATTATTACCGAAAGCATTTGGAACAGATGTTAACGATAATATGGCCGTAGGCCGTGATGTTAGGCCACAAATTAAAAACGGGTCTGGTGCTTTTTTTTAGATGAATGGCTGTTTTAGAACAACCTCGGTCCACACCTGGCAATAAAGCAATGATACTGATAGAAAATAACTTAAAATTTAAAGCAAGCAGAAAAAAACTCATTTTTTATGAAACCTAATCAAGCATCCATGTCCTATGAATCAGCTCGTCGGTGTTTAAAAAATTAAGGAGCGACAATTGTTAAAAAAAACGTGTTATAGCCTGAATCAAATATTATTTCTTCTTGTTTGACTGCACGTATTTACAAAACCATTGTTGTCACGTGGTTTCACAACGTCCCCACATTTGTGATGCAAACTACAGTTCAGTTCATCGCATTGGCAACATAACCTGCTGTTTCAGATGCCGAAAATAGGAAATCAACAACTACGGCTGATCAGAGTGTTTCCCATTATGTCAATAAATGGGCAATTCTTACATAATTGGTACAATAGTTTTTTTTCAGATACTAAGGAATGCAAGATATGAAACTTCAAGTTAATTCTGAAAACTGTCGTAAACACATTTATAAAATTACATGAAAATTTTCTCCCATTGCATATTTCAAAGAAAGCTACATTTCGTCAGCATAATCTAAAATGTCAGATGTTTCGATACAGCGCTTATACGTAGTACAGAAAAAACATTACTACATGACGCTGTAGATCAACATGCATGTTATAGCGACAGCAGAAGGAATGAAAACATACAAAAAGTTTTGCTGGACAGACCTGGTTTTCATTAACAGGTAGTACGCCGACAAAGTAACAAATGCACGTGTAAACATAGCGGTAGCCCTAGAACATTTTCTTGGCCTGCGGTACCTCACGCATAATTCAGTTATCATGTATTTATAGTAAACTTCCTCCAGCCTTATTACCATTTTGCCCATGCACGCATAGTTCTTACGCAGTACGTAACGTGAAAATTCTTCTTGGCACCACAGAGCAATGTAGCAGGCAGGCGGTCAAAACTGCTGACATTATGTCAATACAACTGGATTACGCTGATGAAACACATTCTTTTATCAGTGAGCACACTGACATCATCCATAATACAGTTTTATACTTGAGATAAATGCATGCACAAAAAAACAGTGCTTATAACGTATAGAAACTGATGATTCCATTTTTTTTGCATAAACACTAACTGAAGACCTCTTCTGTTGTTCTTTTTCCATTCATGCCTTGACTTCCATTTGTCTTTGAAATTCGAGGCGGGATTTACTGGAAATTTCTCAACGGGAGTAGAAATGTCGCATGCCACAGCAAAACTAACTATAAAACTCGTCATGTTGTGCTACGCAACATTTTATTTGCATCTTCTACAAAATATTACACACAACTAAAACGATTTGCAAATTTTTCACTGTCAAGGGTTCAAACTTCAAAGGAAAAGCTACGATAAAATACCTGCGAGTCTCAATAATTTTTTCCTGGTACTTTTTCACAGAAAGCTTCTCATCTTTTATGGCAATTTTTTTCTGCCAACTAGTTTTCAAAGGTTTGTCCTTGTTCATTGACGAAAATCTGCACAAAAAGAAATATAAACTCCATAAATCAACGACAACAACCTCTGCAAACCAACGAAACATAAGATAAACATACAGTTAAGCAAGATTTACCTTATGTTTCACTGGTAGATTAGACGTACAAATACGTGTTATATGCGTTGCTCGCAGTTCAACATAGAGATAAGTGGCTCATTTGAAATTTTATCAATCAGTGTGAATGAAGATTGAAAACATATTGTAGCACTGCTTCACTTCACACAAATGACTGGTTAGTCCCAGTGGTGCTCTGACTAGCAACAAAACTTGTGTAAAAAGGTGTGTACAATTTGGTAAAGCACTTCAATTAAATTTTAAAGGACGAAATGAAATCAGTGTCATAAGCCTTGTCCATTTAAAAACAGTTAGCTGTGAACCTTTTAAGAAAACCAATTGAGTTTCTCATAATCGCCAACTATTGTCAAAAGTGGTGCATATAAAGTAACAGCATATGCTTCCAGTATTTTCTCAACTCATGACTGAAAAAGCAACCAAATTCCTGAACTAACTCATTCTTGATATTAACTTATATCCTTACTGTAACATGGAAGGTATCTCACCACATCTGTCAATCCTAAAAGGATGACGTCAGATGTCAGAAAACTACGGTACATTGGGAAGCACATTATCCATTCACTGTAACCACCAAAACATAAACTCAGATGGTGAAACAACACATAGTGTTATCATTGTTATAAACTGTTACCACCTTTTCAATCTTATAAGTGAGATCGGACGTGCTGTCCTATCCATCACTGCAATTGTGAAGCAATAGTCAGCTATTTAACCGCCACCAGAATCTTCAGTTTTTATTCATTTTCATAGTTGCTTTTCCTCGCAGGAGGGTAGCGGGAGCAGCAGCCCTAGGATGACTTGAAATACTTCATGATTTCCACAATCTGATAGTTCTGCTGGCTCTACACCAAGGCGGGACCAAGTAAGGTCAGATGTAATCACTCCACATGGTGCTTGATCACCTCTGGGGCACTTTCCCGTGGGTGCAGCAGGACTTGCCTTGCCTGATATTTCCTGGGGCATTCTGGTAAATGTGACTGGACCATCATAGCTGAGATCTCTCTATTCAGAGAAGAGGCTCACATTCAGGGTTTTATGAATTTCACAGTTGTGCACTTGGTCATGAAGTGTCACACCATGAATCCTTTGAAAAATCCCATCTCTGCTGCTTGCACTGGAGATATCACTTTTTCAATTGTTACCCTGGAGGATCAGAACAAAATACGATTTGAAAACTAACAACTTCGTGGTGTTCGGAAGCTCCCATTTTGTGACCACAGAGCAATAAAAATCACTAAGTTACTATATCTTGCCTTACGACAAAAACTTACTGAATGTACTGTCCAAAAATTGGATCTTACCTAGTCTCCTCATACAGACTGAAATGCTTTAAATTTAATGCGAAAAAAATAAAATTAGGATAACATATTGAAAGCTCTGTGAATTAACATATAACTCTAATCTAAATCCTAGCTTTCATTGCTTACCGTAAATCCAACAAACACTTCTTACATAGCTTGACCTAATCCACTATAACTACAGTATATTAGCTATCATTAACTAATCAGTGATGAGCAATACTGCCACATTCTCAGGTCATTTTTCAATTTATGACACACAGACATGTCCACATGCCATCTCTGTGTTTTATTTTCAGTGCAATGTGCAGAAAAAGAGGATTTCCTCAGTTTCTCTCATTGTTTCTAAATAGTTGTAGAAAAAA
>JGI24158J21664_10007550_pt1 | contig 14445 bp, 7 predicted proteins | sample Ectturendosymbi3_FD_21664 | JGI IMG/M metagenome (IMG submission 21664) | reverse complement strand
TGCCTATAACGGCACCTCGAGGGGATTGCATAATGAACGTTATTGCCGAATTACGTTTCAAGCGAAATGAAATGCATGTAAAAGATGCCATCGGGACCGAACAAAATGTAACGTTATGGGCGAATTGACGTTACAGACGAAGCCGTTATAAACGAATTCAATTGTACAGAACATATTTATAAGAGGTTTCAGACCCCACTCGGATTGTACTAAAAAGTTAATTTCAGAGCATCAGGGCAAATTGTTTTTTTTTAGAGCAAATTGTTATTTTCAGGGCAATTTTTCCGCCCCTCTCAGTAAAATGCCTTCCCGTACGCCTATGATAGGCCTATGATAAAGAGCATGAAGACAAGTTTTGCACAGAAGCAAAGTATTGTCACAACACCCTCAGTTAACCATGAAGTAAGCCCAATGTAGATACGTTTTCCCCAGTGAAGCTGGCGAGAAGCTGTTCTAGTTTATTTAACTAACATATAGAGTTTCAACAAGCAATCTCTGTTTGCGGAAAATCTGGTAAAAACAACCAAACGTAGGATCCAAAACTGACAATCTTGCTTTTCATCGGAGTTTTTCATTATCTGGCCGTCTTGCGTTGTTGGGAGCTTTTTTGTCAGTGGAAATTGAACATCAAGTACCGTTTTTTTCTTTTTCATTCTTTTTTTGTAACCGCTTTCTTTTTTTTGTAACCATTTAATTCTTTTTTTGTAACCATACCCATGGCCTGAATCTCTCTCAAGCTCAGATGCAAAATACTGTCATATTGTTACTGTACTGACAAGAGTCTAGAGCAGGGGTCGGGAACCTATGGCTCGCGAGCCAGATGTGGCTTTTTTGATGACGGCGTTTAGCTCGCTCGATATTTTCTGAACACGATTTTCACGAATGAAACATTCCGTAATTTTCCACCTACCAGACTACAAAGCCATCAGCAACACCATGCAGCACCAAAAGTCCCATTAACAGTAGGAAGCATGTTATTAAACAGAAAATTCAGACATTTACCATTGTTTAAAATTGTTGGTTTTGCTTAAAAATGCACACGTTAGTTAGTAACTTAGTTGCATTAAGTGTTTGAAAATATTATATGGCTCTCACGGAAACACAACTAAAAATATGTAGGTTTCATGGCTCCCTTAGCCAAAAAGGTTCCCGACCCCTGGTCTGGAGTACTAGACATTTGCATTTCCGCCCGTTTCAAGGTAAATTGTGAAGTTATGCCTCTGGGCAGTTTTGCAAATTTTTAGTTAACATTGAGTTGTCACAGAAAAGGGCCCCCAAAAGAGCGGGGCCCTAGGCCATGGCCTATTTGGCCTATGCGTAAATCCGTCCCTGTGTACATGTACCTCAGGTTTGAACCCCTGGTAGGCTGATGCATGCTAGCGGCCATGAGTTCCTCTTATTGACGAAATGTTGCAGGTTTTCAAATCTTGTTTGTGACACGTACCAACAAAAATAATTTTGACGGCATCTTTTACCGCAAGCATTCTTTCGCCGAGACATTTCTGATCTAAAAATGTACTCATGCATGCTGCAACACATAAAATAGCATTCTTTCATGGTAGATACATCTTTTTAATGTTTTGTGCATTCGTACTTCGAGATTGTAGGAGATATTCCTTTCGCGATTCAATGCAGTGCACTTGTTTGCCAACAGTCTACTAACTCAAACAGTTGACATGATAGCCTGCTAACATACATCACGGCAACAGGTCGCTGATTCCGTTTGTTCCTGAAAATGCTCAAAATTGTTGTTCACCGTTAGTCTACGCAGAACCGTTTAGCGTTACGCTGTTCTAACTTCACATTCAAGTTTATTGGAGAGTTTTTTGTAGGCCTATATTTGAATACAATCAAAGGAGCCAATCAAACTTACAATGCTAGTGGAGAGTTATTAACGGACAAAGTGCTAAGAACCTTTTTTCGCCTTGTTTCGGTTTGGCAACCTACAGAAGTCAGGTCGCTTAGTTGGGAGACTGACGTGTGCTCCTGCAACAGATCTCTGCACAATAGAAAACTACAACGCGTTCCTCACTACCACCGAAGACGGGTCCCTACACTTTCGCCACAATTAATCACCCACAACGAACAAACTCTCATAAACAACCCTTCAAGAGTTTGCCTTGAAAACCAAATTGCTATCATCATACAGCCTCCACCGTTATAACATGTGGTAGCCTCACACGCACAAAAAATCCGTTACATTTTAAGTAAAGACTCTTAAACATAAAATGTGGCTTAGCTCTGACAGGGTGAAAAAGCAGCTTTCCAAGATGAAAGATGCTATACTTAAGACATTTTTATTAGAGAATTATATCACAGTGAAACAAGTTACTGGTGCAGAGATTCCCAATAATGCATTGTAGAAGATGCTGATGATGAGAATATTGAGGTGAAGGATTGCTCGTGGTAAGAGGTGCTGTAGTGAGACAGTGTGCTTGATAAACGTTTTGTTGATGACGACAATGTGTCATACGGTTTCAGAACTATTTTCGTGATTAGCTTGCAATTGCATGGCACAACAAGCTGCAAAATCCTGCAGCACATCGACTGAAGACGTAAAGAAGCAAAATGTAAAATATCGAGTGTCAGGACACTTCTAGCAATATTATTCATTTCAGATAAATAAATTGTTCGCCCTGTCACCTTCGCCCATTTTGTTTACCTGGAACTTCCTTGCATGCTTCCCATAAAGTGACCGCCTCCCAGGTTTCGCATCGTTCGTCCGTACATCTGATGATCCCGAATGCCACCAGCCCTGTCAAGAAGATTAAATGATACCACCGCGGAGGTCATTGGTTTGCGTTCACCTAATCTTATACTCTTTCAATTTGAAAACTCTGCTTTGAAAGCGGAAAGCATTCTGCAGGATTCTCCCTGTCAAGTAGAAGAGGAATATGGCTCTTATGAAGCACTCACGAAAACATAAGTACACATCCAGCATTCGAGACAACTGTGCGATATATGGCCGTTGCCTAATTGCGTTTGGAAAAGCTTAACTCCTAACCTTTCAAGTGCTTCAGTTGCGACAGACGTAGGCGTTCCAAGATTCACAACTGTATTTTACTTTTACAACTTCGTCGAAATCAACTAATCTTCATGCTTGGCCTTTCTTTAGAGCTACAATACAAGGATCGACTCGGAGCACCTTAGATTTCTCGATTTCAGAGGGAACAACGGGACACTGCGCATAGCCTACCAGGCTGTAGAAGGCAGCACTTTTAACCCATGTTAGGATATTATGCCAGACTAGGCAGTTAGACCGGATTGCTTGGACCTACAAAAATGTTGAAGTTCTCAAAGAAAAAAATGCTATCCTGAGCTTGACATAACGCTGTACAGAAAATCGTCGTCGCATAGAAGTCAAGCAAAACAAGACTTTCACAGGCAACTTCATGGCAAACACAGTACAGACGACCTTTGCACGATTGTTTTGCATCAGAAGCTTGCCAGATTATTTTTGCAATTTTTCTGTATTCTGCATACATTCTTATTAACTTTTGAAATCATATTTCTCTTTTTTCTGCAAAAATACCACAACAACTTTTGAACTGCTTTTGTCTTTAAAAGATTTTCGTGATTTTTCCTGATTTTCTCCTTTTTAATCTATAGCAGTATGACACATGATTTAGTTCCTGCCTCCACTTCAGACATAGATTCTTAAAAGCACAGGCGTACTTGCAATTTTTCTGTAGTTGCTTTTCTTGCAGTACCTTTGTTAACACCACGAACCATACTTTTTTAGACTTATACTGTAGGTAAAACACCGCAGTGTTTCAGCAAGCGATCTAAGTCGAGGCTTGAAGCCTCTTTGTTTCAAATAAATGTTTGTTTATAATAATGAAAACCTGCATTTCAGTGCCTAGACTTTTTTCAAACTTCATTTTTAAACTACAGCTTTCTTTAAAACGTTTCATGCGAGACGAGGTCTATAGTTATCTTCTTACTGAAAAATATCTGTAGGTGACCAACACACCACTCAGGATTTCTGCTGAAAAGCTTTCCTGTGGTAAGATGATTTTTCTGAGACGACTGGAAATTACTTAACTTTGCTATTACCCTTCTTCAGTTTAACTAAAAAAAAAAACATTTTTCAGTGTTAGCAGAAATTACCAGTTTTGCAGTGTATGCAAACGGACACTCCAGTTTTCAAAAGAATTCGATTTTCACAACGTTTTCAGCAAATATATTTTATGGCTTAAAATTAAGGTGGTTCCAAGTATGCATAAATATTTGAGGAAATCTAAATAGCCGAAAATATATGGAAACCAGAAGTTGACACTAGTGTTCTTTTCTATGTTCTGCCCCTCGGGACAAGTTTATAATAGCATACTTTGTTTTGGAAAGTGCCAGGTTTTCAAATTTAGCTTGCGTAGCAACTTAAGCTGACAGTAAGTATAAATAACTTACATGCAGAAATGTCAGTCATATGAGCTTTCATGAAGCCAGTGGGATACATTCAAGATGAGCGTATTTCAAAGGAACACAGTGCCAGAGCAACATAGGCTGCAGTCAATCAATCATTACAAACCACTTCATCAACAGACCCAAGTCTTAGAAAAATCATCTTAACCATGGAAAAACGTTACAGCAGAAATCCTGACTAGTTCGTTGGTCGCCTTCAAAGATTTTACAATAAGGAGTTAACTATAGACTTCGTCGGACGTTGGGTGAAATGTTTTAAAGAAAACTGTAGTTTAACAATGAAATTTATAAAAATTATCCGCACAGAAATGCAGGTTTTGATTATTTGATTATTATAAACAAACACTTTCCTTGAAACAAAGAGGCATAAAGCCCACACTAAATGTTCAAACGGCATTTAAAAATCATTATTCTTTAAATCGTTTTAATATCTTCGCCCAGTTCTTTGACAATTTTTGTGTGTAAAAACGTTTTAGGAAGAATTGTTCAAAAAGATAAATTGCACAAAAATTCAGAATAAGTTGGGTAAATGTCGACAGTGATCGAAAATTATTTGTATCAGGATTCTCGGACTTGAACAAACAATCAAAAATTTATTCGAAACGAACCAGCAAATTTGAAAGAAACAATGAAATTTGATGAGTTATGCAATTGCCCTGAATGATCAAATTTGTGATATATCTTAATGTCAATATGTGAGTAGACTTAGAATTGAAACAACAGCAATCTCGGTTCCTTTGCACCTGCTTCGTGAATCGCATTTTTGCCGAGCTGCATTAATGTTTTCTATGTCTCTGCTTTGGAAAAATGGAGCTTTTCCAACTTTTCTTTAAAATTTTGGCGTTTGGTTTTTGTTTAACCAGTACGTCTATAGATATCTTTGGCTGAATTTGTTTCTATTTGATTAAAATGAACCTGAATTGCGATGAATGGTTTTCAGTACAAAAATTGTAACTCTTAGAATTTTAACAGGATAGCATGACTTTTGCTATGGGCACAAAGATACGTGAATTTCAAAAATGTAAAATCATATGTTAGATGTGAGAACACTGGAAGATGCCAGTGAAAAGGTATTAACAACTCACGGACTCTTTCAAAAGTCTATCACCACATAGCTTAAGTGACTAAATGTGTTTAACATTTAAGAAAATAATCAAAACAACGCCCAAAGCAATAGATATTTGTAAAAATTTTAAGAGAGTAATAACAAGCAAACCAAAAAATTATCCACGTTTATCGTTTTTCCAATAACCTTCTTACACGCGGGAACACTCAATTACCGTATGCTTAACGTGCATGCATGCGAAGCATGTACGAACTAGTGCGATTCTATTCAGAAGAAAGTTGACAATTTTTAGTTGGATAGATTGTTCTTGTGCGTTCGAACGTTTCTTTGAATTTTAATGCCAACGTGTTGCTCTAAAGACATTTGTTTATCGGGGCGCACCAGCAAGCGGAATTACGCTCTTTTGATTCTGTTTGAATAAGGCTGTAGGACTGACGATGCGCGGTGTTTCGTGAAATCGATTTCCTTATAAAAATTTGCTGATTGACTCAAACTCTTCACCTGTGTGGAGACGGTTGCTTGCATACAGATGTGCGCAACTTTGAATCATCGCAAAAAGGTGAAAGCAGAGCCCATTCGGTTGATTCCTCAAAAGCTTTCAGAAAATTTAAAGCTTTCAATGGTTATGCACTTTTGGTTCGATATTCGTGAAAGCAGCAGATGCACTATACAATGTTTAACACTATTTATAATTTCAGTTGTTCTAGCCAGGAGACACCAACATGGTGCCCGCGGGCACTATTTCTTTCTCAAAGGACCACGTGCACCGCCCGCGGGCCTGTTAACTTGGTCAGCGTTTTCCCATAGGTTAATATCATTACTTTTTAATAATAACGTAGTTAAAGGTTAATTGATTTTATTTTGGAAGCGTGTATCAAAATGGTAATCCTTCGCATTAATCGGTACCCAAAAAGTAGGTCGCAGTTAAGAAAGTTGGTGACGCCTGTATCTAGAGCCGGCCTAGACAGCATACCGGCCGCGGGCGGCATGCGACCTCTGAGCGTTACTTGCGGCCGGCGAGAGCTTTTTCTATCGGAGAAAATGTTGCAAAAGCCGGTTCGTCAGATAATTGTCTTTCCAGAATTTCTTACAAATTACAGCAGAATAAAATAGAATAAACTTTTGCGTCCGCGGCAAATTTTTGTTGATGATTTTGGCATTTCGAGCTTTCTGTGTTGTGCAGGCCTGATCTAGAGCCTTACAGAAAATTAGATATCCATTCTTTCCCAGTAGAAATTTCCTGCAGTTCCACAGCTCACAAATTGAAGCATCTGCGGGTTGGGTAGCCTTGGTTTGAACATTTCAATTGTTTAAAAACTTCAGCAATCCGGGAAAACATTTATTAAAAAAGATAACATACGTTTGGGACTTACACCTTTCGTTTCAAAACGTTTGGTGTGGCTATAATTTGTAAATGGTGTCATATAATACATGCTGAAACTATGCCACAGCTATTTCCCCATTTGTAATGAAATGATAAAATTTTGTGAGAAAATGAAATCTTAAAATTGTTTTTTGAAAAACTTCTTTGTTTCTTGATCAGTGTTGGAGTTATGTAAAAATCGGTCAGTGATAGAGCGCGCGACGGATGCTGGTAGGCTGGATTCGAATCCTGGCCGATTCATGCCGCAGACTTGAAAAACGATACTTGCGACCTGTCCAGCCTCGTGGTCGGTGATGGAAGGGTGAAAGGGAAAGCTTCACGCGCGGTGCTGCCATTGGCCTGCCACCAGTGCAGCACTCACTGCGAAAGTGGCCGCACAGCCCACTGCGCAGAGCAAGCGGAAATGGGCGACCGCAGACCACTGGTTATACCCCAAAGGGAGTGCAATAAGTAATGAAACTTTTTTCAATGAATGTGCACCAATACGGCAAAATAATCAAGATTATAAGTTGATCGTTTGTTCAACGAAGTTTGTTACTGCAGATAAACACCCAAAGTTGATCTACCCGAGGAACACATCCACATCAGTAAACTAGTGTGAAATGATCTCGATTCCAAGATAGCTGATTGCAAAGTATGCTGTTTCGAATAAAGGTTGATGACGTACACTAAAGGTTGTTCTACGGTTGAAAATTTGCCTCGCTATGTGTTTCACTGAAATCAGCCACTTAGTGTGCACCATAATCTCAAAATCAAAACTGCAGTACTTTTTCTTCATCATAGTTTATGAAACATGTTTACGAAACTCTATATTTAATCCTTTGCACTCATGGTCGCAATTTTTTTGTAAAATGTGGGGGGACAGCTTGATGCAAAACCAATATAGTCATCCGGAAGTGAAGTTTTGTAAATACAGATTCCCATTCTTGTTTTTTAGAGGTGTTTTCAAAGCAAAACTAATCACGCTTTGCTTTATCCCTACAAATGATTCAGATATTAATAAACTTAATTTTGTTGTTGGACATCGTACTGTAGCTCAGCTTGGTTGCACTACTATCAGACTATGATGCAAACAAGCACAGCAATATAGTAGAACACATCAATTGGGTTTTATCAGAGCTGTCAGTTGAAGTGCACAAAACGGTGAATCGCATTGGTCGCACGTGCACACCACTTGTAAGTAGAACACATCGATTTTCATGCATTTTATAAGATGTATTGGTTACAGTGCGATTCGATGTCTTGTTTAAGTTGCTTAAAGTTAAAAATACGATAAATTGCAAGGTACGATATATATATTGCAAGGTATGGTAGCGAAATATTTTTCTTGCACATTTCTGCTCTTTGAAAATGCTACAAATCTTTAGCTACCGGGCGTCATGCCTGCAGCCCCACCCCTAGCCAAATCTCAACTGATATCCTCTTACAGTAGCAAAACATGTTTGGCCAAATTAGCGTAGGCTACTCCACAAAATGATTTACAATTTATTTTTACTGCTGATGGGCGGAGAATCTGACCTTTCAATCTCCCCTTGTCAGCTCGTGCATGCTGTTGGGTACCCTTTCGATTGTCCAAACATCGTTTGTCTAATATCCTTTCCAAACATCAATCAAACTCTCAAGCAAAATTATCCAAACCAACTAGAGAAGATTTCAAGTAATCCAAAAGAAAACGAACCAGAAGTCTTTCTGAATACATACACATATACCAATCTAGCCTACAATGTGATGTCTGCATATCTGATCATCTAGTGACCAGGTCCGTAACTAAGGGAGGGCTTCGCCCCTTTGGAAAAACTTTCACCTCCCCTGAAAAAATGTCTTGGACATATTGTACGCATAACCATTGTTTTCGTCCATAAAGATGTAAAATTTGGGCCTCCCTCAGAAAATTCTTCGCCCCCTCTGGTGTTCAAAGCTGGTTACGGGTTTGCTGATGACTGTTGCCTTGTGACCTCTGTCAGTTATGCCACTTAGCTCAGTCTTTTCATAATCAAATTTTTAACGTTTGACATCAAATTTGAATAGGTGAAATTAATATCAAAAGTTTTATCTAGAGTTATACATGCATAACGACACGAAAGCATATTTGAGATTAAACAGAAATTAAAATGAACAACGGTGAATTGGCAAATAATACCACGTTTCACTTGAAATAACGCGAAAAGAATGTCCAGCAAAACTAGGTGTTGCGTAGGCTCATAGGTGGCGGAACCAGGGGGACCGCATAAGTTTAGGCTCCACCACTTTTTTTTCTAAGAGGGCGCGGCCCTCCCATATTTAAATTTCGAATTTGCCTAAATAAGTTTAAGTAACACATTTCGTATTGGGTCCATTGTTAAAGTAAATTGTTTTTTGTGCAACTAAGAACAAATAGTTACATTTGTGTGCTCAAGTGAGTGTAGTGTATGATAGATAGGGTGTTGTCTAGAGAGGGGTCGTTGAGGGCTTATGAAATTTTGAATAAAATTGCTTAAACATGCTGACAAAAGTTAATGACATCATATTTCAGTACTTATGATGTCACAGTTGCCGATATAAATAACAAAAATGTTGTAGTTTTTTCGACGTGCACTTGTGCCCCCCACTTTGAAAATAGTTCCGCCACCCATGCGTAGGCTACCTGTAAAGCAAATGTTTCGCACTTGGATGAAAACATTGCTGCATTGTGGCGGTGGGTATAAACATCTTATGAATTTGCTGGTCACCCTTGTCGTGGCATACAAGAAATAAGGCTAAATGTATAAGCCAACGTATTTTAACCATTTTTTATCTCAGCACCCCTTTTGTCACGCCTAAGCTGTACAGCACCCCCTACCAGCTTTACTGAGCTTTACTGTTTCAAGACCTTTTTTAAGTAAACCACTGTGGATAAATGTCGGAGAGGGGCAGTTAACAATCTTTTGCGGTCTTTAGAAACTTGCAAAATGCTAAAAATCATTTTTGAAGTAAAAATTTATAAAAATATCAGAATCAGTGATACCACCCCAAACTCTGTTTCGACATCAACATTGCTATGTGTAACATCTAACATGAAAAACTCTTAACACAAAACGTGACAAACGTCGTATTTAGTTTTGAAACCTCTCGAAATAAAAAACCCAAGAGAAAAAAGTGGGGGGACATGGCATATTATGTCCCCCCCGTTTAAAAAAGTGGGGGGTCACGTCCCCGGTGCCCCCCACCAAATTGCGCCCATGTTTGCACTTATGATCAGTTGATTTACTGCAATTCGACTAGAAACGTGAAAGCTGAGGACATGATGTGGTTCTGAAAGGGAAGTAAAAGATGCAATATATTGGATCTATACTTGATCTAATCTGCATAGGTTACGGATAAGAAACTTAATTTAAATTCGTGATTTTCATTGCAAACAAAACAAGGAAGAGTCATTCAAGGTTGGAAAACCTCAAAATGTTTTCAAATACATTTTACGTTTTCCTGATGAGTGCAGGCGCGGATTTACCATTAGGCTAAAAAGGCTTAAGCCTAGGGCCCCCGATTTCGTGTGGGCCCCAACATTTTGAGGGTAAGGAACAATTTCCAGCATTTCTGTAAGCATTATACTGTTCTGTCTATAAATTACAGGACAGAAAAGGATACGGATTAACAAAAATTTCACTGATTTCTAGTGTTTCATATTTGAATTTGTGTGCTTCAGTTTTGTTTGGGCGGGTTAAGCTCTGAATTTTGGGTCCCCTGTGACAGCGTGGGTCCCCACTTGGGGGATATAAAGGGGGGGTTGACATGACTCTGGTTCCTAATATCGAGGGAATTCAGAATAAAGTAATATGTTTATGAATTGGAACATCTTGTTCAGTGAATGTAGCAGGCACGTGCAGTGCTTTATTTGTATGACATCAGTCGTCAGAAAGCTTCAAGAGGGGCCCCCAATTTGAAATAGTCTAGGGCCCCGAAAATGAAAATTCGCCCCTGGGTGAGTGAGATAACATTAATTTAAGTTTGACGCAACTCTAGGTCAAGAGGTAACATAATTATCTTACTGTTCTCCTTTCTGATTGTTGCTGCGGCGTTTTTAATTGCTGCACATAGTTACAAGCCAAAAGCATGTGCTTGATTGTAGTCTGTACACTTCAAACCAAAAACGTATTTCGTAAATCATCAATGTGTAATCACTCGACCGCTCCACAACAGCAAAACATATTCGCTACTTGCATCATAGGTTCAAACAACCTTTCACTTGTAAGGCAATCAACTGCCTTGAAAGCAAATGTTTTAAGATTTGGGAGACAAACTATATTTTTAGGGGGGCAAGATTTCTGTTTTAATTTATGTTTAATATAAATTTTTCTGGGCACAACAAAATTTCGGGAAGAACAAAAAAATTTAGGGGGCACTGCAACCGAATGCCCCCCATGGCTACGGGCCTCCTTCATACCCTTTCTGCTATGCTTTACGCAGGGGCGGATCCAGCCAGTAAGTTTAGGCGGGCGATTCAGTAATATTTGGCAGTCAAGTTTCAGTTGGCAGTCAAGTGTCTTTCCGAATTGTACAAAATCATGGTGAAAAAGGTTACTTTCATAGGTTTTAGGGGGGGGGGCGATCGCCATAATCACCCCCCTGGATCCGCCCCTGGCTTTACGATTAAAATGAAGATGGGCAGCTAAAAATTCAACACATGAAGGCATGGGCGAATTTTGGTTGGGGACACGGGGGAAGTGTTCCCTCACATTTTCAGGCGGTGGAGATATTATGTGCTATATCCCCCCTCATTTTGCTTTTCAGGTTTTGTATTTGGAGAGATTTCAAAAATAAAAGTGACGTTTGTCACATTTTGTGTGAAAAGCTTTTCATGTTAGCTGTTACACATACCCAGTGGCGTGCAGAGGGGGGGGCGAACGGGGCGACGGCCCCGGGCATCCAAGGCAGGGAGCATCCAGAGAGTGAAATTCAAAAAATTTAAATGCTGTAATTAGATGATTTCTGCTATTGTAAGGCTACTCACACATGCTGCATGGATTTAATTATTCGAAATTTGATTTTTTCCTCAACACTAGTTTTCACGTATTCAAATGCCAGTAATTCTCACATTCTTCAACACCAGGGACCATGGGTGTCGGAAGGGGGGTCAGGGGGGCTTTTCCTCCCTTGGGTTTCGAACATTTCAGCAAATAAAGTTTATTTTCTGAGTTTCGAGTGGGAAAAAACAAATTTCACCACTTTTGGCCCCTTCTGGAAAAAATCCTTCCGACGCCAGGAACCTTTGCTCTAGGTGTGCGGAACACACCCAATCAAACTGATAGTGACGTGACTTTTTCCAGATCGTTCGATCAAAGGAAAATCAGAGAAAAGGAATGAAGCATAATTATGGACGTTTAATCGATTTTCTGAGCCGAATTTGAAGCAGTCCTATTTCAACTTCCTTGATCTAGCTGACTTTTTGATGCATCACTAGTTTCCCGTTTCATTTGTCGATGTGGAAACCCTGGGAGTGCGTACAGCCGCACACCCTGTGCTTGTAATATGTGCATCATTTCGGGCTTCGTCGTTAATTGGCAGTTCAGGCAGATTGATCACAACGTCTCACACAAGCGCGTATCTGTTCTGCCTCGCAGTTGTTACATATAACAGCCACATAATAAAAAACGAAAGTTTTTTGCATAATTTATGCGCATTATTGCTTCTTGTGTAGTTTAGCAAGTTTCAAAATGTGAACTCTGGGTGTCCGCCATACCAGTCACATACCTTCTGCGCTCGATTGCTATTCGGCAAGACATTCCCGCAGCCTTATATTTTTGCAGTTGTTAAGTTGTTTACTGCGCTGACCTAGCACTGAGTGTGTTCTGCTCCAGTGTTGCCAGATGGTTGTCACCTAAACCTGCTAAATCGAGTCACGAATAACTGCTAGATCCTGCTAAAAGCCATGTCACAAATTTTCAGTAAAACCTGCTAAAAATAGTGAAATTCTGCTAAAAAAAACTGCTCTTTTTGTGGTGTTTAAAATATTCTTGTAAAGCTATGCATCAATTTTTGGTCTTGCACTCAATATCAATGGACCAGACATTAGGCCTATGACTTCATGGCATAACTGAACCACCTGGAAAAATCATATGTGTCATGGGATAAAAATATATGCTGCCAATGTTGTCTTTTAAGCCCAATGCGCTCACTAAGCACAGAAAAAAATATTTAGGCTTCACCAAGCCATCCTGTTACTTGTTATTATGATGCAATTATCTTCTTGACCAGCTTCGCTGCGTCATGACAGAAATTCCAACGGTAATAGCAATGGTACATTTATACATCCAAATGATTAAAGGCGGCTAGTTGCGCCCGGTGGTCTTTGTGTTGCCCAGAATAAAGCATCAGAAAGAACGTAAATAAGTTTTTGATGAAGAAGGTGTAAACGTTTTCATCTTTAAAAATGGTTGGAACAAATATTTGGTCAGGGTTTTGTTACCTGTTAAACGGTTTTCAAAATCCTGCTAGAAAATCAGCTAGCTGCTAGATTTAAAAACTTCCAGCTAACAGTGCGAAAAGCCTGCTAGATCTAGCAGCAAAACAGCTAAAATGGCAACACTGTTCTGCTCCTCTGTTTCAATGCGTTGCCGGATATTTTTGCAGTTATGAACTGCTCTGTCTTAGCGTTGAGTGCTGTGTTTTACTCTGGTCTCCTAACTTGGAGCGCTGATAAAATTTATGTTCGTTACAGTAACACATTGTGCAACAACGAGTGAGGAAAGGGCACGTAAAGTAATATGCGTGTTGTGTTAACAAACTTCGCCAAAACGTTGGTTTGTAAACTTGAATATGACGTCATATTGTGACGTTACAAACAGCGTATATCCCGTGACAACGACCACCACACGCCACTGCTCAATACTAGAATGTGGTAGGGGGCAGGGCTCCCATTGCTGGGTTTTTCCACCCAGATCTGTCTTTTTTAGTCCATCTGGGTGTCTAGGTTTAATTTTGAAAGATCCTATCAAATCTGCGTTTTTTTGAAGATAAAATTTGGCAACGACCTATAGTAATTGTAATAGTAAAATAAACATATATTCTGGTCATTGTAGTGTTCACATGCGATTATCAGGTGAAAAAAGTACTTAAATCGGTGAAACAAAACGTCTTCCGTTGGTTTTACACCAGTATCAATATCATTGCCTAATATTGTAGGGCGTTTGCCATCCAGTACAGACAGCCATGCAGTTGCGCGTACATCAGAAGTAAAGGCTGGATTACACCAGACGCGAACGAATAACAAATGGTAGTATAAACAAGTATAAAGGATTTGCATTTGCGTGGATGGTTGTTATCCCAGACGCCAGCTGAAGAATTCGTTGAAAAAAAGTTTGCAACAGAATGTTCTAATTCTTTGGTTGCCCTATTTATGCAAATTAAAAAACAATTTCCACTGGATTAAGGATTTGAAACTAAGGAATTTTAGACTCCTTTGAGCTCAAGATTTCACAAAAGATCCAAGATAAATGGAAAATGTGGCCCTACATTTTGCCCATCTGGTGCCTGAAGATCAGCTGGAAGCTAGGTTATTTTTGGTCGTTTTCCTGTCGTAGACCAAACTTTTTTTAAATAACAAAAAAAAAAAAAAAAA
>JGI24158J21664_10007545_pt1 | contig 14450 bp, 4 predicted proteins | sample Ectturendosymbi3_FD_21664 | JGI IMG/M metagenome (IMG submission 21664) | reverse complement strand
GCCTGTCTCTGGCCGTGGTCAGAGGGAACACCACTAGCATATTGGCCTGTGTGCAAGTTTGATCTGATTTTAGCCACCCTCAGTGCATTAACCAGTGCTCCTCATTCCTGCCCGTCACTTGCCTCCCTTCAATGAATAGCCATCGCCTTCCGAATGCCTGTGTTTTCTGTGAGCTTCATTGTCTTCAGTATGTTTTTTTATGCTTTCTGTAAATCCCCTGTGCAGTATTGCTTTGCTCCCCTCTTCAGCCATCCTGACTAACCTCACTTTGTTTATTTTTCATGTACCTAACACTACTGTGTCACTGTTTACTCAACTGTTAAACCTTTTTGTAATCTGTCTTTGCCTCTGTCTGTCCAACCCCATTTGGGGTGATATGTGCCTGGTGGAACTCACACACAATGACGGTACTCCATCATGGTCTGTATAATTTTACTGTTTTTTTTCTTGCTTGATATTTTTGTGTATATTTTTTACTATGAATCACCTCATACCATATCTGTTGTTGAACTATCCTAACCTCACCTTTTTGTCGGAGGGTTTTTTTGAGAAAAATAAATTGGTTCCAGCAATCAGAAGCTAAATCGAAAACGTACAGAATTTTCAATCGTTCTGGTTCCAGTAATCAGAAACAAAATCGAAAGCGTGCGGAATTTCCAATCGTTACACCACTAAGACCTAGCACCAGCAAATCTACCATACGAAAACAGCAGTGCAACCTGACCTGACCTTTCGTCACCCCAGCTGCGTTCACGTGCCACGGAAAGCTGATGACGTACGTCATGAATACTGCGTGGCAGTGAAAATTTTAACCAACAACTTAATTTGCTTTTCCGATTCACAAATTACAAAAACCTTGAAAACTTGCTAGTAAAAAGCATGCTTGAAAAATCTAACACTTTATCAGTTTGTCACTTCTCTTAAGCCCACAGTTTCTTCAGTAAGTTTTTGCAGCAGTGATTGTCAAATAACCACTGTTACGTTACGTCTCGCTAACAACAAAACCGGTTCATTCTGGCCTGAGTCGACGCAAACAAGCGTGAACCATCGTGTATCCTGTTGGCAGAGAGGGAGGTGTGTCCGAATGAAAACCAATCTATTTGCAGGCACCGCGAACTGAGTTACCACCTGACGGTGAGTTTTGTGCAGGACTTCAGAGGCAATGTTTCGCGAAATGTACAAACCTTAGCATGTGACGCACAGCACAGTGATGCTGTGCTTTGACTTGCATTGCAAGTGGTATGACCCTGTGCATGGCCTGAGAACCTATTTTTGCTGTAAATTGCCACAAAGCAAATATTTTATTTCTCTATTTGCTTGTTGGTCTCAGACTCAAGTTCCTCATTTCAGCGGCTAGTAATAGAACACAAAAACCCCGAAAACCCGTTATCATAGCACAGCCTGGGTAACGTTTGCGCAGACAGTATGGAAGAAGGAATAAACACCGATAACAACGCACCACCAATTACTGCAATCGCTCATCGTGCAGAAGCGTTACGTGCGTAGTAGGAAGAAAATTCCAAGATTAAAAAGCATTAGGTGTTTGAAGTGTGCTGATAAAAAGGTCAGATGAAGATGCTACGGCACTCACCACTGCGCCCACAAAACGAAACAAGATCTCAATTGGAGTATTGTTTCCAAATGCAATACTCCTAATTAAAATTTCTCAAAGAATGTTATCTAGTGAGACATGTTAGCACGCATATGCATTTTTCTTACAGTATCAAAGAAGTAGGCTACTGCGGCCAATCAGCTCTTCACCTGACAGTGGCTAACACTCCAGACCAGAGCTTCTCAAACCAGTGGCGTGACCAGCCCAAAAATTTGGGGGCGAAAAATGTTGGGGGGGCCAAAATGTTTGATTTTCGGCGAATAACAATATTTTGTTTGGAAAAACGCGTCTCAAGGCACAAAATGACTGTATTTTCTAAAAATTTGGGGGGGCATGACCCCTTCGCCCCCCCCCCCCTGACTACTCCTATGTCTCAAACTATGGAAATGTAATTTTGGGGTTGCGAAACAAATTGGCTTGACAAATCAGATATTAAAGTTTTTGCAAACTTTGCAATAAGATTAGAAGTAGACCTGCAGTTAATCTATTTCTATTGCATTTTAATAGGTAGTACCGTACTTCATGCTGTCAGTTATAAGCCTTCTAGGATGTCTGCCTGAGATATCAAATAATAATAAATCAACTAAGCACAAGTTATGCCTGGTTACGTCATGATTGTTTTGACGTACTGACTAATACTGACCTTGTTGCATTCATTCCAACACAAGGACACACTTGTATAAGCGTGGACAGAGGGGGGCCAAAGGGGCCATAGCCCCCCAAATTTTCAGAAAATGTAGTCATTTTTTGTTTTGAGAGGCATTTTTCCAAGCAAAATAGTGTTATTCGCCTAAAATAAAACATTTTGCCCCTCCCCAAATTTTTGGGCTGGCTACACCACTGCACACTTGTATTTAGAACTCTAGGTTTAGTCTAGGGGCTAGTGGGCTAACTGCTTTGAGCGCAAACTGAAGTAGTTTTAGACCAGCTATGTCCAGTCCGTGGGCCGCATGCGGCCCAGTTCAGGCGTTCGCTGTAGTAAAAGTATCCTACCTAGGCCTAATGACAACCTGTCCTTCTGATAACCTTGGATGTGATATTTTTGGTGCAGGTGGTCCTTACTACCACATTATCACGTCTGTTACCAATTGCAGCTAGGATTCGAAAGCTTTCAGTATAGCTTAAGCAAAATTTAGTTTGCTAAGATCAAAGTAAGCCATTCAACGTGCGGCCCTCATTAAAATGGCATTCAACGTGCGGTCCTGGTTAAAACAGTGACATACTTTTTGGCTCAGTAAGCCATTTGGGTTGGACCTAGCCGTTTTAAACTAAAGTTGAAAGTTTCATACACATTTTCAGAAGTACTTTGGAATTTTATTCAGAAAAGTTGGATCCGCACACCACACACTATTGAAATTTTAAGACGCCACACACCCGCATGCCAAGGATGATTTTGCGGAATTATTAAACGACGAATGTTTGCATCTGAAATTTTCAAAACAAGGTTTGTGATTTTTGGATAAGAACAAGAAATGAATACCAGTCATTTCTGATCTAGCATTCATAAACTCTTAGCCTTTTGCACAACATATTTGTGTGAAGAAGCATTCTCAAAAGTGAATCAAATCCAAAAACCGGTCCTTTTTGAAAAATGTTGAGAATGTCTTTTGTCCTCCGTAGTCTTGTATCAATCTACGCATGATTGATCTGTGTAAAACTCATCAAGTTCATCCATCCCATCGCTTGTGCTTGATAACTTCTACAAACTGAATTTTTTCTGTGCTAATTTTTTTTCGCCTTACTGTTTCCATTGCTTGGTTAATTGTTTTATTCCAGTGTAGTTACTTTCGCGGATTGTGTGCATTTGTATGATTTCGCCATAGACAAAAATGCCTCTTGAGATTTGCAATGAAACGTTTACACCTAACATTGACGTTTAGATTCTAGGCTATCCATGAAGGGGTCGCATAGAAAAACTTTTTTTCAAAATGAGGTCACAGAACAAAAAAGTTTGAAAAACCCTGCTCTAGACAAACTGTTTGCCAGGAAGGTGACGAAGAAGTGGTAAGGTTCTACAAATCTTTTCTGTAGCTAATACAGCAGCAAGGTAGTACGCTATTCAACTGACTATCGTCGCTATTATGTAAAAATTTGTGATAATTTTATTACAACCTTCTACAGATGTCTATAGTGCTCTATTTTAAGGAATTGAATAGATATGCAAATTTTTCAATAGGAAATCGATTTAAAAAAACATTCCACATCCTCAGTCCTGAAATCTTACTAATATCTACGCTACTATTTGAACATGATTTTAGGACTGAAGGTGCGTAATATTACGTGAAATCGATTCCCTATTTTTAAAAAATTGCTAATCGATTCAACTCCGTCGCCTTTGTGGAGACTAGTCAACCTACCTGTATAGATACTGCAAGTTTGAATCATCGCAAATTGAAGGAATTATAACCTAATTGGCTAGTTCCTCAAAAGTTTGCAGCAAACCTAAAGATTTTCATTGCTGTTTTAAGAAATAATTTAAGCTTTGGAAGAGAGTGCAACCAGAAGCTTTGCAAGTCGTACAAGAAACAATAACGCGCTGCAAATAATGACTCAAATGGAATCATAGGTAAATATATAGTTGTTTTTCGAAACGTTCAGTACGATTTCATTTAAATCATTGGTTGTTGCATTATTGTTGATTACACTAAGTTTTACTGCGTGATTTTCGTGCCTGCACTAAAGTGTTTTACCCTATACTGAACAAGCTGCGGCTTGTTTTCGTTTGTTTCAACGAGTTTGAGCATCAGTTAACAATCAGCAACATTCTAGTTAAAAGTCTCCAAACTACGACCAGCGAGCCACATACAGCCCGTGGACGGATTTGCGAGGCCCGGGCCGGGGTCAACTTTATCTTGAATATTTGTTACAATGCTACCCGCGATAAGGCCGCTTTTCCAGGATCAGTGATCAAAGGGCTTTGTAATTTTTAATACGATTTGATTCATGTTAACCACATGTATCTAAAATGATATTCTTCTGTTATATTTGTTGGCAATAATATTCTGCACTACTTTTGTTTCAGTAGGAGCATACGTAGCTATTTATAAAAAAAGTACATTTAATTGTTTTTTCGCGTGCTAGGTGAATTTAGCGTTCTTTTCAGCTGGGGAGTATCGACGGCGCCTAGGGCAAGCAGCAAGTTTGGCGCTCCCATGTTCGAACTTAAGGACTTCTGGGAGCAAATGTACTGTATCAAAGAAAGTACTTGTGACATTGTCGTGATTTTTCGGCGCCCCCTCAGTGATTCGGTGCCTCCCAATGATTGGTCGACTGGGGCATTGTGCCCCCTTACCCCCATAGTTACGCCCCTGCTTTTTAGGAGTGAGTCCCTCCACCCTTCCAGTTGTGTGGACCTCAGCCCATAAAGGATGGAGCCCTTATTCTTGACGGCCATTATATTGCTAGTGGCCTGTGTTGTAATATTTGCACACGGCACGCTTATTTACTTAGGCTTTATTGTGCTCTGTTTTTGTAATTGTAATAGGTTTTCTGTATGCTTTCGAGGAATCAGCCGACTGCGTTTTACATTCATCTTTTTGTGATGATTCAAAATGGCAATATTAATATTCAAATACGTGCTCACGACGATGGGGTTAAGCAAGGAATCGATCAACAAACTTTAATATGAAATCGATTTCACGTAAAATTACGCATCCTCAGTCCTTAGACAGAAAAAACTTCTTGGAGAGTAAATGCTTCTATCGTGGAGAGTAGATACTTCTACACCAGTTACCAATTTAAATGTTTTGAAATGTCTTACAGTTCTAATTTTGGAAAACAAAGAATCTCGACTAGATTATCATCGGGTCAAAGCGAGCTTCTCTGAAATGCCCACACAAGCTTATTCCCTCTTTTGCTGCCATTGTTGTTAATTCAAATACGTGTGCAAGCAACGTGAATGTACAATAAATTTCAAAAGTTGTCAACTTGCTTTTACAATTGGTCAAACAATCTTTGGGACTGGGTGCACAACTGTTTCGCTATTGCCGGCAGCATTACGCTTATTTTTGTGAATTACGGCTGCAACTGAGTTCAAGTTATATTATGAATTACCTTATAATAATACGATTTATCCGATAATGTCAAATTTACTCGCGCCTCTCAGTGTCGGGGAATGTCAATATTTTATTCAGTCAAACACAATTCTGCACGTCTGTTTGGCTGTCTCTCTAGTTTCTACTAAATATCTGCAGTAGACAGATTTTAAGCAGCGCTACCATAACCCATATTTCAAATTACATGTTCCAGGCCGCATAAATTTTATCAAGGCCGCACGCGGCCGTACGGTCGCAGGTTGTGCACCCCTGCTTTTGGACATCAGATAATTCAGTTCACTTTATTTAAAATTTGGAAATACCCAGCTGGTCTTTCCACTTGCCCCATTCAGAACTGTTTGCCACCAGCCAAAGATTCAGCTATATTTTGAAAATGTTTGACTGAAGTTCACACCACAATTTATTGATGTCAACAGCCGATTTTTTGACGATGGTGGTAACCGAATTTACAACGATATTAGTGGGCCAACATCGTCCTTCTATCGATGTCTGCTATTCACATTTTTTATACTGATAATCTGATACTGATATTTTGATTTTCCAACAACATTGAGTTTTAAAACATTATTCCATTCATCAACTGTCACACAGGCTTCTCCGGAGGACCAACTTAAAAGCAGCATTCTTAGGAGGTGCTAAAACAACTAACGATTCTTGTCAAGTTTGTCAACCTCTGATAGATCTTCTGAGTCCACTTTGGGGAACGACCACACCAGGTCATCAACATGATTAAAAAGTTTTCTAGAACGTCGGCGGAAAAAAGGTTGGCGGAACCAAAATGTCTCTGTGCCAGTTTAGCCACCGAAACTGTCCCATAAACCCTTTCCATTGATGCCTTTCCTATCACTGGCTCCATGGTGCCCTATGGTGCCAATTTTTGATTGGTGTCATTTTATTCAGTGACACCAAGGCAGTTTTGAGCCACATTAAACTTGGTGACTGATGCTAGTGTGCTATTGGAACCGATTTCCTTACTGACATCTCGGTGCTGTTTATGTACCAATGTCCAATCAATCTCTGCCAAAGAAGAGACTTCATCGGCAGTTTGCCAATGATTTCAAAACTTAAGTTTCAATTACATTTGTCTTACTGACGTATTACTTAAAAGCATCAACGTATCACGTGACAGTGGATTACCAACAATCCAACTTATAAAATGGCCCGCACATTCAAAATAAACAACCATAAAGCCTCATAAAACTGTCACAGAATAGCCATGTTTTCAGTAAAGGTTTGAAAACAGCTACAAGCTGGCGCCAGAGTACTTCCGTGCCACAGGCTTAGCCAGGGGGGCCAAAGGAGCCATAGCCCCCCAAATTTTAAGAAAATATAGTCATTTTGTGCTTTGAGAGGTGCTTTTCTAAGCAAAATAGTGTTATTCGCCTAACGTCCAACACTTTGCCCCCAAATTGCTTGCCCCCCCAATTTTGGGCTGGCTACGCCACTGTTCCCTGCCAGTGACGAAGTTGGCACCGACCAGAAGCTGGCGCCGAAATGCCACGGTGGCACGGAAGGACAACCACAGCCCCGACTGACAAGCGACACCAAGTGGCCATGTCCCATCTCACTCAGTGCATGAAAGATGGACTCATGCTGTTTGGCTTTCAGCGGGCCTCTGGGTCGATTTATAGCAAGTTTACCCAGCAGAATCATCTCGCCTTCATTTCGTGAGTCATTCTGGCCACACAAGTAAAACATACAATGTGGATAAATAAATTAACCTAAACCTATAAAATGAAGCACGAAATGTTTGTTGTGTTTGAATATAACCATATAACGTCATGCTTGACAACAAGAATCTTCGCTTGCGAAACGTTTTTCGGCTGTAGGCCTATCACGACAGCGGAAATGCAACGAAAGAAAAACAAAGTCCCCAAATTTCTCAAACAGTTTAAAAAGGCTCATTTGGTTATACGCAGCCTTTGATAAAATTTTGATGCTTAATGCTTTCCCACAGACGTTGCGTTGCTCCTTCCTACATACAGGCATAATTGTAACCCATCATATTCCTTTATTTCGAAGTCGCAAAAACGTGATGGAAATTCTTATATTTGAAAATAAATACTTCCATATAATTTTAAATTTGAAGCAGCTCAAACAAATATTTAAAAAGTCTCTATCACTGAATAAGCTGCCCATTCTTTTTGATGTGAAAGCCATGTTTGTTGTGTCCAGCACGGATAATTTTTATCGGTTATGCCATCTGATAGGTTTTGTCTTACTTCTTGATGCTTGGTGAAACTAGGGCCTGAAGAAATAGGAAAAGACATTCGGTGCGTAAATGTTAGTTTAGGAGCTGGTGAGCAAAGTGATCTTTTGGAAGTCAGTCGTTGTAAAAATCAAATATAAATTTTACTTTCCTTGCTTTAAAGTTGCTAGCATGTTGCCAGAATTTTAGTTAGGGGGTTTCTAAAACCCGCAGAAGTTTAATGGCATCCAGAAATCATTGAGTATCGTGGACTCAGCAGCTTTGGTAAAGAAAATTTTTGTGACGTCTCTGGTGTTCTTTGAAACGTCTCAGTTTTTCACGAAGCTCAGTGGTTTGTACGTTTATTCAAAACAAGGATATCACAAAAAATATAAAGTGCAAATTGGATGAAGATTGCGAGGTAATTCCAGTGCAAATCAACTTTATTTTATGCTGTTTAGCAAACCAATGTCGCATTGTATAACAAACATACCAGTTATTTGCAGGTGAAAAACTGGAAGGAAAGTTTTATAGCAGTGATTCCAGATTTCCAATCCGTTTCAAGGTCTTAGTTTTTTACTTTCAACGTTTTAAGGTCATCCGCTATTTCGAAGTTCCAAGAGGCCGTTTGATAGTCCCACAATGACGCGGTTGATACATGTTCTCAGTTACTCTTGTTTGTACATGTCGCACAGGGCTCGTGTTTCATGGCTCACCGTCCTATGAAAGATGACCTTAAGTCGGAAAATTTTTGCTGACAATGAAAAGAGTTATTATCGTGGCATCAAATATGATTTCGCTAAAACCACACTTTTAACTTTGCTTCATAAAACCCTATACTTCCAATGCGTTTTAGCAACGTCCCAACAAACTGCTTAACATTCTGCAGATTCCGTTTTATTGAATTTGTTTGCTTTTGTAGTTGAAAATATTTATTACGGTGATATTAGCAACGTCGTTTTGCAGCCAAGACAGCTGAAAACAACTACAAAAACACAGCCTGGTTATCAGTTCATTCAGAACCCTAACATAGACGTGAATTGGCAGACTCACGCCGTAAGTTTTCAAAATCTGCTACTAGCTGAAGAGTTTGGCGTGTCCCCGTTGACATTTGACTCCGGCACCGGCAGATTTAGAAGAGAAAATATCAATCAAAATCTCAATACCTTGCCTCCTTTATGCTATAAAAATTTGTAAAAATTTAATACGAGCTAGATGTTACATAATGGACAATTTCTTTGTTATTTTATTTTTTGATGATGATGGCAAATCTGTGATTGAATGCAAAGAGAAATTGGTAGATGATATTTGAATGTATTCAACTGGAAAGAATATTTCTGTAGGAAAGCAATGTTTACTTGGCAGTTATTTTTATCCTGATCATGCTTATGAGCGTCGGAAGGATTTCTGCCAGGGGGGGCAATAGTAGCTTTTTCCTAGTGATGGCCAAAAGCATTTTTACATGGGAGGACAGCAGTTGTGGAGTTTCATTTTACCAACTTGAAACTAAGAGAAAAATTGTTCTACTAAAAAGTTAATAGAAAATACCAAACTTCAAAATCCAGGGATCAAGACTTCTTTCATGCACCCTCCTTTCGACGTCCATCATCATGTTGGCTGCGATGGGTGATGTTACATCATTATTACTGAGACATATATAAAACCACCACAAACAGAGAGTACGTTCAAGACCTCCCCTATATAATAGTAAGGTGAACAAGTAGTCATAGAATCATTTCGACGGGAGATCTCTATTGCTACTTGAAATCTTGGGTGTCTGAACGTGTTGTCTGCTTAGTTTCAAATATCGTAGCGACGCGGTCTCACAACAACACGGCCTCTCTTTAGCAAACAATTCAAAAATGTTCCGAAAATCTGCATTTTTGCTTGACTATGTTTTTACTGGAAAGCCGGCAGCTCTTTGATTTGTTGTCGACAACTGGAATAAACTACATTAATATAAAAGTAATAACTAACACCCTATACCTCGCATGATTTCCTGTAGGCGTAACCCAAAATCAGAAGCTACTGGCTATGTTGGGCTTAGCTTTTGCTGTTTTACGCATCAGCGTGAAGTTATTAACTGCGACTGCTTGTTAAAATATTTGAAGCGCAACTTTTGTTTATTCGAAATGTTTTGCAACGTTAAAACCCCTCGCTGCAATTAGATCATTGCATATAGTTTCACCAACAAATACAGAACTTCAGCAAAAATCTGCGTTTTTTGATATGGTAAGTGACAAAAGTGGTAAGTGACAGAAGTTACAATTTATAATGTATAGTCTGCCTCTTTATCAGCTGCAAATTTAAGGACGTTGAGTTGTACCAGTAGCTAACACGCGAGAGCAAGCAGCTCGTAGTTAATAGATAATTTGGCGCAGCTGTTACCTCTTCGCACTGGCTGCTAGAAGAGGCCCGAGCAGCGAAGGGCAGCGAATTTAAACAGCAACGTGAGTCACGTGACTTCAAGAAGACTTGCCGTCCCCAATCAGAGAAGCTTTTTGTAATGAATCAACAGTTAATCTTTGATTGCTTTTTATTCCCATGAGATTAGGTTGACCAGTTGCCGGATTAATACACAAAGCTGGTCTGCGACAAACAGAACAGTTCGAATTTAATAATATTTTTAGGAAGCGCAAGCGTTCATTTATTGCAAGTATTTTATAATGTGAAAACTTTATCGTGGACAGCTTATTCAGTGCTTCAGTAAAACTGCATCAGGTATGAACCTGGTTTGCTCGAAAATATTCATCTAAGAAAAACCTTGACTAAGCGTCATCAACAAGTAGCAGATTGCAAGCTTTTTCAACTGGATTTTACTTGTAAATCTATGTTCGTTCACACTCGTAAAACGTACAACTTGCCATTGCATTCGCCACACCTGCGTTTTAATAGTAGCGTCTTCTTTGTTAGAACATTCGTTTTGTGAAAGCTTCTGCCTACATAACTACCTGTGTGCATTATAACTCAGTGTATTTTTTGTTTTGTTTTTGTTTGAGGTGCTCCACCCAAAATAATGTCAACTCAACACCAATAAAATTTCTTCTGGGTGCCAAGCGCTTTTGTCTGACGACAAAAACGGTCAGCACAAGCAGGCCCCTCGCCGGGATTTGGCAACAGGGGGAGGGGGCAAAAATCACAAGGGGCACATTTTTAAATAAAATATTGTGTGGATGTATGCAGTAACCGCCACTACAAAACTCGCTTGCGACATGTAAGGTTTACTCACATTTAACTCGACCCAGAAAGTTATACAGATATGAACGCCGAACCGACTGAGCACCGTCATTTGCTCTTTGCAACTTGGGCAAGGGAAGATACAAGAAATAGCTTATTTTGCAAATCGTTAAAACTACTATCGCCTTGTAGATAGTCCTTGCGTTTCACCTTTGCCCCTCGCCTTCTCTTTCATGTCGCACGAGCTACAGCAGTGTTTTTCAACTGGGGTTCCGCGGAACCTCAGGTTTCCCCGAGTGGCTTTCCTGTGCTCAACAGTACCATTCAAAATATACAATTTTCTAAAAACCAAACACACTACACACGTGTGGCGGCCACAAGGACCACGGCTGTAAAGATATCGCACACACGAGCAAAACACGTCAAGTAAAACGACCCAAACGGTTGCAACTGCTAGGATCACGATTCGCTTGTTTGTTACTTGTTTAGACTGCAAAGAATCGAACGCAACGAAACCGTCGCGCGAAAGGATGTGTTAAACTTCCCTTATGCTGACATTATTGAAATACGTGTTAAGAAATAAAAAGCTACAATCATCGAATCGATTAAGGCTGAGCAGAGCACAGTAAACAATTAAAATGTTTTGTCCTGGCCTCCTTCATAACAAAATCATCTAGGAATTCATTACAATTTGTTTGCCAAAGTTTGTCACTTTTATTGCACTGAATGTTGAGCGTGGACAACCTATCTTGGAACATTGTGTCCTTTAGTTCAGTTTTAATTCTTCTGAATCTTGAGAAAGACTTTTCTCCTGAGCACTGAGTAACAGTCAAACTAAGAAAAAAGGCTCCGCGTCGTAGGATAGACCAAGAGCCACTAATCTAAGATATCAGACCCAAACGCTGCTCTGTCATTTTCTTGCTGTTTGCTTACTCTGTGTCTTCGTGGGGTAGAGTTCTGTGGTGGCCGTTTGGCAAAATGACTTTTGCTTATTATTTAAGCTCATCAAAATTTCTAATTGCTTAGCATGGGAGCAGTACAAGCTTGCGCAAGTACTCAATAGCAATCTGATTTTTGAATGACTTTAATAGAAACGCTAACAAAACAACTGTATTGCTCAAGATCAGAAAAAGCACCTGTGTTTTTATTGTAGGATAATGCTAGCTTTACGCACATCTTTTATCTGCAGTATAATCTTTAAGCTGTGATCAGGTGCATGTCAAACACGATCAACCACTAAACCTTTCGCCTAATTCACACCCAACAATCGACTCGGTTCACCAAACGCAGGACGCAGTCGAGTGCTTTGAGCAATGAGCATGTCGACACTATATAGTCGACATGCGACTTGACCATCGGTCAATTTAAAATTCATGAAGACTCGTTGGCAGACCCTGGCGTTATCAACACCAAATTTGATTAGATGAATAAAAATAAAAGGCGTAAATTTTTTACGAATATTTATCGAACTGATCATATACAGTACAATTGACTCTATCCGTACCACAGTGTGCAGGAGGGCCCCCTTGCATCTTGAGGCCCTATGCTTAAGCCTACATAGCCTAGTTATTGGTAAATCCGGCCCTGAGTGTACACAACCTACTTGTGCCTACTCAAACACTAATTTCAAAATGCTCTGTGTTTCGTACAACTTTGCTGTCCGTCATGAAATAAGGGGATAACTAAAACAAGTGTACTTTGGCCTCACTGCTTGAGTGGTCCCATAATGTTGCAAATAAATGTAAAATACTTTAATTTGCAAACAATTGTAGTCTAATGTAACAGCGCTCAATTGAAAACCTTCGTTTAATTGCTTAGGGCAAATTTAGCAAAATATTGACTTGCTGGACTGAAAAAATTATATACACATAATCACGGGTGGATATTAGGGGAAGTAAATGAAGCGGTCGCCTCGGGACCTTTATTTTCAGAAATGCCGTGAGGGCCTCCTTTTGAGAGTTTCGCACTTAGTTTTGCATTGTTTTGTTGAAAAGCTTATAAATCACTGTAGAGCCACAGTAAAATAAGCTCTGAAGCAAGTCACATGTTTGTCAAAATAAAACAAAGATAATGTGCAAATGTGCCAAAAGGGCCCTTCAACAACTTAATGTGAACAACTTGGTGAAATGGACTTTCACGCAGAAGCAAATTCCCCGACAATGAAGAGTTAACTTGCTTTCAGCGAATTAAGTTTCTGCATAGCATATGTAAAATATAGGGCCCCTTTTCTGAGAGTTTGCTTCGTGCACCCAAGTTCTAATATCCACCCTTGCATATAATAAAGAACAAATTTAACACAAAGGATTGCGAGGCCCCCAATAGCGCGGCCCCCGTAGCAAATGCTACATTTGCTACTATTGTTAATCCGGCACTAAACTTTTCTGTTCAGGTACATGATGTACCTGAACAGAAAAGAGCCACGTACAAACGCACTCCGTAAGTCAAGCGATAAAAGCACCTTTGATAGTAAAAAGCTTTGAAAATCATTATTGCGTTTTGTTGTGGCACTTCGACAGCGCCTGTCTTTTAGTGCCACCCCTTATTGCCGAATCATTGTTCAAGAACACTTTGTGTCTGATCGACAAACAATTAATTGACTTTGTCTTGAAGCTGATTTGTCCCCTAGCATTGCGTCAGTCTTGAAATCAACGTCAAGTTTCTTCAGTTGCTCTCTACGTGCACCTCGCTGAGCTTGGTACTTTGGATAGGACAAAAGGGAGGGTGATACGCAGTGGTTGGTTTAGGGTTGGGGGGGTCCGAGGCAGTAGTAAAAAGGGGGCCCTCTGATGACGTCATCATACTCAGCCAACCGTGATAATAACTTTTGATCAAGCCTAAGATACGGCCACCGAAAGATACGTTCCTGAGACTACGGCATTACTAACGTAGCAGGAGAAAATGCAAAAGGGTGTTCATGATACACAACTTTGAAAACACTGAAAGTTGGGAGACACGGCTGGCAACACATAAAAGTTACGCAATAGCAAGTTGGCATCGTCCCCACTTCTTTATTTTCGCGTCCCATTTCTCTGCATTCACCATCAATAAACCACAAATTTAACCCATTTGAATGTTTCACACTTTCCCCCTTTGAAAAACTGCTTGGTAATTGTTATCCTGAATTTGTTCACTTTCATGTCTTTATGGGAATCCACGAAACTATAACAACAACCAAGAAGATTTAAAACACTAAATTTGTTTGAAATTTCATACTTTTAACTTTTTAAGCATACAAAAGCATCCAACCTGAGACTTGTTTTGGAAAGCTTTGAGGCTGGGCGTGTCAAGGCTGTCCTCATCTTGCATTGCCATTAGTTGTTAGAAAAATGTGCAGAAGTAGGAAATAATTCATCATATACCTTATCGCAAACATTTCTTCTGCAGCAAGTAGCCTACACAATTGATTAAATCTGTGCTA
>JGI24158J21664_10007544_pt1 | contig 14451 bp, 10 predicted proteins | sample Ectturendosymbi3_FD_21664 | JGI IMG/M metagenome (IMG submission 21664) | reverse complement strand
CATCATTCAGCAGAAGCAAGAAGTCAAACTTTCAAGCCTGGAAGTTTCTGTCCTTGACAAAGAGTTGTCGCAGCATGAAAAACTTACTTCCACAGAAGCGGTTGAGAGTGTTGAAGCAAATTGTAAACAGCCATTTAAATGTCTGGTCTGGTCATACTCAGCATTTTGCAAATGTCATTGCTTTGCATTCTTTTTTAATGTAACAGTTAATGCCGCAAGTAACAATTGCTTGCACTGCTTCTTTTATGGTGTGCTTGGCACTTACAGCGGAACGATACGTTTGTATTGGTCTTTAATTTTGAGAAGTCGAACAACCAAACCAGGTGTTTGCAAGCTAATTTTTGCACGAGAATTTGTATCCCACATCCTGCAAAGCTTTCCACAATGGCTTTCACTTCAGATAAATTCTTTGCATTGTCGTTGCATCTAAACAGTCTCCCCGTATGGTAACAACCGGCTGACTTGGTTAACCACCAGAAGCAAAGGGGATGGTAACCAACAGAGGTTGACTATACTGCTCAACAGTTGGAAGGCATTTGCTAGGGAGCTTCCACAGCACACCAACTGTGCACTCTGTGTTGCTACATCTTGAATGACAAAAGATAGTTAATTACCAACTGAGATGCTTCCGTTCTTCAAACCAGGGCGGATTCAGGATTTTTTGGCGGTACTGAGATCGAAGTCTTCCATATGTCACGTGACACAAGCGTGAAGCGTAGAGTTACAGACGCAGAGTCAGCCGGAGGTAAAAGAAGAAATTGCCTCCTAATACCACGAACTTTGCCTCCCTCATTAAAGGCATTTCCCGAATGCATCATAAAATACAAAAGTAACGTAACTGCACTCAGCACCCGGAATGCGAGTTCCTACTTGGTGCGGTAATGATTTTGCTTCCCGCACAAGTGGACCACAAGTATAAATTACTTCTCGCTGCACTGTATTCCCTCTTCGTCGTAACTGTTCGATTGCACTGCGGCCGCACATAACTTTCGTCTGACTTGGTTTGATCATTCACCACAATCACAACTGTGACATGAGGCAGTAAACCGCACTCAAAAATAGGCAAAGATTGCAAACTGGCCCAAAAAGTTACTGGTGTCAGTTCTTCGCACCGGCACAAAAGAAACATTTCGAAAAGTAGCGTAAATTCTGAAGAACTGAATTTATTGCCGTACAAATAAAAAATTGGCATAATGGTAAAAACAACTGACAAAAACCAACTGCTTGTGTCCGAAACTCTTAATAACAAAAACTTTCCCTAGTTTATGCACCCGAGGTCTCGTCGTTTCATCTTGTATCCCTATGCAAGATTGCTTTCTACTTACGTTCATGTTTGTTGTCAGGCTGCTGTTGAATTGCTGTTGCTGCTGCCGCCGCCCTAGACTTCTGAAATATGTATTAAATCGTGACCAATGTTTTGAAATTTCATGGCTTCGGACAGAAAACCACAGGTGTGCTTAATCAATGTCAAAGCGGAATACTTGTCCGTAGGTCAGCACGAATAAAACGGTTTCTAGGTTTGGTAGCGATTTAACTTTGCTGCGTGCAGCACCATGCACAGCCTTGACCAACTAATGTTTTTCGTGTGCGTTGTTCGAATTCCAGAAACGCTTCATTCGATAAAGATGCATCATTAGGAAACGAGGAGACAACGGATGAGAAGTATCAGATCGCCAACCCCACCAGCAAGTAAGAAACCGGAAGGCAAACGCTTTTTCGTGTGGACCAGTAAATCAGTGACGTAGCGTGTGCCGCTAGATGATCGTGTTTCAATAAGTGCAAGCCGCACATGTCGAGGCATTCAGTTCTCCTGAACTGTGACCATGTAAATAAGCGTATGGTTATCAGCAGTGGATCATACATTTAACGAGGTATTTTTCACTGCTTATTGCGTTTTGCTTCATTGCAGCAGCAACAACAACATAGCTGACGTCAAAGCTGATGCTTCCACGCAGCAGAATGGAGGAAGTGCGGCCAATTCCCCGAGGTTGCCGTTGGACGAAAATAAGGTAACTTTTCAGAGCGGCGACGACGATATGCTCTTTGCCGCAGCCCTGTATAAAGTGAAATTGTTGGGGTTACTCGAGAAAGCAGAAGATCGTGAGTTGGTTGGATTCCGGGAAATTTTCGTTTCTTATCCAAATTAAGTTACTGTGTCCTGTAGACTAAGGTGGTAACCAAAAGGCTTGAAGCAAAACCTGTTCAGGCAGTGCCAGCGCACGACCTGCCACGATTTAGTATTTGTCGCTGTGCTCTTAAGGTTATGGAACCGCTAAATAATTATAATTATTTGTTGCATGCAACGAGCCTAATTCTTGAATACCTTGTCAGCGATTGTTTGTACTGGCAACCACGTCACCGTTCGTGACGAATGACGCCGCGCTAGTGTGTGATTGACGCACAGTGTTTAGCATGGGAAACACACGGTTGGTGAGAATTTGATGAAGTTGCCGCTGCAATTGCTCACTTTTGGCAAACCAATTTATGAGTAATATCAACAGACCTAAGTAACTCAAACAATTTTGCTTGTATGAATCAAGGAAATGTTTCCAATTCACTTGTAAGTTAAGGACTAGGAGTGATGCCTAATATGCCATCTTAGACCGGTTGAGTTTTCATAACTTTTGTTTTAGATCACCTCACTAAGGCTCATGCAGCGTTAGAATGACGAACTAAAAATAAAAAAAACAAAATTTTATTGTTTTTGTTTACCCAAGTGCGTTGTGGTAGTATTAGTGTGTTATATACGCCAACATTAAATTCACACTCTCACCATGTATATAAATGTATGTTTATGATCTGTGGACTTTTTTCGATATCAGCCGAACGTGCCCAATCTTGTTTTTGCAACCGTAATAACCAGTCACGGTTTCTCAAACAATATATAATGTTCCGCTCTGATGTGTTTGGAATCACAAGTCTAGTAGATTAGAGTTTGAAAAAAACTTAACCATAAATAATTCGCTGCACTATGAATTTATGCGATACCCTACTATAAACAACTTAAAGGTTTTGTTTTGAACCAAGCCAGGTGGCAATCATCCGTGAAAGCTTGGAAAATGGAGACATTGAAGCTATTGCTAGTTATAGTTGTGATTCAGCTAGCTGCAGTGACTTTCATTTACAAGCCCAACTGTTATTAAACTGTAGTTTCCAGGCTATTTCTTCGTCGCATTCAACTTTTAAACAGATGACTCTAAATGGGTTTTGTGATTTATCTGCGTGGCTGTTAATGACAGTTTTGTTGTTTTGTGACACCCCTTTACTCTCACTTTTCAAGAACAAGGAGAATGTGCTGGACTCGAAAGAACGAAGAAAAATGATGAAAAAACGAGCGAAGAAGATCAGACTACGCATGGCTTCCAGGTGTGTTGACGTCATGGTCTGTGGAATGTGTGGAAGTGACGTCACGCGTAAATGCACATCTCAAAACCCATGTTGCGTTTGAGACAGAAACTGACTCGCATCTACCATGGTGTCGTATTTCGTAAGTAATTTTGTTTGTCTTCTGTGAACAGAGCGAAGGACTTCCTGAAACGCGTCGAAGTGAAAAACGATTCGCTGGCGCCGGCCACCAAGACCAAGTATGATAACATTGGCCGGTATATGACAAACAGGAAATATATTTCCTATTCTCGCTCGTCTTTCTTGTGCACAGGATAGTTCGCCTAATCAAAGACACCTGTCGTCAGCTGACCAATCAGAAGGACACCAGCGGGCCGTGGCCGACCAATCGCGTGAATGCGCTGGACCGCTTCCTCGGCGAAATAATCCGAGTGTTGGAAAAGCAGGTTTGTTGTTTTTTCTAGCTTGTTTCTTTGACTGAAACCGCAGTAGTGCGTGTTTGCGAAGCGATCNTCGTCTTTTTGATGCGGCCGCTTTCTTTGTTTCGCCGCGGTTCCCAGATATGCCAGGTCGTGGGTCGGCGCTGCTTTGTTGCCCGGTTGCCAGAGCTTAATTTCAGGTTTCTTGGTCTGCGTTCGTCGCTCACGACGCACGTAGGTTAGCGCAAGCGGTTTTGCGGAATGTTACATTGAGCAGCGCGCAACGCGTTCTCCGGCGTCGCCCTCCCTTGCCTTTGCTTGCCAGCTCTGAAAAGGGAAGGCGCCCTCGCTGCATCGCAGTCGAACGATTTATTGGCTTCCCTGCATTTGCGTCATCACCCTCATTAGAGTCCTAGGCAGGGCTTCTCGGGGCTTTGCTTGCTCGAACCGCCGCTTGTCGTCGCCTAATTTGGCGTTCTTCGCTGGACCCTGGGAGTTAACGAAGTTTGGGGCGCGCTCCAGACTCGCTGCGCTCACTCGCGATCGCGTTGACCTTTCAATAGCGTTTGTGCGATGACTGGTCCGCTTCCTATCATGTTCCGCTGCAGTAGTCTGACAGGGACAAAGGTATCGTGCAGCAGAGAGGAAACCTTTCTCCGACGCTTCTCGACAGCAATGCTTGCCTAAATATTTGCCGAATGTCTTCTGCCCCGAACCGAGCTATTGCAGCTTGCCGGCTTATTTGCCCGCTTGCGTCGTCGAGGCCATCCATTACATACCAGGCCGCTTGTTAATTGTAACCGATGCCGATATACATTAGCTCGCCCCTAACGAGGACACGCGGACAGAATGGAGTCCCGGTGTTGGCCGGACGGGCTCCGCTTGCCGTTTCTGGCCGTCGTCGAAATGACGGCGCCGCGTCGTTGGCGGCAGAAACCGCCCGGGGAGGTGCTGCCGTAGACGCGCTAGTCCCGCAAAATTGTTTGTTTTCTTGTCTGGTACCNNGGCGATTGACTGCACGGCTGGCTGCCTTCATTGGGTATTATTATTGTACACACAAGGTCGACTGCGCCGTTACTATCTTGATGCGAAATAGTTAAATGTAAATATTGCGGCATTTAGCTTTCTCTTGAAGCGCCCTTTTCTCAGCACAGACTAGACAGAAATCCAGTTTCGTCTCAACCGCTCGCACGTTTTGTTTTCTTTTGCTCTGCACAGCATCGCTGCGCACCTGTGTCGTGTTGTTATTTGAACGCGAGTTTCCCGGGTTGGCAGTAAAGACACATAGATATCACGTCATTTGCGGTCAGTTTGTGTTGTATGAAGATTTGAAATTGTCGTAGCCAGGGTCAGGGGTTTGTTTGTCAGTTGAGGGATGATGCATTCAGCTCTGTGTCGATCACAATATTTTTGGCCCGCCTCAGAAGTTTCTTGTCTGCCTGAAACAACATGTCGATCTGCGAAGCTTATCTTGGATTTGACCTCTCAAACGTACGCGGTGCTGAGCTCGATAGCGCAAAAACTCAGCAATGCAGAGTAGGCGCGTGATCATTTGCTGCTACTGGATTGGTCGCACATCATCATCATCACGATGCCGTGTTGGGTTTTGTTGCTGTCCGCTGGTGATTGCGCTCCACTTCACAAGTCTGGTGCTGTTGAGATTTTAAAATGGCTTCCCAAGTTAACAACAAGCTGTACGAAGGTCATTTTCATTTCGATTCTTTTCCCCGGTCATAATGATGTCTTTTGTTTTGATAGGACATAACGCTTGACAAGTTGTCGGTTATTCCTTGATCACGTTTTTCGCCGCCCAAGTGTTTCAACCGAAAACGAAGGCGTTTGAAAATGGAAGCGTTGTTTGCGCCTTTCACCCGCTGCCTTCTCCCAACACGTTAATCCTAATCAATGCACTGCGCCGTGGCAGCCGGAAATAATTGCCGATCATGTTACGGCACCTGTCCCGGCAGCGCTTCACTTTCACCCGGGCATCCCACGCGCTGTTGCAAACGCGCTAACTGATGTTGCTGAGGATTGAGTGACTTCATCAGTCAGTCTCCATCCCTTCGATTTTGAATTATTGTGCGCAGCAGGTATTTGACGCGTTTGTGTATTACCTTTTCAGCTTTCTTCAAATGCGAAAAAGAATCTTCATAAATTAAAGGTTAACTGTCCTCGACATACCCACCGCTCTCAGCAGACGATTGTTTAGTTGTGGGTGGATAGGCAGCAATATCCTTTGGTAAATTTGACAGTCTAACGGACGTTGTTATTAGAATTTCATTCGCAAACCAACCGCGATGAGCAACTTGATAGTTGAAACCAATATCTGCTTCCTTAAGATACGGTTGAACAGTAGAACCTTGTCCGATTTTGACAAACTGCACAACTTAGGTCGAAAAGTCCGTATGCTTCGTGAATTGCACAAGTGAAATGGTACCGTTCCCATTAACGCCAGTGAAATCGTAAAATAACTTCTTTAAACAATGCTGTTTGTAACCAACATTAATCTACTCAACGTAAGAAGTTGAATAGCGTAAACATCGCTGAACGATATTCATCGTCTCAGTTGTCATAGCGAATCAGTCAAACCAGAAATGAAACACTGACTGGCAACATCGAGTTACTCGCTGCTCGAAGCTGCGGCAATTATTTTTGCCGCCTAAACTGCACTGCAAACACTTAACGCATTGATGGCTTCGTCGGCGCCAGAACCTTGATCGTGTTTTCCAACCTGTCCATCATCCTCGACTTTGAAACTCACTTCTGATGCTGCTTGACAATGCCAGCATTCCCGACTGCACTCCGATCTTTTAAGCAAACCTTCGCCAGCGTTCCTCCGGTTTCTGCGCAAATAGCTCCTTACCTGCTTGTAGCGCGTGGAGGCGCATAAGAATCACGGAACGCTGACTTTGTTACAGAAGTCTTCGTGATGCAAAGGAACTGTCAGTTTATCTCGGCGGTGATGCTCACCCCCGTAAAGACCGTCTGAACGTTGCAGTGTTTGTGTTTTAGTCGCGTACGCTGCGTCCTTTGGTCCTGACGCAGACAGAGAGAATTAAACGTTCCCTGTCTTCCTGTCGCTGCAGAATCGAACCGACCAAACAGCATTTCGATGTGCCGGTGGCTTTGACATGTTGGAAGAGATCTGGGAAGTGTTGTTACGAGAAACAAACAACTCTGACTTTCGACCGCCCGACGCCCCCAGTGTCTTCCACGACAAGTAAGCTTCAAACAAGTTGGAGGTTGTGTCCTTTTTGAAATAATAATAAAATTCTGAGTTTGCGTTTCACATGCTTATGTTTAGATTGATAAGCAACACCGCATCAACTTTTCGGTTAGCCTGCAGCGATCACCATGACAACTGCGTGTATGCTTTGTATTCAAATCGTTTGACGTCACTTGCAGACGTTCTCCTTCGTCAAATTTTGGTGAGTTCGTTGTAGAATTTCAGTCGTGTCTAATTTTCGTCTTAAAATTCAACTATTGCCTAATCTTGGGCAAACGCAACGTTTTTGTTTCTTGTTTGTGCCAAATGTAAATCTATTGCGATAATTACAATTTCGCATAAAAAGCAACGTTCATTTGATTTGTTTAATTTGTCTCCAGTGGAGAATGCGTAACTTCCCAACCTTTTACAGAGGAACGAAATCAACGACTGCGGCAAAACAACGGTTGCGAGTCGGGGAAACCCTGTCGCAAGTTTCTCTAAAAAGCCTTCAGGCGCTGCGGCTGTTAGCAGCAAACCCACTGCCCGCTTCGACCCGGTAACCCCATCCATGCTGCGGGCATTGGCGGTGGTGGTGGCGACACTCACGCGGGAGCCAGTGAAAGATTCGTCGAAGTAAACTTTGTTTAGTAGTTTTGTAGCGGTGTTTCAGTGTTTCCTGATGCAGCGGTCTGTTGGAGAAACGAAAATGAACGCGTGTAGCTGATTCATTGTTTTATTGCTTGCTGCGATTCGGGCATAAATCGTAGAAAGAAGAAAATAATTGTGCAATGTCTTGTTTTGCACTTCGAGTTTTGATCAAACGAATTAGAAGGAAGTAGTAATTAAATCAAGGCCCTACAGAGTAGAATTACAGAGTGCATTACATTACAGAGTAGAAGCTAACTCCTTTTTGTTGATGGTCCCGGGAGTCAGTTCCGATCAACGTCAGATCGTGGACACCTACTTGAACAGAGGGCTTGACGTCATCAGGTGAAAACATCATATTTTTTGATATGCTTGAATACCCAGGAGGTTCTGCTTGATGCTTACCTCTTGCAGTTTAGTTCAAGGCCGTGATATAGCAAGGGCTCAGATTCGTAACTATAGAAGAGAACACTGCTGCCACCACTCACCAACTAACCAGAATATATATATATATATTTAAATTAAATTTGTATACAAGAACCGCAACATCCCAAATTGTCGTGTTGACTGTATTGCACACAAACGCGCGAATACATAATTTAATGAAAGAAAGTTTGTCGTCGATTTGTTATGTTGATAGTGACATTGAAGACTTCACGAAAACAATTTGAAGGCACAGCAATTGTGCGGCTACGTCACGTGGTTTTCAAAAACCAGGATCGTAAATGAAGTTGTAGAACCGCATTATTCAGTTTCGTTTCCAGAGCTGCTAGACTTTTGTTTTTCAGCTACATCGTGTCTTCGGGCATCCTGGATGTGCTCAGCGAGAATTTGAACGGAGTCCGGCGCGAGGTGGCGCCCGGCACCAACCTGGCTGCGTTCGTTGAAAACGGCCTCGCGTTCCTGGAATCGGTCACTTGTTTCGTCAGTATGAGGTTTGTTGTTTGTTTGTTCTGGTACATTACACAACATATCAGTACAAGAATAGCAGGCGTTGACCTTGATGTTCTTCACTTACGTGGTTTTCGTAACGAACCCCTTGTCTGAGAAAGATAGTTTTTGGGGACCCTCGCCCTCGTGTTTGGAAAACGAATGTGCTGGAATTTTGTTTTTACATAAGTTTCGGTGGTGAGTTTGCCGTTTACCATGCGTAGACATTCCCCTTTGGCTTCTGTGGTGCCTACTTGGTAGAAGTGCTGCGTATAATATTTTTTCTTGGGTTCTGCGGTCTGTGATTGTCGCTGCGTTTCCGGTTCACATGACTTTTCTTTCAGAAACCGATTGCTGGTCGAAAATCACTCGAACGTCGGGAAAGCAGGCGCAGGAAATCCCAAGAAGCAAAACTCGGAACGCGACAACTCAACCACCAGAGGACAGTGGGAGGCTGACCCCACCCAGCTGCTGCCGACGTTGCAGCTCACCGAGCTGATGGGCATCGTTTCGGTGCTCTATGGCCTCCTGCTCCACGGGGCGCCCGAGCGGCCGACCGCGATGCGCTCCAACTCAGAAGAGGACCACGCTCCGCCCACCCCGGGATACTCGAAGCAGATCCCCGAGCAAACTTTGAGTGTGGCTTTGGCCGTCATGAGGGTGCTGAACGCTGTGGCGCTGATGGATCTGCGTTTGCTTCAGGTATCCATGTGTTTGTCATTTCCGTGCATGCATTTGACCGTGTGCAACCGTAACCGATCTGCCCTTTGCTTCAAAGATGATGTAACTGTCTTGATCCGCGGCGCCTCGCGAAGCCTCCTTTGACAGTGTTTTGTTGCCGGACGCATGTCGCGATCGCCCTTAGTCCGGTGTCGAAGGCAAAGGTCTCGCTCTAGGCCGTGTTTTCAAACGTCGACCGAGGAAAGTGTCAATCCGCAAATATTATCCGACGCCGAACCTGGCGCCGCACCGTTCCTTTTCCGGCCAAGGGTATCGCAGCGAAAATGTTTTGGCCAAAACAGGCCCTGCTTTTGCTCGCGACCGCTGCGGTCCGTTCTTGTTGGATCCGTGCGTGTTGAAGCGTGGTTCACGCGTGTTTCCGCAACACAGCTGCTTTCATCACCTCGCGATTGCCTGCTTCGTCGAACCGTGGGCCCCGAGAGGTGCGCTTACATTGTATCAGGTGTCAACGCGACTTTGCCACTCGTAGGCCGCGCGGGTTGTTTGCATTGGCAGTTAACGTATTTTCGGTGGTCGCTAATCGTTCGGATCGCGCTGTCGTCGTTCGCCCACGGTTGCTTTGAGCGTCGGACGACCGCTGACAGACGTTGCAAGTGCGGTTGCGTTGACGCGGCAAATGTCGCTGCGCGTGTACCCGTCATGCAGTGGAAGAAAACGTTGATTTTGCGCTTGAGTCAGATGTGCCAACGTCACGAGGCTTTCTCTTCTGTAATTGACGGCCCGAGACAGAAGTGTCGGCATTTGAGAGTTTTCCAGCAATGCTTTTCACCACTGGAATCAGCTGGTGTTGACGCTGGTTTGGTCTTTAAGATTTCGCCTTCGCATTTGGTGAACGCTTCTCGCACCGTTACTGGTATCCACCGAATGTCAAATACTCTCCTTTCACGTTCGAAATCTTCACAGCACCGCAAGTGTCTGCTGGAAGTCTTAAATTGCCTTAAATTTTTACCACAGGTCAGTCTCGGAGCAGAGGGGGTGTCACTAGAGTTTCGTCACATTTGCACCTACCTGTTGTGGTACTGCGTTCAGAACGAGCGGACCAAGCTGCTGCACGAGGTCATCTTGGCGGTGGGACACTTCACCCTCGGGAATCGGCAGAACCAAGTAAGAATGGCAACTTGTCCTTGTGCGCTGCTGTCGATGTGGTTTCCGTGTGATTCGGTTCTAAGCCTGTGGTTTTCTTTCTGCTGCTCGATGCAGCGTGTCGTGTCCATTTGCGGGTTGGCAAGCAACTCCAGGTGGGCGACCTGCACAGGCCAGCGGCAAAACTACAACTACAACTACAACTGCTGGTTAATTGTCAGATCAACTCAGAGATGTTGTTTTCCACCTGCCCGCAGTGGCTAGTATGGTTGCAACGTGAACCAGCCTGTGTGGTTTGGAACGTTAATTGGCGGCCTTGCCATTCGTGAAAACAGAGCAACCGTTTCAGATGCCTGTTGTACCGCTGGTAACTTGCTTGCCAGCGTGGCGTGCCTCTGCATGGTGCTGTTCGGAAACGGTCGCATCGCGAACGCAACACGAAAGTGCCCGACTATCAAGTTTCTGGACGCGAGCTCAAGGCACCTCGTGTCTCTTGAGGCCGCATGCCGATGTATTCCCTGCTCGTCCCATCCATGTTTGACCGACTTCACTCGCGCTTTGTTGTGTGGTGTGCTTTGCAGCAGGTGCGTCTTTGTCATGCACGTGACTCAAAGGCCCCTGAGCGGCGTAGCAGTAAAGTTCTTGGCAAGACCTGCCGCATGTTTAGATGTGTAGGGGTGTCGTTGCTTTTGGAGGTGCATGCATCAGGAAGCAGGGAGGTTTGGTGCATGGCCGTACTCCATTCGATCAAGTGTTGTCAAGTTACTGCTGTTTGTGACGTTTTTCTACACTGCATCGATGTAAACTTCCTATCCGACGACGGTTTGCAGCTATATACCGCATTTCATTGAACAAGTACGAATCAATCCTGACCTAGGGGGTTACACAGTGCAACCGATGGCGTTAAAATGATAAATCTAACCAGGGCTCAGGTAAACAAAATAAAATGTTGTGCTTTGTTTAGACCAGTGCAGGTTATGGCAAAACTTCATAAAATATCTTACGTAAGTCTTAAAAGCTTCTTGCTTTAGACGGAGGTTTACATTTAATCCTCGACCGTGCAACAGATAACCGTGGTACGTTCTTCTATGGTGACTGATGATTTGTAGAAAATGCCGTCGATCTTGCGGAAACGTTCACTTTGGATGAGATGGGGTCGGTTGTCGTTGCGCGCAGAGCAATTAACGGCCGCAAGAAGTTGCCGATGTTTTGGTCGCATCATCATCTTACCCAAGAAGTGATTTTCCGCATGTCTATGTCAAATTACATCGATTTACCCTCGTTTTACGAAGAGTCCTCTTACTCATAATGCGCAAATTCGTGTCAACGCGCACGGTGCTTGACTATGTCCTATTGAAATGTTTACCGCTGCGCAGAAGCAGTTGAGAGGAAATGCTTTAACGGTGGTTAGACATGGTTTTTCACCTGTGCTGACTGTGCTCCTTCCACTTTGTTTTCGGCGTTGACTCACTAAAATTTGCAACTGTCCGTTTCACGAGGCAGCCCCGTTGCTTTGCGATTGTTCTTTTTTTGACGAGAAAATTGATCCGGTTCTCGTTGCTCGTTCGGGCATGGTCGGTGCTGGGGGTCGACGAGTCGGTTGCATGGAATGTGGTCCTTTGCCAAGCTCTTAGAATCGTCGACTCTCAACGTCGACGTCTAAGCCAACTTTTTCTGCTCCGTTAGCGACGTTTCAAAAATACCCCCAAAACAGTCATAAGACTGTCTCCATTATGTCCATCTCAAGCTTCTTATTTAACTCTGTCAAAACTTCGAAACCTTTTCCGCAGCAAGAAACGCATTTGCTTGTGTTATCGCCGCGCTCAGTGGATGTCTTTTTTGCCCACGGTTCGTATGCGTCAATTACCACCTTCTTCAGCACTCGATCGTAATCAGGGTCAGGTTTCTATCCATCTGCGTCTCTACCCCCCACTGCGCCCCACCGTGGCTTGAAAGAAACTATCTCCTGTTGCATTACAGCGTGTTTTATCTGTCAGGCAGCCCGATCGTATTTCCTCCCTACCTTTTGTGTATTTTCCTTTTTAGCTTTTTTTTGACTACGTACGGTCACTACTGCTTACATTGCCGTCTCGCAAAAAAAAGTATGTTACCTTCAGCCTAGTTTACGCAAATCGGCTCATGCTTGTTGTTAAACACCAAAGCAAATAAGCGTTACTCGCTGCAGTGTGACTTGAGCAAGTTCTTTCAGTACTTTCTGTTTAAACTTCTGTCATCAGAACACCAAGGTAGATGCGGCCACTAATCCCCGAATTTCATCGCGCCTGTATCGGCGGAACGGGGGCACTTCAGATTGGCGTTAAAGCATTCCAATTTGCGTCAGGCCTGTCCCTCGTGCGTTCCTGTTCGGTCGCGGTCACCTCGCGTCGCAGGCACTTGTCGATTGACGCGACCGTTTTATCTAATAATGCAATCTCCGCCGCGTATCCCGTCCACGTTCCTTCCATCCACCGGAACAAGAGGTCACCAGAACTCATCTTTTGCCGGCGTGTTAGTTGTCTGCTGATGGACGATACCGTCTGCGTCTCTTTCCACGCACCGTCGAAAGTGCCGTCACCCTCTGCCGCCTTTGCTCTATCTGCGCTCGTCCCTTGCACCCATCGCAGGCCCCGGCCGTTTGTCGACCTGCGGCCCATCCGCAAGGAACGATCGCGTGCCCAGTCAAATTATTCTTGCCCGGCTCACGTTACCATGGCATGAATGTTATCTCTGTCCATCTGATATTGGGTGTCTGGCGCTCGACTGCACGATCCAGCTGCAGCGGTGGTTGCAGCCGATAGCTCGGGAGATGTCGCAGCCAGTAACGCTGTTGCTCGGCGAAAATGTTGGCAACTTTGTCAACACCTCTTACTCCACCTGTCAACTTCTGTAACAGAATCCTGACATTGGGATACGTCCATGCATGCGGGCCGTGATTTATAGTTCTTCTAACAGAACCAGAAATGCTAAAAAGCGTGAGCCACATTCCAACTGAAATATCCAAGTTGATGCAACTTCAGTCTGTTGACATTCAGCGCGAAAGTGGTCCTCAGGCCCAACTTGTCCCAAGCATTCGTGAAGCCAACTTACGCGCTAGGTGGCAGCATTAGTGTTAATGTGTAACCGGGTCGCGTCAAACAGCGCTATGTGGTTGTTGCGCTGTCGTCCAGCAGCTTCTGGCAGGCCGCATTCATAACGATCTCCGTCACTCCCACCCAGAGCAGTTAATGAGACTCGTTCTTCGCGCGATCTGCTGTATAGTCAAGACTTAGAAATGATGACGCGTGCTCGTTATGCTTGAGATCATTGACTCGGGCCGCAGGTCACTTCCAGTCGCGAGGTATCGGTTTGATTGACGTGGAACCGGGAAGCCGCGCTGGGGTCGTTTTGCGCCAAACTGCCGCTGCGGTTTTTTAACGAGATGCGGAACCTAAGCTCGCGACGTGAAAATCAAGCGAAACAGCTTCAGGCGTATAAAGTACTGGCAGTCAGTAGAACTTTTTCAGAAAAAGTTAGTAAGTTCCCCGTTACTTCGTTTCTGACCGTACGCTCCCTGGAATCTGACGAAGTGGGATCTTGAACAACGACCGTTCAGTTCGTCGCGGAGTGAATTCTCGATCAGTTTCGTCGATGTTTCCTTCCTTTCCGAGACTTGACTCAACTCCGTTCCGTGAATACTTTTCTCTCTCGTTGATGTCATTCGTGTCAATCAAAGCAGTTGTCGTCAGTGAACGACCCCGAGGTCGCTGCCGCGCCCACCACAATACATCAGCCGACAGTAAACAACGCGCGCGCTCTGACAATTGTGGTTCAACGACGTTCTCCGTCGACCGGCTTCTATGCGACGAACGGCGCCCGGCAGATCTTACGGTCTGATCGAGGGAATGCTTTACGTTTAAACAAGTTTTTGTGCATGGATCGAAGAGATTGCAGACGGAACGGATGCTTGGATTAGTTCTTAGATGCGCATTTAGTCTGTTTTCGAAAGCGAAGCTACAATTTTTACGATCGTCGGTCAGTGCTTCGTCTTGGCGCGGTTTGCATTTCTGTTGTGGACTTTTCCGGTAGCGCTTTTACCTGCTG
>JGI24158J21664_10007542_pt1 | contig 14452 bp, 6 predicted proteins | sample Ectturendosymbi3_FD_21664 | JGI IMG/M metagenome (IMG submission 21664) | reverse complement strand
CCTACTGTATGGTTATCCATTTTCTGTGCTTTTGCGAATGACGATACAGCTGTGGAGAGGATAAACTGCTTTGCTCCTCTCAGTGTTGGTCATGTGCAAACACCGTTTCTGTAATGTGCGCCGATGTGCAGCTAACCACTTTTTGTGCTCTTGTGTCTGTGATATGGACTATGAGTCCGCAATAAAATATCATTATCATACCATACAATAACTGTTGTTGCATGAGTTCGCAGTATAGTTTTTCAGTAACAAGCAGCGCTACTCCATTTCATCAATCACTTTGGATGGGTAAATGATCTAAAACAGTGGTGGCCAAACTATAGCGCATGCGCCAAATTTGGCGTGTTGCATGATTTGAAGTGGCGCATTGTATACTTGTAATCGTATGAAGTAAGATAGTAAGCCTTTCCAGTGTTTTTATAGTTATTTTACCTTAAAAATCCCTTATGAGATGCTTGTTATCATCTTGAAACAAACTTCCAAGATGAAATTAAAACTCTTCATTTCGCAGTTAGAAGCTGATGATACAAGCTAGTCTCCGTATATAAAGAAGCGGATTGAATGATAATGGCAATATGAGAAAATGCACTACAAAGATCAAGTTATTGCGAGACTCATTTGAAAATCGCTTTTTTGATTTTGCTAAAGAAGAAGACCGCATTTTGGTATTTGTAAACCCATTCTTAGTTAGTGAACGAAAGATAAATGAAAATGCCAAGTAACATATAAATGGAACCTCTTGACTTCAAATCCAGTTTAATATTGAAAACGAAATTTGATGCGCTTTCTTCAGTCCCGGGTACTTACGACGTGATTAATTTCTGGCGATCCTTACCATTCAAAACTTTCTCAGAATAGGAAAATTCGCTCAAGTTATATGTATGTCGTTTTGAAATGATCTGCACATGCAAATAAGCATTTTCGTCCATGAAATTGATTAAAAGAAAAACGAGGTCGAACCTGACTGATTTAGAATTGAATAATTTTCTGCTGCTCTCAGTAACAAATTGAACTCCAAACATTGAAAAACAGGTGAAATGTTTGAAATCTCATTAAAAAGTAAGTAAATTTGAAGTTTATTTGCTGCTTTACCAGATATTCCGTTTGTATTTGATTATATTACCTGGTAAATCACTAATGATGTGAAGTAACATTGTTACAAGAAATGTCCGACGGTATGGCGCATCACTACTCATGTTTGGAAAAATTGGCGCATGGTGTGCAAAAGGTTGGCCACCCCTGATCTAAAACAATAATAGTTAACCCGAGGTTATTTTGCACAGAAAGTTTATCATCAAGTCTAGAAATGCTCTTCACATCAGTATTGATACACGCTTTGACAAAACAACGAAAATGCAGCATGAAAAAACACAAACACACTTGTCTCAGCAATAGAAATACTTTACTACTTACTGCTGCATGAGTTTGTTCAGGACTAGCAGGACAATCCTCAGATGTATCATTGTGGCCACTGTTTAAATAACTAGAGTTGACCATAGACAGGATAGCTACACTTAGATTGACACGTAGGGCATATACATTCAAAAATCCGAAAAAACCCAAGTATGCCAAAGAGAAACGAGCAGACCACCATCTCCCAACTGTAACAACATTTAATAAAATCAAAGTTACCAACCGAAATACTAACGGCAATATATAAACAGCCTGCATTTGACAAGGCACTTTGTAAGGCGCTTTTATTCAATGCTTGCGTTCAATATGCAGCCCTCTATTAAAAAATGTTCATAAAAAGTTAATGAACAAAATTTAAAATAATTTTGTTTACTTAGTAACTTTAAGTTACTCAAACTAGTTTTCATTTTAATGAATGTTTGAACCATCGATATACTTTTGATTATTTCAATGAAGCCACAATGCAGGGAAAAAACGGGTCCATTACACACTTGCTTGAATCTGGAGGGACGATGTGAGAAGCACAACGTGTATCTCTAAATATAGAAAAATATTGGTTGGCCATAACAAAAGCGGTTTTATTGTTTGTCTGATGAAGAGTAGATATTTCAGTGTGAAGACAACCTCTGTAACGGCAAATGAACTGTTCACTATTCAGGCTTTAATTGTGTGTTTTTGTCAATATAAGGGTAGCAATTAAACATTCCTCTGTGATTCTTGAGTGTATTGTAAACTACTTCACTTTCAAGTGTTAAACTGCTTGCCAGAATCAGTTGCAAGCATAATTCGCAGCGCAAAGACATAAAAATTGGGGATCTATTCCAAGGAAGAAGCTTGTAGAACGGTGGAGCATCAGCTTTTGTGAACTTAGTTTTCTCTGAAAGAGACTTCGAATCGGTACTAAAAGACAATGCTTTCCTGTTTACTCGCAAAATTCTACACGCTTTCTGCAAATGTTTTGTCCATGCGCTGATCCCTTCCAACAGCTTTCACACAAATTTTCAAAACTTGTTTTTTCAATAAGAGCTGGTGATGCCTACTCATTAGGCGAAATATATACTCTGTAAGATCTTAGTGTCTGATTCTTTGCTGGGAAAGGATTCCTTTCTAAAGACCAGCGTGATCCAACTACTTTTAACCTAAGGGCCATTTTACAAAAATGTGACAGCTCGCGGGCCACTTCTAATGAAATGATGTATAAAACAACAGATTCACTACATTTAAAACTACAAAAGGGAAGATAAATGAGTGCGTCATTGAAATTATTACACAATAGCAAATAGCAATTTATTGCAAATTTCTACCAGTGGGATGCCTGTTGTCAGAGGCTTCTCTGACACTATCATTCCTTTATCAGTACCAGTGTTAGTGGTGCNAGTCGGAAACTATTGTCCAGTGTTTCGTCTGCCATTCAATTTGTTTTCAGATTTGTCTTGCTTCATCGCAGAAAATGTACTCTCACATGAGTATATGTTTCCAAACATCGAGTGCATTTTTAATGCGAAATCTTTCAGCTTGGGAAATCTATCTTTGCTGACTAATTTCCAGAAGCTCTCTACAGTCTCTAACACCGTTAGTGTAGGCTACATTTTTACTGAAAGATTTTGTGCTTGTTCTAATTAAAATTACTTATTGCAGAGATGGGCAATCAATTTGGCTCTGGGGCCGCTTTCACAAGGCCGCATTCAGCGGATTGACAGACAGATTTATTTGGCGGCATTGAGTTCATCGCGCCAGATGTACTCTTCAAGACAACGAACACCGGGGTACTAAAAAACACAGAGGTTGTCCAGACAGGGGCCCCAGCGAAGGGTTAGCGGCGGGCCGGCTCCTAATTTGATCGTAAAATACAGTAAATGAAAACAATGACAGTAATGGTGCACAGAGAAGGTATTATTCATTGTTCTTGTGCAAGCGAACTTTATCCAGCGCAAGCAGTTCAGTGAGACAGATGCAACCTCACACGTTTTTCAACAAATTTCAGATTTGAAGATTCTTCCTGAATGCTTCCGCGGGCCACTGAAAACGCTGTGGCGGGCTACCCGCGGGCCTGTAGTTGGACCGCACTGCTATAGACAATGTTGTTTTAACTCAGTCATGTTGAGGTTCACCATATTTTGTCAACATACGATTGTAATTGATATCGAGATGTTCTATGTCAACTTTAAGCTACAATTAAACTTAATTCGGATATCAACGATTTTTACTATCCGGATAACGGATATATCCGTATATTTGTGTTTTAGCCAACCGGTTAACAACCGCCAAATTTTTGACAATTGATTTCACGAGATCTGCGTGGTGAGTTAATTGTAAAATCAGAACACATTTTTATTGTAAATATACACGCATGCACAGTACGAACGTACATGGAGATAATCATGCATTTTTAACATTTTACTGCTTCTGCAACGCATTTCTTATGAATCACAACGCAGACCTCACCTTACAATGTGAAAGCAGTCTTGCGTAAAAATACAGTTACGGGGTTTTAGTACAACTTCGGTCGCCCACATCTTGAAACAAAGAACATACAAACTTACTAAAAAAGCGTAAAGCGCATTAGTAACGTTACATATTCATCCACTTAACCGACAGAATTATATCCGGATATCCGACAGCACAAAACTATCGGTTAACTATTGCCCGAATAATCCATCCCTAGCTACAATTGACTAGCATATTATGTATTTTAGCAACTGCAAAAGTAGGTCTGAAGACTGCCTTCGAGATATTTACACCATTTTCCGGAGATGTGCCAGTATTTCGTTTCATCTTGATTTCCAGCCAGATTTGGGATTGACTTGTGATTACGGTCAAAAATGAGTTAATTCTGATGTTAAAATGTTTTTGCTTCATTACTTTCAATACAGTTTTCCGCTAAAATCAAATCAGTTTTGGAAATACAACAGTTACAGTATAGATTTACAAACTGGTAAAACCTCATAATAGAAAAGGTTGCACACAGTACAAAATGCCTTGCACTATGAAGCTTATACTTGAAAGTCAAATTTCTATACGGTAAAATATATTAATGTTTGATCTTGAAGTGTTTTAGTTTTACTGCATTTGGAACAAAATTGCAAATATAGAACATGATAATCACAACTCTGGTTTTAACCAGATTCTATCAGGATTTTTCTTTTTTTTCCAGGCAAATCTGATTCTGGCCATCATCAAATATCTTGTGAATGAAGTTTGGCTGTCAACATTTTTTTAGCATCTACCAATCTATCGAAATCGTATTACACAGCAAGAATTATATGTTTCCATAAAGTTTCAAAAGAAATTGTACCATTTCAACAGCCACGAGTTTGGATTCCTAACTTAGGAGTGAAATGTAAAAACTGATTGAATTGGACTTTCGGAGTCGGATAAAAAAAATCCGACCCCGATTCCTAGTGTTCTTAGGAATCCGACTCCACCCAAAAACCTCAGACTCCTTGCTACTCCGAAACCCTGTTTTTGTGTTTGATAGTCCCGCGTGATTAGAGGAAAAAGCTTTTTGTAGTGGAGCCCGTGGTATCATTCACATCTTTATCATTTCATAAATTCAAGCAATGATCTGCAATGAGAAAATACATATCGGAGGGATTTAGAGGTAAGTGTACAGTTTTTCGGTGGACGTTCTCGTTGGGATGTGGATTAGCGGAGTATGGAGCCAATTTCGCCAAGGAGTCTGCTATTTTATGTCCCGGGACCCCACTGTGACCCGGAAGCCACAGAAAAACAATTCACATCCAATTGTTCGAATATTGGAGCTAAAGATTTTATTCGCGCGAAGCTATGTTTTTAAAAAGTTACTTGCAATAATGGCTTGCAAAGCACTGAGACTATCTGTCAGTAATAAAGCTTTGAAAATTTTAAATGTGAAAAGGTAAATAAAGCACATGAAAAGTGGCAAACAATTTTGAGCTAAAAGATGACGTGGTTTTGAGTATGATTGCATACCGTTTGCTGATATGTTTGATGTAAACACTGCAACCAGCTTTTGTGGCTCCTTGCGGTGTAAATATGTACATATTGGCTGTATTGCTCATGCACGTATGACTGGATGAGAATTGAGAGGTACACTGAGGCAGGAGCCAGTACAACAAATTAAACCCATAACATACGGGTTAATACTGGGCTCGAACAAGGACCAGGCAGGTAAGTTAGGAATCTTCAGTGCACTGGGGTTGAAGGATAGATGAGCTTGTTTGGTCATCATGTTAAATGAACAAAATTTTTGTATGTCCGGCAAAAGTTCTTGCCAACAGTCTGTGATTAAACTTAAACCAGGGTTAACATGGAAAATAAGTAGGTGGACTTTTCAAAGACAGAGGACCTTGTGTTTAATGTCTAGTGGCCACTCGTGGCAAGCGTGCTGCAAACAAACGAATGGAGTGCTGGGCATTTAATGGACAAGGCTCCAGTACACAGGCGTAAAGGCATTTGATGGTATCTTGAACAAGACAGCTAGTGACGTTGGGGAAGCAAAGAAGTAAGCTTCCATAACGTACTCAATGACTGATCGAATTAGCGTCCTACAAATGGTCAAGAGAGGAGCTTTGGCTGCTTCCCCAATAGCGCCTTTAAGTAGTCGGAGAATCTTTAATCGTTTTTGACATTTGTCAAAAACGTGGTGTACATGAGCGTGATAGAGACCATTACTTTGAAAGATTACATCCAAGTATTTATAGTCTTTACGTGTGAAAAAATGGTGGTTTTGAAGTGGTGATTGGTTCAGGTTTTCTCTTTCGTGAAAAGAACAGCAATAGGTTGTTAAACAACAAATACAGCTTTTATCGACGGATCCTTTTTTCCATAAGTTTGCAAACGCTGCTTGTAAGCAAGGTTGGTCGGTAAGATGAAGACATAAGTTAGTAGTGGCCAACCTGCTCTATGTACGAGCCGCAAAACGTAAAACGCAAGTTACAATCAGCCGTAACATAAAAATCTAAAAACACTAATTTATTAGCAATCTACGTTTCTGTGAAATCATAATTCTTTTTGGAACGACTTACAAAATTAATACTGTACGGCACACTAGCTACCATAGCACCACTTTACAATATTTCTACACTTTGCAATAGAAATAAAAAACAAACATACAATTTTCGGGAAAAGCTCAAAGAGCCGCATGTGGCTCGCGAGCCGCGGTTTGGCCACCCGTGGCGTATATGATGGCTTATCGGGTTTTGGACGGGGTACGACAAGAGAATGCAAATATCTCGCAGGGTTCACTCCAGAGTTCCATATTGGATGTTATACATTTAGTAGTATGTGCAAGGAAGTTTCTAACATATGTTTGAATTTCGTAGCATCTATCGTCTGCACCATGAGAGGTGTTGCGAGTCCAACACCTGTTGGAATTTGCAGTGCTGAGAAAGAAAATTTTTGTTTAATCTGAAGTCCCTGGGATGTGTTTCAGTGACAGCCTTACGCAAAATACGCAGCATCCGATGTTGAGTCGCAAGAAACTCTGACGTGTAATCGTAGCAAATTCATTGGCCGGAATATTAGGATCCTACTGTTCATTGGTACCGGTAATTTCATTGTGTTTCAAACCGAGAATGCGGTGGAAAGTAAGAGCTGCAGAATTTCCGCCAAGAAGATTGTTTGGATTCAAGAATGGTTCGTCGAGCAGCTTTCGCTCGACAGCATTTAAAAATGATGATGATGTCCGTCCGTGGTGGATTGTGTACACCTCATGCGAAGAAAGGCATGTTTTTTGTTTTCAAGTGCAACGTCGCAGTCTTCTGTCCACCACGGGATCGACAGTTTTCGCCATGGCTTTGTCTTCGAGATGGAGAGCGAGGAGGCAGCAGTAATACTTGTTTCGAAAACTTGATATGAATACTGTGTAAAGTGACTGAAAAAGCTGTCACAGTAGAGTCATAAATTTTTTTGAAAAGTGGCCAATTCGCTTTTGATAGATTGTAGCTCGGACGAGAAAACGTTTGCTCTGGGGTACAACCTCTGATTTCAGTAAAAATTACAGAGTGATCGCTGCCGAGGAGATCGTTGGTAATCGTGCTAGAGCAGCGAGAAGCCAAAAAACTTGAAACTAATGTTAAATCGAGGATGTTCCATAAGCTGTGCCCGAGCAGGCAAAAATGGGTCGGAAAAGAAGTATTTAAAACTACGCAGTTATGACGCTGCAAGCATGATTTAAAACTACCAACATGAGAAAAATAAAAATAAAGAGAAACAAATAAAAAAACTATTGTGGGAAACTCTTGCAAGATGTAACTTGTGAGGCAGGTTACAGAAATCTATAAAAACATGTAACTATGTCGTATTGTTTGTACAACTAAGTGATAGAAAACATTACAGCTTGATAGTTTGGTATGGTTTATTCATGCAGTTTTCTGACTCAAATCATGAAATAACACAAATGCAACAAGAGGAGAAAGAACAACATCAAAGAGCACAAATTAACTGCAGGTGATGAAAATATAAAAACATCAAAAACTTCGACAATAGCAGCACTAACCACTGCAAAACTTAGTATAAATGTTCCTACTCTTACTGATTTTTTGTGCAAGCATTTTAGCATATAATTTGAAATTTTTTAACTTTGTGTATGAAACCTTTGCTAACAGCAATATTCTTGAAGCTCAGAAAGTTGCATAATTTCATTAGAAGTATGTCTGGTAATCCCATACACATTTCAACTATAGCTTTTTGAAGCTTTGCACAGAAGCTTACGTTCAGATTTTTTCATGGGCTTTGTTACACATATTATACTAATTAACAACCAGAACCAAATGTAACATAATGTCAGTAAATACCATGCAAAACAAAACTACATACACTTAAAACAGAAACTCAAAGTCACCTCCAGGTGGGAGTTTACCAAGCATTTTATTTAAGCTGTTGGTTTTAAAAGTAGATGGATACTGCACTTGGTCTAAGGCATCCTTCCTTAATCATTCTGTAACCATTGCATACTAAATAATAATGAATGCCTACAAAAAACATGTACACGTTAATTTTTAATCGAAATTGATAAACAGCAAATTTACACAATATTAAAACAAATTTGTTGTACTAAAGAGCAATACTGCAGTAAGAAACACATGAAGTATGTGGCAGGCTTAGTATTCCTACAGCCAGTGGTGGATCCAGACCAGGCATTTGGGGAGGGCAGTTGAGGGCACCCAAAAATCTTCACTTGTTTAAATACTGAAGATTTTCTTTGACAATTGTTGGGTATCACATAAAAGTGGTTACCCTTTGTAGGTCAAAAAGTGGGTATTTTGTTGGTCAAACTATGCGATCTTTCAGGAAATCACCACAGTTTAAAAGTGCCTTGTCATTTAATGCACAAGACTTTTCAAGTGGGTCAAAAAAGATGGGTCACCATTTGCCACAAGCTGCACAGTAAATACCAACACTGTTGGTGTTGGTGTCCCAAAAAATCCCTAATACCCAATGGCGTGGATTTTTGCATGAGGAGCATTAGTGGATATTTTCTAGGGGGGAAGGATTTTTTCCAAGGGTCAATAGTGGATTTTACCAGGGGGTGGTGAGACGGATTGTTTCCAGGTAGTGTCAACAGTGGTGAAATTTCATTTTACCAACTTGAAAGTAAGAGAAAAATATTTTTTTACTAATATGTCAACCAGAAAACATCAAATTTCAAAATCCCCCAGTGGGGACCCCCATTTTTTGGATGCCCAAAGTTATATCTACATTATGTATTTAAAAGATAACCTCACAGAGCTATGGGCGTTGGAAAGATTTTTTCCATAGGGGGGCTAAAAGTGATGAAATTTCATGTTTCCCTCTTGAAACTAAAAAAGCAACCTTTTTTTGCTAAAAAATGTACTGTATATAATAGAACAATATCAAATATAAAAATCCAGGTGGGACCAAGGCCACCACTTGACCCCCATTGCAATGCCCATGGACAGAGCATGCTGCATGCAAGTGTTTGATACCATTTGTAGCAAGATCAGAATAAAATGTCTTAAATGTATTCCCGACCTGGCTGGAAATAGAACGGTTCTTCTTATACTAACAAACAACAACTCAAGACCCCTGACAGGGGTTGAGTAAGTAGGTAAATGACAAGAATGTTTCCAGATGAAGATTGCACAGTTACATGTGCATAGAAAGCAAATTTNTTGCTGGAGCAACAATTCCAAAANAAAAATGAGTAAAATGCATTTGCTATGACATTGCTCCACTTCATGTAGCTCCAGGGACGTAACGAGGAGGGGCAAAGGAGGCACACTTTCCAAGGTGCCGAATGACTGTGGGGGGTACCAAAAAGTCCCAACAATGTCACAAATACTTTCTTCAATACAGTACATTTGCTTCCGAAAGATCTCAGGTTCAAACATGGGGGCACCACACTTGCTTCTTGGCCCGGGTGCCATCTAGCCTCGTTACACCCCTAGGTAGCTCTGCTGGCTATGGTGAAAAACAATCTCATAATCGCATGATAGATTCACACTTGGCCTGAAAGCATATTTTCCTAAAATACATTTTGTGCCACTAATAACAGTAGAATTTTAATAAAGTTTGATACTGCTTTACATGCTTGGACAGTGGACTCATGATGTAAAAAAAAAAAAAAAATCAATGTCAGTAGTCCAGATTTTAAAATAAGTTGTGACACTGTTCAACAGAAGCAAGACACCGACAGCCCAATGTCTAATAATTTGCATTACATACATAATCCAAAGCTTTTAGCTCATGTATTTGCCAATTAACATTTTCCTCACTTTTTCAATCAACGCCACCACAAACTTTATCACCCTAAAAATTTAAACTGTTCATCGATTTACAATCTGTTGTAATTTAAGAGAGCTCAATAGTAAACAAGCTGGATATTTTGTCATTCTGTTATCTTAGGTGAACTTCATATCAAAGCATAAATGTTTACTATAACAGAAAGACTCAAGTGCTATTTCATGATTACATTGAAAACCTAGCACTGATAACACAGTTGCCATTTCAAAGCAAACTGGAAAAGTTCCAGATTTTCCAAGTAATTGCAGTACCAGATAATGTAGCTTATCAATTTTGGCAGGATATTAGTTATGCTCAACAGTTACTATTAATTTTCAGTTGCACAACCTGAGCAAGGTGACACTTATCTCTGCAAAATCTGCCTAATACATGACCATTTGCCTGCAGAAACTGCCTATGAATTTACTAGAATCCTGCATCAGCTCCAAGTTTTCCAAATTGCATGCTTATTTTCACTAATTACTGCCTTTCTTTTCAATGCTGCCATCAGGCCTTAAAGAAATCAACCGTTAACAAAATCAGAACAATTTTGCACAGCCCAGCAGCAAATTGATAATGGCGTTGTTTTACAAAAGTGATTTGCAACTAACTCAGCAAAGCTGAGCATTTCTCATGCGGAAAACAAATAATGGAACAGTAGTATTATGACAAAGTAATAGCATTTTTGATACTATTCCATAATAGACACTGGGTTAAAGTCCAACATGTTAAGCCTGCAGTTCAGTGACACTTTTAGTTTAGATTAGTGGGTGCTGACACTTTATCAGCATGCAAGCTACTTGCACAATTAACAAGTCAAAATGATCTAACTACTACAAAAATTGCACAACATATATTTATTAGTCAATATATTATGAATTCTTTTGACAATGTATGTTGATGTACCTTGCATACCCGTTGATCAGCCATCCAGTGTTTCTGGTTTAAAAGTTATGGCCAAAAGGTCACTTTTTTACAAAAAGCATTTTACAAAAAAGTGGCTTCATATAAAAAAGTGGCTTTCTGGCTATAACCTTTGAACCAGAAACCAATCAAAGGCTCTAAAGACTCATATTATAGCCTATTTTCCAATAAAAACTTGATCAAAAAATTGGCTTTTGGCACCCAAGGTCTGGTGACTATGGCCAAAAATGTGTAAACTTACCCACATTGTGATGTCATCCACAAAAAAACAAATCCAAAACTTTCCAATAATTCTATCTAAAGTAGAAGACTTTCTACAGCTTTAAGAGGATTTGAACAGCTCTCTATCTCAATCAGCTGGCGAGTTGNGATGTTGCAAAGTGACACGGAAAGGTGGCTCAAATAGCAAGTATGAATACGTTGTACAATGACACCGAAGGAGTTAAATCTCAGTCTATAAGTCATTTAACACCGAGGACATCAATTTGACCCCTTCCAAGTGTTTAAGTTTGCATATCTTCCTAATATTTTTAGATGAAGTTTAATGAAAAGTAATTAATTTAGAAAAAACTAAATTTGTACTTTTTTGCTTTTCATACATTAAAAAATGTGAAAAAAGCAAAAAAAGATGATTGAAGATCATTCCAAGAGGCCTGTACAGAGTCATTTGGAGTGATTGAACACAATGGGAAAGCATTTATGTATTCTATGTACTGAAAGTGTTAGAGCTTTGTTATTGTGCATTTCTTTTAAGACAAAGGATATTAATTCATACATTATTTTTTCTAACCCAAAACCTCAGAACCAAAAAACTCAGTTGGCCCATTCGGGTTAAATTGCTGTATTGGCACTTTGGAATACACCAGTGAGTTTATGGTTGGTGTTTGCACACTCGGTCCACACAAGGCTCGCCATCACTGATCTAGACTGTATTTTGTACTTTCAACATGCTATAGTCTACAAGCTAGGAAGATGCAATATTTATCAAAAGTTTCACTTGCTTTATGTCATAGTTACCTACAGCTTAATATTTGATGTTGCTGAATGTTGTGTGGCTTCAATATTGTCTAGCTATGTAAAGGAGGTTTTAGCATAGTTTTATTTCCATTGTTTTATTAACTATATATCCCACGAACAGTCACAACCATACCTAGATATGGTTGTGTTAGTCACTGTATTCTTACAAGTATGTTAAACCATTTACATATCTTGTAGCTTAATGCAATGTTATTTATTTTACATCATTATACACTTGAAAGTTTGCTTTGCTTAGTTGTTCCTTCTCATAGTGGCATTTTTTTCCTGACCTTTTCAGGATGGGCAGCTGGTTTTGCATTCTTCTCCCACAGAGTTTCTCAGCTGGTTAGCTCTACTGACTACTGTTTGTGGGTTTTATTTAACTTAGTTCTGTTGTTTCATGCTCTTCGCAGAACTGAAGATGCTTGCTCAGTATACGAAATATATACTCTGTAAACATCATAGTGCTGAGTCTGTGCTGCAAAATGATTNTTTTTAATACAGTAGATATAGCCTACACACAGTGTTCTTTCAAGGTGTTTTGAGAGCGAAACAGTCTCTCAAATTTACCCAACGTCTAACAAAATACAGTAGAACCTCGTTTTACGACCACCACCAAAATACACGAAAGCTTGCTTTGCTACCATCTTGTTATTGAGATAAAGTAGTTGCAGTTCTTCAATTCCTAGCGGTCAACAAAGCCAAGCCTTCAAAAAATTGGCTATGCATATTACGCACATGCAGTGTTGCCACTCTACATTAACAAGTCTCTCCTACAATAAGAATGAAAAATCCCTACACAATCTCAAACAAAAAACACAATCGTCTTTAGCTACAACATCTGGCCTTGAGACATGACATACCATACACCAGGGGCGGATCCAGCCAGGAAGGTTGGAGGGCGATTTCAGTAATATTTGGTAGTCAAGTTCCAAAACGGCTTCACTATTATAAGAGAGATCATGTATACTTCACAACACTTCCTTGACAAAACAATGGACAAAGAATGGCCTTATATCTCAAATTTTGTTTTCCGAATTGCATAAAACTATGGTGAAAAAAGTTACTTTCACAGGTTTTAGAGGGTGCAATTGCCCCAATCGCCCTTCCCTGGATATATACGTTGCATAATTAAAAGTGCAAGATGAAGATCAAAATTATTACATGTGTAAAACAAACATCATTACACTTACACAAAGCACCACTGCATAACCACATGCCATTTTTTTCAAATAAATTTATTTCAATATCTTCTAAGATTAGCCAGCATCTTTTGCAATAAATCTTAGGAAGTGACTATGGATACGCCTGGCCTGATGTAATTCAAAGAAAAGGGTCAGTTTGTCATTCAAACGGCGTGGGTTTCGTGGTGTAGCGGTTAGGGGTTATGGCTGCTATGCTAATGGTTTTTGGTTCGACTCACACTTTGTCGACTTCACTTTTTTTGTTTATTTTTTTTCAGGCTTACGTGTTACCTTAACGGGTTAGTGTTAGGTTAGCGTTAGCTTAGGGTTAGGTTAAGGGTAGGTTAGCATTAGGTTAGGATTAGGTTAGAGCTACGGTCAGGGTTAAGGTTAGGTTTATCTTTTACGTAGTGTCTATTTTACCGTTGATATTCTGGCGGCAACAGATCAGCTGGAGCTATTGTGCCGCCAGTCAAAGATTCGGTCTCCTGGCATGACGCAATACCAAGAAAAAGGTCACTTTGTCAGGAAAACGTTGTCCTACTTGTGGTGTAACGGTTATGTGTGGCGGCTGCTATGCCAATGGTGTTTGGTTCGACCCTCACTTTTTCATTCATTTGTTTGGGAAACAAACACACACGAAAAACAATAAATAAACAAGATAAAATAAACAAGCAAACTCATGAATAGAAATACAATCAAAATTATATTTGCATGCTCCCGGGGTACCTAATATAACCAGGTGGTTTTCTAGTTAGGTCCCCCACTAGTCTATTGTTAAGATTGCTGTGCTATATTAATGAGGTTTAAGGTTTGTACCATCGGAAAATTTTATTATGACAATGGGGAATACTTAAGGTAGCATATAATTGATATGGGTTAATATTGGTTTAAGAAGTGTAACTTGCATTTTTTTTTGAAAATGTAGAAAGGTTGTACTTTCAAATTTTGATCTAAAGATTCCCAAATCTTAACTCCTATATAAACAAGAGATTTTTGTGCAGTTGCCAATCTTTTTCTGGGAACTTCATATTTTTGAGATGTTTTCTGTTTAGTATTATATGAATGTATATTGTCCAACTTTGTGACTAAATAGTTAAAAACAGATGGTAAGCAGTCATGCTTAAATTTATGCATCAATTTTGCTATTTGTAACTTATAAATGTCATTTAGATTTAAAATTTTGAGCT
>JGI24158J21664_10007540_pt1 | contig 14455 bp, 8 predicted proteins | sample Ectturendosymbi3_FD_21664 | JGI IMG/M metagenome (IMG submission 21664) | reverse complement strand
TTCGAGTGCAATCTACTAGACTGGCCGATCCGTTTGAGCCCTTGAACAGCTCTCTAGCGCAATCGGCGGAGGAGCTAAGGCGTTGGTAAGGCAACCGAAAACTGCTGTTTTTTAGGCCGAAATCGAAACGATGCCAACGCTTCAGCTTCAGGGCTCGAGTTAACATTAACTCAGTGCAGGGGGCAACTCAAGCCAACCCGGCATAGAGCCGCCAACAGATGTTGAGAATTCACATAAATATGGCCGAAAAAACGCTCCTTGCACGATGCAGAGCGATACAAGATAGTTGCTTTGTTTCTCGTGTGGACTAACATCATTTCCAATTGTACGTAACGTGTCAAGCGTTTTCTGACGAACAGTAAGTTTGCAGGTGTTCATCAAAGTATCGCCAACACTGTTTTCCCAGTGCGAAGTGACCGCAAAGTAAAAACGCTTAAACCTGACGCTTCTCGTGTCCGAAAAAAATCGATTGCGGTTCTCACATTGGATAAGATAAATATTATCAGACAAAACCTTTGGTGAATTGCAATACTGAAAATACATAAAACGTTCTCTGAGAACTAAACGCCCTATGACATATGCAACAGAAAGTCTTGATTGGCCGAAAAGGGAAGAAACAGTTTGGATTTCACGTCATATAATACTATCAGCATCAAACTCAGAAAGCTTTCAAAAGCAGGTGTTAGACGATGCACATCAACGTTTAAATTTTTAGTATGGCTTCAGTAAGTTCACAGAATCAAGATAAGCAAACTGTTCACCTGTTTTTGTCAAGCCTGACCGCATCTTCCACAGTGTCTGGCAAAACAATATCAGAGGTTTCTGGCAAAAGCAAAACTGATACAGCACCGGCCAAAGACATCGCTCCCATCACGTAAAAAGGAATGGACGAGTCGACCACTTCTCCTGTAGAATAAAAGGCCGTGAATCGTTTGCAAAATGTTCGAATCAATTCGAATAAGTAACTTATAACACTCGGAAAAGGCTTTATGATTTTGGGAGCACGTTTAAGCAGACATTATGTTTAAAACCTGATTCCAAAAATTAACAGACAACTACAACCTTTCTGCTTAAGTGGCATCTGGGTTCCATTCACAATTTCGTAACTCTACGATGTATATATACTGTACATTGCAAACAAACATATCTCCCTTGAGAAATACGATTAGATTATTGTAAATTAGACTAAACTAGAAAAATGAAGTAGAACCGTCGCAAAGCTGAGAAAACTCTCCGCAAAACAGTGGTTTCATGCTGAAGGAAAACTGACAAATGGCGTCGCTGCTCTTAGCGCACTTACCTGCCTCGCGCACCACTTTGCAGTTGCACCAACATAACTCGCCAGCCGAATGAGCTGGAAAGCTGTTCAAACACTCTAAAGATGTGTAAAGTCCTTTAGTTTCGAATTAAAAAATGGAAAGTTTTGCATTTGGATTTCTTGTGGGTGACGTCATAATAGGGGTACATTTACGATTTTTGGCCCAAGCAAACTGGGCCCCAACCCCAAGAGACAATTACTTGTTACTTGTCTCTATTTTTAATACAAACGTAGCGAAAATCTGCATCTTTAGAGCCCTTGATTGGCCATCTAGCGCTTGTGGTTCAAACGTTATGGCAAAAAACAAAATTTTAGCAAAAATCCAAATAAAAATTATTTGCGGAAAATAATCTGCTGTTAACGAATCGGTCTATGTACAAGCCCTTTTCCAAATCAAGAGGAATATAGCAAAACTGTTTAAAGTTGTTCTGAAATTATCTGAGTTTTATGTACCAAAAAACGGAACACCACTGCGTTCAAATTTTCATGCTGGCATTTATTTTTTTCCGTCTATCACGCTTTGTATCCAAGCAGTTGGACACTGGTCATACCCGTGTGTGTTCGTAAAACCATAACTCTTTTCCGAAACGTCTACTGGGCTTTGAAATCTTTTGACTTTTTCCTGTTCAAGCGAAAATCAAAAACATAATTTATTCTGGTCAATTCTTACTTCTTTTGTTTTAACCCTTTCCGTTGAATTTACCGACTAGTTGACAAAAAGCAAAGCGATCAACGGTTTGGACACGCGTAAATAACATTTTGCAGTTTCTGTGTTTTTTGTGATGTAATGGAGGTGATTTAGTTCAGTTTGGTAAAAAGCACAAACACTAACCTGTAAAAATTAGGAAAGGTGCCGCCGCTCCTCCAAATCGAGCTGACATGGAAGACACTCCCACACCAGTGTTTCGAAAGAGAGTCGGAAAAACTTCCCCAGTGTACAGTATGATGATGCCCATCGAAATAGTGACGAAGAATTTTCCAGTCATGGAACAGGCGATTCCAGCAGTTGGGTGAACTGAAACACGAATATGTCCGTTGACGTGCATTGCATCAGATGTACTTTGCTCTAGCGCTTGTCAGTGACGTATTTGTGACGTACAATACCTGTGTTTCAAAATTAAAAATATTTCGAAGTATTCCATACGGCACAAAATGTCTTCAGATTTGTAACATAAGCTCTCATCAGCAACAAATGATTTTTGTTCTGCGTTCATGCCTTATTATCTTAACTCTCCGATCCTATTTCAAGGGTCCAGACATATTATATTCTTGAAAGATGTTGTAATTGCTGTCTCATTCCGGTGTCTGCTCTAAATAACCGGTTTGACCAGTTGATTGATGCCGTATATTAAATTATGATTGCCTCACTGTTTTCTTGTACTTCAAAGCGACAAACCAAAAAGAAACAGAAAAAAGGAACAGCGAGACAAGTGCAGGTAACGCGAGTATGCTTCATAACAGCGATGGCTTTCATTGCAGTCGATACACTGCAAAGCAAAGTCAGAAATGGAGTAGGTCCGACTTACCTTCTCTTACGAAAGGTGTAACCAGACAAAGGATTCCGCTGAACAGATGGCAAAGGACGGTTGAACCTCTCCTTCCTAGTTTGCTCAACATAAACGCCATCACCAAGTATGAAGCCATGTCGACTACTGCTGCTAACGCACAGTTGACATAGATGTTACCATCCAAGTTCGTAGAGTTCAAGTTCAGGGTGTAAAATGCAAGGAAGGAGACGTTCCTATAGAAGTGCGATTGTTTAGTAGTGTAAAACTCAAAAATCGTTGTAAACCGTTCAGTACGGAAAGACATTGATTACTTATGTGAATGTCTGACAGTATAACGTGCACAAGCGATTTGCAAAAAATGCAGAATCGCAATTTAAACGAACTTATTTGCGCTTGTGAGCTATGGCAAATAATCGAGTGAAGTTGTTTCAGTCATTCGCACAAATACGTGAATTACTTCGATTCATAACTACTTATTGGGAGCCAGCTGGTATCTTCAGAAAAATTAATTGAAACGTCCAACCCAAACACTTCCCCACTCTTCACTTGCACCATTGCCCGACTTGCAATGTGTCGATTTAATACTAAATTTAAATGTAGTAATCTCTCTGTGGGCCTAGTTTTGAATGATTGTACTCGTTATAGACGGCCTATTTTTTACGTTGACACATTTTCCTTGGGTATACTCCTTTACTCTATTCTTGTGGCTTTCGTGGTTGCACCACATCAAGGTATCTTTGAAAAAAGTCACTGGAATCAAAAAACTTACCAAAGAAAACAACAGATTAAGATTCGCAGTCTAAGAACTGGATTGTAGCAAACAGCTGAAGAGGAAACGTTTTTGTTTGATGTTGCCCTCGCTTCCTTGCCGTTTTCCTGAGCAAATATTATAGCGATATTGCAAGTATTTCAAAGACTAATCATTTACTTTTTTGTTATTTTGATCTTTTTGACGGGCAAGAACAAAAACAGCAAATTTCGATTACGATGCAATTTCAATGCATGACTGATTCGAAGAAAGGCTGTTGTGGTGGAGTACTCTACATCTATAACCAGAACTTGTTGCACATATTTTTCAGAACCAGGATATTAATCTAAAATGTCCTGCGAAGGTTTCACGTGTGTTCGCGCTCATCAAGCACAAGTGTTACTAGAATGCTGGTGTCTGATGAACACTAGCACTCACGAAAACCTTGGCATCAACCCTACATTAAAATCCTGATTCTAACAAATTTCCGGGTAAACATGCTTACTTCCGCACTAACTTATGTTTGTTAACAAATCCAACTGCGCTTGAGGACTTACACGACACAGGAGGTACTTTAGACCTCGTTGATGAAATTTCATGCCGTGTGATACCTTTTGATCAAGAAGATGTCGTTGTCGTGAATTTCACTAGCAAAAGTTATTTTTAGTGTGTTGCTCACAAAATATTAAGGGGTTTCACACGTTTGGCTATAAAATGCAAAAATCTACATTTCCACAAACATTACATTAATGTAAAAGTAGACGTAGACGTGTCCAACGACGGTACATTACCTCAAAAAATACCTCGCGAACGTTGCACCAACAGGTTGAAATTTTCAATCCCCAGCCGAAAGTCTTGAAAACGTTTAACAAATTATGGAACAAGATTACAGAAAAAACTAAACCAAAAAACGTGTGGCGAAGGCATGGCGGAATAACCAATTTTGTATGAGCCGAACGGACAGTGTGTGCCCATTGCGGATGCATGTAGTAACATCTATGAAAATGACCACAATTTACGTAACAGAAATACGATTCAACTGATACTTGAATCTTTGTTGATTCAATAACACAAACCAGAGCTGAATGTAAACATCCCGTCAATGCCTCTATGCATTTTTAACTTGTAACAGAGCTTNATGCCTCACTCATGACGTCACGCGCCATCACCATCGGCGCGTATCCAGCTGAACCATGTGACTACGTATTCTTCGCGCCACTACGTCACTACCGAAACAGCCCTTCGCGTTTTTCAGTTTTTACAGCGCTTTTCTCCTGAGTGACCAATAACAACCTGCAGCATGATCACTGCAGTTCAATTTGCAATGCACTGATGGTGATAACAGTAGTTATCGAAACGTTTGCAATGTGTCGTTTATATCGTTTTCATTGGCCGTAATTTTCATTAAAAGAGATAGATCATATCAAAAACCTGTTTTCGGCCACTGTTTGTAAAGGTATACAAAGAATGGAAACATAAGGAAAGACCTGCAGAGAAGAACATACTAGAAAGAGACTCGGAGTTCAACCAGGGACCAACAATCTGATTAGATTTTACTAACAAGGCTCAGTCGCTTCTAAGTTTGGAGCCAACATTACCGGAAGAGGTCTTGGGAATTGAGAGGTATTTTGAAAATTCCGCAAGTTATTGTCATGCTCCCATCCGAAAAAAGCATTAGTTTTGAAAAGAATGATAAACGAGTATTACAGTGTTGCAATTAAGGAAGAGGTTTGCAATCTGCGTTTTCCTATAATTTTCTTTTACTGTTTGGATATAACATGATTCTCTAGGAAATAATCTTCATACTGCAAAACACTAAATTACTGGCCTCAATGAAAAAGGATATCTCGGCGGCAAAAAAACTGGTAATAATAAAATCAGTAAATCAGGACTAACATTTTCATCGGTCAAAGAGGTTGAATGCTCTCCTTCTTTTAGTGACTTCATCTCTTCCTTTTGCATCTCGCTGGTCCACGACAAAGATTCAGGAATGAACCTAAACGCATAAAAAAACGCAAACTTGAACAAAGCCCCGTTGGATTTGGGTGAATGTGGCATGCCTTGTTGACAGGAACAGGTCAGCTGAAAGCCAACAACTACCGTAAAGGGACTTTGTATATTATCTAGTTTACATAAATTCATATTTCCAGGTGATTTTAGAATGCGGCGCGGATTTGACAAAAAATTAGCATGCAAGTGTCAAAGAGTACCAAAAATATAGTGCAGCAGAAGATATAAGATGTTTTTCAATACGTAGTGTGGCTCTTTCGGCCTTTGACGCAATCACTGAGAATGGCTTCTTGACAACCCCTTCTATATTCAGCAATGATTGAGTATGAAGAGAGGGTCTATACCTATATTCTGTGGGGAAGACTTTTAACTCTGGTATGCTGCCCTGATAGGTCCTTTTTGACAAACAAGGTTTTGAAAATACTTTCAGTGTATAGGAATTACTGTAGACCTAGTTGAAACAGACGTTTAGACAGATTGGGTAGTTTAGCGTAGAGTCGCAGGTTCGTTGATCGATAGCATGAGATGAGACAATTCCTTTGACAAGAAACCCAGATACATGTAACATGAAACGTTTCAGCACTTCAGCATATGTCTTACATTAATACAACCCATGTCATGTTAATCTTTTCAAAGATGTCTCCTTTTGATAGTTAAATAAATTGTTGGGATTCGTCCTGCAGCAAAAACATATCAACGCCATCCCAAATTGCTACTAAAGCTGGCAGAAACCAACGGGCAATAAAAAAAACGATAAAACAGTCCAAACGCTTCTTGTGTAACATATTCCGTCTACTCACCACCACAGAACAGGATAGTATGCAAATCCAACAATAGCCAGCAAACGGATGAACCATCTCCAATTACGAATGGCAAAAGCGGCCAGTGGAAGGGAGAGAAAACCGACTCCAAAAGCGAGGTTGATTGCCAATGCAGCGTGGTTTCTTCTCTTCTTGGGCATGTGTTCTTGCACTGCAGTTGATAGATGTTGAATTGTAGTGAAATATCACCGTGACGTACGTGTGTACGATACCAGTTTAAAGGGATTCAGGTCTGTGCAATTTTTCAAGGGGTGATATTGATGTCCCTACAAACACGACCATCATATCCATTGTCCCTACAAACACGACCATCATATCCATTGTTTGTCCCTACAATCACGACCATCATATCCATTGTTTGTCCCTACAATCACGACCATCATATCCATTGCTACTACTGCGCAGGAGCCACTTTCACAACAGGATCATATAGTTCAGCTTCGTGCAGTAGAAATACTGCAAAATTGAACTCTATCTTTATAAGTTTATTTCAAACATTCAGTGAAATGTGTAACAATCTTATCTGTATCAAAACTCTTCACTTATTAATCCACACGTAAATATTTCAAACGGCTTTCAGCCATTTGAGATAGACTTAGTATTTTGAATGGGTTAATTGTCCTTCTGCACCTACAGTACAAGGACTGATTGAATAAATCAAATTAGGAGAGCTTTTCGTGCATTACGCGGTTACTCTGTTAAGAGATCAACCCGAATGCTCGTCGGTGTGATGATACTTTCGCTAAAGTCTACACACGCATCGGTTCGAATGTTTGTTTTCTATGTGTCTTAAATTGAAAACAGAACTTCATCAAACTGCACGATATTGATTATTCCGAACACAAGGGTCCTGGCTTCAAGTAATAAGTTACAAACTGACGGACGTAAATTCCAGTCCGCCCTCACATCACGACATAATTTTTTGTGGCGTGCTCGACGATGGTTTCTCTGTGTAGGACGTTTTTAGCAACATGCAAAAATGACCGATTGTTCAGCTTCTCCCCCACAACTTAGACCTGACTTATGTCTATTTCCAATTGCCAAAACGATTGCGAACATTTCCCATGGCGTGGACATCTGAAGGGGAGAGCAGGGAGGGGCCTTAGTCACTCCTGGAATTTAAAATTTGATGTTTTCCTATTAATTCTTTAGCAAAAAAGTCGTTTTCTTAGTTTCATATGGGTAAAATTAAATTTGATCACTTTCCCCCCCTGGAAAATATTTTTGCCCCCTCTGGAAAAATTCCATCCGAAAAAATTTTTGAAACCTTTTCAACACAAACTCGAAGTCCTTTTTCTTATCCATCAAATGTTACATTGGCAACGGCAACTTGAAGATTATCAAGCAAAACACAAATTTGGACAACTTTTATGTTCCACACAGTGTTTAAGCCAAGTTTTCCGGTTTGGACACCCAACACATACCCAAAACGTAAGAAACATAGTAGACAACGACGTGTAGAAATCCAGAGGCGAACTGTAGTATGGCAAAGGCTTCGTAGCTTGTGACAAACGAGATGGCGAAAACAGTAACTGTGCACGTGAGGAACGAAGATCTGATTGCTATTCGTCGTCCCATTCTATGAAAAAGAACGATAGTCTCAAGCAACTGTTTCTAATGCACGCTGCTGGCCGTGAAATTAATTTTAAGCTTAATGCGGAACATCAAAAATTTAACTAAATCAGCCAGAAACAGGTTTCACAAATTTTAAGCAGCACAATGTCATTCTTACCGATCAGACAAGTAGCCGCCAGCAACACTTCCAAGCAGCATGCCGATCATAAAAATACTTGTCAGGAGAGGTCGCTTCCATGCCGAAGTACATACTAAGTTGAACTGCAGTTTGAAAAGTGAAGCTTTACAAACAGTATTTTTCAATTGCAATCGATCTGCTCCACAGGCTTGATTGCCGAGATACAGTAAAATATCAAGTCACATTTTATTTCTTCTCAACGCAATCCTGCGGTTGTTCTAATTTTTTGAAACAGCAGACTATCATTAGACCCTGGTTTTGTTTTAGTTTAAACTAAGGTCTCACAAGCTAAGTGGATTTACGAGGCAGACGCAACAGGCATGACCAGAGTCGCAACCCCTGATATTTTCGAGGAGAAATTTATTACTGCTTGTTGTTTTACCTAACAACTAAAAAAGCTTTTGGCGCTTCAAAATTTCGGGGGGGCAATTGCCCGGTTTCCCACCTCGTTGCGGACCTGGGCATCACTAACCACGACACCAAACAAGATCACTAATCGTGCGTTTACGCACGACCTCTTCTGAAGGTTTTGCCGTCTTTTGACGCGCAAACGGTGTGAATGAATACCAGCATATAACGGGTTAGCAAAACAGACGAGGTGCTACTTGTGCAGCTTGGGTGTGGCAGTATTTGGTTAGTAGATGTACTGCATTATAACAATTTCAAGGAACTTGATTTAAAAACATTTTGGCTGATTACTTGTAAAATGTATCTAAATGGGGAAAAAAGAATGACTGCTAATTCCTAGGTTCATTGGTCTTTGCATCTCAGATACGTGTCCCCAAACTCCATCAAAAGATCAAACACAGTGGGTGTGTCTGCAAACACAGTGGGCGTGTCTGCAAATACAGTGGGCGTGTCTACAAACACAGTGGGCTTGTCTGCAAACACAGTGGGCGTGTCTGCAAACACAGTGGGCGTGTCTGTAAACACAGTGGGCGTGTCTGCAAACACAGTGGGCGTGTCTGCAGGATGAAGTTTGTAGGGAGGAGGAAAACTTTCAAGAAGAAAAAACTCAACGAAGCCAATAACTGCGAAGCCTTCGGATGGCATGAAGATGATCGCATGAATTTTTTGCGTTTGACTAACAGCAATCTTTCCGTATAAATTGGTCAACAATTTAGTTCAGTTTTGAAACAAATCAAATTTCTTTGGCAAAAAATCTCAAATTACTAGCTTATATTTTTCTTGTTGGAGAAAACATCACGCTGGCGATCCCCGCGGCATGAATAAACAGCAACAACCAGTGGTGTAACCAGTCCAAACTTATTTTGGGGGGCAAATTTTTTGATTTCAGGCTAGCAACAGTATTTTATTTGGGATACCGCCTCTCAAAGCACAAAATGACTAGACATTCTAAACATTTTAGGGGGAATGGCCCCCTGGGCTCTTCCAGGGCTACGCCTATGGCAACAACATCGTAATTGATTGCGACAGAGGATATTCGCGCAGAAAAATCTCCTTCATGCCATTAACGAAAACAAATTCATTGCTTGTCAGAATCAAACAGAGTCTGCGAAATTTTTTCACCTCGCTGACGACAGTTTCCCCACTGTCGAGGTCGAAGACCCAACCACGCCTGCATTGTTGCAACGCAACGGAATTGTTATTTGCCGTAGTGTCAGCAAAACTGAAAAAAATTATTCTTTTCAGGGAAGCTTATCCTGCACATCACAAACAAACCAGCGTTATGAAGCTAATTATATCACGTTCCCAGAAATCGCAATGCAACAAACGTTTAGCAAAATCGCAGTAGTTTTACACACAATACCAAGATCAAAGCCATTAGCATGCGCTACTCATTAAACAAGACTACCAAACGGTCCTTAATGTTATTTCTAAAGCTACTTGGTGCATTATTTTGCTTTGGCAAACTTGACAACATAAACCGTATGCCAAGCGTTACCAGAAGCTTTGTTTTCTAACGGTGAACAAAAATTTGCTTAACCATTACACTCTTACACAAATAGGAAAACTTAGAAAAACATCGGAGCAAGTCCACTGCCTGTGAATGCCTGACGATTGGCGGATTCATTGAAGAGAACAATTTCCAAAGTTTTCTTACCTGTGACACTGATTTTCAGGCAACGTTGTTCTATTCCACACAATCCGTTTGGTTTCATTGATCATCTAACAAACAAAATCGTCTTTCAACTAACATAGACGAGGTAAATATTATTAAAGTTGCGAATGATGTTAGAAGATCCTTTCTGGTAAACTTTTTTAAAAATGCAGCAAGCTTTTTTTGTGCTGATCAAGACCCACTGCCTGGTGATGTGAAATGTTGGCATTGCTTTTGATTACATGCAACAGTTGAGATAAATTTTTTATTTTTTTGAAAGCTGCTTAGTTCAGCCATAAAGCGTCACATTAGTTTGAAATTTTATTTGATATAAAATGAAAGTTGAAAACCTAACTGTATTCTGCACGCAGTTTTGATAGGTTGGCTTCATACGCAGCTCTCTCACGAAGTCAAAAACTATTCAAAAATTAAATGTAAACGTCTCTGGAAGGAGCAACGTTTTCACTAAAGAACTTTCCTATAATTATCAGGCTCACGTGACCGCGTGCAGAAAATCTTAGATAAGTCATAAATCTTTACGTCAAGATCACACGATACCTCGTCATTTTCGCTCCGGCACATATGAACAGGGGTATAGAACAGAAAGTTAGGGGAGAACATGTGAAAGCCAAGAAACACGTAGGGCACCATGAAGAGAGTCAGAACGCGCTTCCATTTCAATTTGCGAGCGGAAAAATCTTTTCCTGCAGTCGCCTCTTCCTGGACATTATTGTTGTCTTCTTCGTGGGACATCATCGCAACCTTGTTGGAACCACAACACAAACTAAATTGCTTCGCTATGATCTTCACAATAGGATTAGTTCGGGCGGCGATATTGTGGGATATACGTTTAAACACGTTATTTTCATTAATATTATCTCACACAACAAGACATTTCAGGTCTAAAAACGAACTTAAATTTTCCTGCGTTAATAGTCGGTATTTGTCAAACTGTTTCATACAAAGCAAAATCAAAGAACCTAGTGAGGTCTGCAGAGCGATGTCAACCCTCCGACAGGAAATGACCGACATTGGTCATTTGGCCTCTGCATCCGACGAGCAGAATGAACTGTTCAGAAATGATTTGTGAACTGTCCAATCACCTTTGCAAACTTCAAGGAACATTTTGAGATTTTGAGTAGCAACTGCCAAGCGGTTACTCAAGGATAGAGAACATTTCCTGTTGGGCCACGAAAGCCGATGCATCGCTGCTTTGCTTTCGATTCACGCCAGTGACTTGCATCTGCTGAAACCTAATTTGAGCGCCAAACACCGAACGCTAGTGCACAGCCCCTCATTATCAGCAGCAATGGCCTGGAAAGAACGCACATTGCACACGAACAGCCCAGGGGAGAATGCGATTTTAGCGCATGGTGTACATGTTAGTGATGTCAATGAGCTCCACCACAGATGTGTGAAAATAAAATTAAGCAAATTATTGTCAGCTAATGCAGTAATAACGGCCAAATTTCACTTTTAAATACCAAATGTTGCTGAGCGCAACGTTTTTCTATCAATGTTGTGAGCCAATACAGCAATAATGCAATTCTATTTTCAAAGCTGCCCAGGAAGGCTTTTAATGGACTGTGTGGTGGGGAAAATCATTTTCATCGTAAAATGTTGCCATTAAACAAAAAACACCCAAACAGTGTAACTAAAATTTTTGGTCAACACCTCTTAAACAGCAATGCGCACTTTGCAGTGTTTTTTAATTCACTAATACAGTGGTTCCCAAAGTGGGCCATACCGCCCCCCTGGGGTCGGTGAGAAACTCTACGGGGCGGTGAAGCTGAAATGGGCGATTGGGGGGCGATAGGAGACTCAGTTAATAATTACATTTCTGTTGTCTTACTAACTTTGAGTGACCAGATGTCATAAAAAACAACATGATCAACAAACATGTATGCGTGTAATTTGCAAACAAAAACTAAGCGTTTTGGAAACAAAACAGAGGTGAAATGCTATAGGAGAGGGCTTCTCAAACTTTTTTGTTCTGCGGCCCCGTTTTAACAAAGGTTTTTCTATGCGACCCTTCATGGATGGCCTAGATCAGTGGTTCTTAAGCATTTTTACATATCTTACTCTTTTATCAAACAAGATTGCCAGATTTTATTCCCAATACACTCAACGGTGCTCATTTATTAAAAATAAGAAATTAACAAACTCTTACTGTTTAAGATGATTTATAAAACTTTACATTCGCTGAAATTATGATCCAGTAAATTTACCCCTTTGGAAGGTGAAATTTATCCCCAGGGGTAAATTTACCCCAGGTTAAGAACCACCGGCCTAGATGTTAATGATACGTGTAAACGTCCCATTAAAAATCTCAAGAGGCATTTTTGTCTACGGCGAAATCATACAAATGCACACATCCCACGAAAGTTACTATACAGTAATAAAAACAACCAAGTGATGGAAACAGTAAGGCGAAAAAAATTAACAAAAAAACAATTCCCTTGATATAGACGTTGGCAAGTACAACTAATGGGATGGATGCACTTGATGATTTTTACGCAGATCATCCATTTGCAGATTGATAAAATTAGCCAAGGCAGGAAGAAAGACAATCTGAACGTTTTTCAAAATGCATTGGATTTTGGACTTGATGATTGCCAATTTTGAGAACGCCGCTTCACATAAGTATAATGCTGTGCAAACGGCTAAGAGTTTATGAACGGCTAGATCAGAAATGACTGGGTATTCATTTCTTGTTATCAAAAATCACATCAACTCTATTTTGAAAAGTCCAATTGCAAACAACTTTTGTCGGTTACTGACTGCGCCAATTCATCCTGTGGTTATAATGGCAGCTGTGTGACCTCCTGAAATTTCAATTGTGCACGGTTTGCGGCTCCAGCTTTTCCTGAATCAAACTCTAGAGTTCTTCTGAAACCGTCCAAAGCTTTACTTTAGCCTAAAATTGCTCAGTGTGCTCCCAAAGCAGTTAGCCTATAGCTAGCACCGATCCTAGCCTAGAGTTCTAAGCACAAGCATGCCTTCGGGTCAGAATGCATGCAACAAGGTCAGTATAGTCATTACGATGAAACAATTTTGACGTAACAACGCATAACTCGTGCTTGATTGAGTATTATCATTTGATAGTTAAAGGCAGACATCCTGGTAAAAACTGACAGCATGAAACGTGGAATAATTGCCCTTAGAAATGCAGTAGAAATAGATTCACTGCAGGCCTACTTTTAATTTTCTTGTAAAGTTCACAAAAACGTTTATATCTGGTTTGTCAAGCCAATTTATTTCGCGACCCCAAAATTACACTTCGCGACCCCAAATGGGGTCGCGACCCATAGTTTGAGAAGCCCTGCTACAGGAGATAAATTGATGAACTGCAGTTTCCATCACTAAAGGTAAGCTGCATAGTAAAACTGTCCTCTATAGTGAAATTAATATGATTGGAGTTTTCGTCAGCTGGACTTCTTGGCACGGGTAAACTGCTACTTAACAATGCCCGTTTCGTTACAGTGACTATCACCGGTCAGGTGTGAGAATGCATGCTTGTACTTAGACTCAGCCTGTAACCAAAAGCGTGAGCTAATATTGGATGGAGTGAGTGGTTTAATGGTCACAAATATAATAATAACCTTGTACGAGTTCAATTCGAAAGTAGAAAGGCAATTTGTATGATTTACAGATAGTGTTAGGTGGCAACAAGAATAAATTACCTAAAGGGAATCGAAAAGATTCCGGAAAACAGGTGTGTTTCAGAACGCACTTTAGCTTGAGCAGCGCCAAGGACATCCAGCGAGAGAGAGATGGTAGAGCCAGTGGACGACTGCAAGTGTCACGGTTAGGTTCAAATACTTTTAAAATCTGCAGATTAAATTCAATCCTGCATTGCTCCGAATTCAAAATTTACTAAAACTTTGGCAGAGTATTAATGGATTAATCAAAGAACACCAAAGGGTTTAGAAGTGTTCTGCTAAGTTGAGGCAATGTGGTGCACTCGGATAAAGATGAAGAGAGTTTGTACGCTTGTGGCTGTACACAGAAGGTGGCTGTCAAAGGGTGTCACAGATACAGTATCTTGGCTGGCAAAACCACAGATATCTTCACGAAGCTCAATGAAGTTAATTTGCAATTGCAGGGGAATGATGTTAACCTAATTAAAGCCAAGACAGCAATCTCCACCTTCTTGTCCAAGTTTAATGCTGTTCAAACGAAATCGAGCCCGTCATGAACTCTAACAGTTCCCAAATCATTACCTCTAACAGTTT
>JGI24158J21664_10007539_pt1 | contig 14456 bp, 15 predicted proteins | sample Ectturendosymbi3_FD_21664 | JGI IMG/M metagenome (IMG submission 21664) | reverse complement strand
TAGTGTGTAATCTGGACCAAAGTCATGACTAGTTATAATGGCTTTGATATGGACGAAGCCCTCGTTTTCTGTAAAAATCGAACTATGGGATGTCGGTAGGTCAACAGCTTGATATGAGAATTCGGTAACTCTCTTTGTCCATTTTCGAATTTTGCGCTGGGCAGAGGTGCAGGGTGTTGAGATGATAGATTCTTTTTTTTAATGGGAGTTTTAATGCCAGGTTTTTCATGCTTTTTTATAACTCTTCCATTATCTGCTGCAGCATTGATCTCATCATTAAATTTTACCCGACTGGTTGAGGTAGGAAAATTTTGAAGTTAGTTTTGTGAATGCAGTGTGTACTTTGGACCGGGAGAACACAATGTAACGTTATAGGCGCGTTGACATTACAGAAGAAACCGTTATAAACGAATTCATCTGTATAGAGCAGATTTAAAAGAGGTTTCAGGCCCCATTCGAATTAAACTAAAAAAGTTAGTTTCAGGGAACAAATTATTTATTTTTAGGGCAAATTGTGATTTCCAAGGCAAATTTTTCTGCCCCCCCAGTAAAATGCCTTCCCGTACGCCTATGCAGATAACAGTACAAGTTATAGATGATTGATTAGAACCCACCGCGGAAAAATAAAATATTTTCAAATTTATTCCTACGACCCTTGCGTTTCACTTAAGAACAACCCGCGGTCTACCAGTAAACCGCGATCGAATGCTGCTCTGTGACCTCTGCTATAGGTCTACAGTGTCTGCCGTCAACCTTGGTGGTTCTTTTGATACGTTCAGTAATTTTCAAGTCATGTTTTTTCAATGTCTTTTGCGATTTGGAGGCTTTCCGGTTCTTGCTTAGGGCGGATCCAGTCAGTAAGTTTAAGGGGGTGGGCGATTTCAGTAATAATTGGCAGTCAAGACTCATAATAGCTTCGCTACTGTTAGAGAGATGAAACATACTTCACAACACTGTTGTGTCAAAACAATGGACGAAAAAATACCCTTATATCCCAAATGTTGTTTTCCGAAATGTACAAAATCATGGTGAATGAAATTACTTTCTTAGGTTTTAGGAGGGCGATCGCCCCAATGTCCCCCTGGATCCTCCCCTTTTTCTTGCTAACTGATATTTGTGTAATAGTTCAATACACAAGACAGTTTTGTGGCCATGCTTGCCGATGCACAAGTCTACTACCTTACAATAGAACTTCTTTCAATGCTACTAATATTTCTAAAAGAGAAACTCCAAGCCGCATGGTCGCACCTAAACCACTTTACCAAGACTCACGTTTGCGAGTGATTCCAAAAAAACGGCTCATCCAGTTACGGTAGCATCAGGAACGAACAATCTACGGCAGTGATCCAAACATGAGGCACACAGCACCCAGTTGGACAACTGAATACTCAAGGGGGCAATTTGAAAATGAGCTTTAACGACCGGTAAAATTATTTACAGGAAAAATGTTGCACGTTTGATCTCTACATAAAGAAAAGTTCAGTTTATAAATATTAAAATTGGCATGTGTCGGGAGGAATCAGCATTTTGAAGATGACTATATGGAGCAGGAACTAAACAAGCTTGAGAAACACCGATCTACAGCATGACGTTTCATGCACAACTTGTCAAAGTTTGTTGCGACAAAGGGAACAATGCAAAGGCAATCTTAGATTTCGAAATGCAAATAAATTGTTGAAACGAGCGCGTGGCTTGAGTGCCTTGTTTATATTCATATCCCTTTAGCCAGGTGTTCCCAACCTTTTTTACACCTACACCCCAAACAAAATTGTTTTCTGACATTGCACCCAATAAAATGTATAACCAGGGATTAACTTTCAAACGTTTCGAAAGGAATTCAAATTTTAATATGTAAAGAAATTCAAACATATGGACAAAAAAACGATGACACAGATTAACATTTGAATGTACACTGCAAAAATAATAAAAATAACCACACGCTTTTGAGTATGTACAAACTAATAAAATCAAAAGCTAACTTCCAAAAGTTTGCTAAAGTATTTCCCTTCAATAACTCTTTTCTTTTGCTTCTTGCTTATGAATTTTTCAAAACGTGGAACTATGACACTGATAGCAACACGCATGTCTGTCTATGCATGCAAGCGATTTCTAGATTTCGTTTTACTGTAATTGACATGAAAGGTTATGATGATAATCTGAAATCTTAAAAGCTTCTGTTATTATCTCCACTCGAAATTACGTGGAGCAGATCTTCACGTCTTTCCAAATCAAAAAAACACTTTTACAAGAACAACAGTTCGCTCCAATATGAAAGGCAGTGCATGCGACCCTTTTTCTCCACTTTACGATCGATTCACCTCAGAACTATTTACTAAGAATGATGAAATGCGGAATTCACTCGTATATATACTATGCTCAGACTTTTGTACATAATAGGAATTATCACGTGAGTATTGTGAAGAAAAGTAGTTATCACTTCATAAAAACAATGCCAATATCTACAGTAGTTAGTTCATTCGAGCAAAAACTGCTACAAGCTCGTAGACAAGAACAACATATTGCACTCAATGTTTGCGGTAATAATTTATTGCGTGATAAACAGATTCGAAATAACCTCGCGTTTTTTATAGAACCCATTGCAAAAGAATAAAAAAAGCTGCGGGTGTGCAATAAACAGATCGATTTCCTGTCATTATAGCGGACGCTTCTCGCGCCCTCTGTCTTGCAACCCAACGGTGTGCGACCAGCCCTGGTTGGGAACCGCTGCCCTAAGCATGGTGTCAAAGCAGCGTTTTCCGTTCTTCGAACACCACTGCTCTGAAATGCTATTCCGCGATCTGCGCCAGTGCTTTGTGACCTTAGTTGTTAAATGAATTATCAGTGGTTTGCGGTATTTGCAGATTTGTTTTGCAAATGTTAGCACGATTGGGAGCCAAAGGTAAAAAAGAACGGAGTTTTTTCGTTGCTGTTTCTGAGAGGTCAGTGAGAGACGTTGGCATCTCTTGATTCAGGACATTTCGACAAATCAACTGGTTCTGAGGATTTCTAGCATTCAACATCACAGAGCAGTCGCACTGTCATGGAGCTTGGATATAAAACCATCGCAGCGCTGTCCATCATCGCTTGTGTGTCACGTGAGTACAATGTTTTGTTGATTGTTGGTTCGTTGCTGAAATAAAGGATTGACAGTGTATAGAATATACGGTAGACGAATTGAATCACTACACCAACTGGAATTGTCCAGAAAAGTAGTTAACACGTCACTAAAAACAATGCCCATGTCTAATTCATTCGAAGAATAGATTGCAGTTAATGTTTTAAGCGAATGAATGAAGTCGTGGCACGTAGGTATGAAAGAATATCACTTTTTTTCTATAACCCACTGCAAAAGAAAAAACATCCGCAGGAGAGTAAGAAACAGATCAATTTCATGTCATTAAGACGAACCATCCTCATATCCTCTGGAATGGTATTTCGCATCCCTGGTTTGGAAACACTGGGTCTAAATTTAAAGCGTTTTGCATCAATGACCAATGTTTATGGTATTGACGTTAATTTTTCTAAAATATTTCTGAACTATCTTTAGATGTTGTGGCGTTTAAAAGTTTTATCAGTGTACTAGCATAACACACAAAATTTGTACTCTCTGTAACAAATAATTAATCTGGTATTATAATTATTATATTAACAAATTGCTTTTTTGCAGGAGCACTTTCGCAAAATCAAGACCTTCCGTTCCGAGATGTCGTGTCTAATATTACTTACCCGCACGAGCAGGTCATGTTTTCAGAAAACGACTTTAATAATTTCAAACCTATTCAAGAAATTCGATAGACCTTTTTGATAAGTTTTGAAAACCATCATCTGTCTAGCAAGCCTAGAATCAAGAACTCTTTTAACCTTCTTACGACTGTTTTCTGGTCCGTTTCTACAGGTGCTAAGTAAGAAAATACGTCTTAAACTTAGAAATAAGTTTAAAACGGTTTTTGTGTTGCGTTTGTTTTGATGCAAATCAAACTTAAACAAAATCTTTTGAGAATCATCAGTAAAATCGAAAGTCGGTTTGCTGACCCTGTGAGAATCTGCGAAGCCGAAAACATTTTGATGTTACAATTATTACAGATTAAAAACGGCGTTGCGTCCCAATACCGTGACGGAGACATCGTGATTGGACTGATGATAGCACAACATACGTCGAGCAATCAGAAAAAATGTGGAGACATTGAGACCTACGGCGTGCAAGTCATGGAAACCGTAAACATGCTGATTGAAAAGGTGCTTACACAACTATTCTTCAACAAATCGACGAAAACATTGTTTTGGAAAATATGTTGCATATGCTATCGTGGTTGATAAAGAAGAATATAATTTGCTTTTCCGAAATAAAGAGGAAAGCGTTTTTGAAAAACCAAAATTGGTTCCTAAAATCATATTTCTATCTTAGCTGATCAGTGAAGTTATGGACTCACTTTAAACTTCATTCGCTTTAATCCTGTACAGGTCAATGCAAACCCCTCCATTCTGCCTGGAGTAAAACTCGGAACACTTGCTATAGACACTTGCACTATTGGAACCCACACTTTTAAAATGGTAAGTGCACTCTCAACCTTGGTATTTTTTTCAACTTCTTAAAATAATCGTTTAAAACAGCTCTAGACAGTCTCTGCAAAAGCTTGTTAAAGCCAGAGCTGAGACGTTTGTAATTGCAGTCGCTCATTGACGCGACTATTTCGAAATGAGCTAAACGTTCAGAGAACGTGTTGCACTCACGACTTAAATTTTGGTTGTAGAGATGCAAAATATGAGAAGTTGTGAGCAAAGACTTTGTTAGGTTATAATTTTCACAAAATTTGCAATTCTAGCAACATTTCCGAGTATTGTATGAAAATATCCTGAGGAACGGATGTTCTCAATAAAATGTTTGCTTCTAATGAAACTATGAATTTATTCGCAACAAGGCCATTTACAGAAAATTATTGTTGGTTATATGTGAAAAACGACTGTTTCTTTTGTGTCACGTACATGCAACGCAACATTAATTCTGTGACATCAGAACAAATGAATGATTTTCATAAAGAGAAGCAAATGTTAGTAATCGTGTGGAAACTTCAAGTTGACGTTGGCCATAAGCCGGTTCGCAAGCCGTAACCGCGTTCTGTGTGAAGCCACCTTTATTTTGGCAACGGAACAACGCAATAAACGGTTCTTCCAAAATCGATTTGTGATGTTTTCTTAAATGTTGTTTGATTGCAGATTGTAGGCAAAACATTCCAATACTACTGGCAAACCGAGGGCTCGTGTAACCAACATAAAAATAGGTCTACGACGTATAATAACTTGAAGGCTTTTGCTGGGTTTATTGGAGCTGGTGAAAGTGGTGTCACAATTTTCTCATCCAAGATACTCCAAGTGTTTCAAATACCACAGGTAGTTTGATTTCAGACGAGTTTTTACTTTATTTTTTCATTGTGCTCTGCTAAGCTAACCCCAGGTGCCATGTGCCAGGCATTGTGCTTTGATGTAAAACGTACACGTTTTTTCTCTCGGAATGACAGCGCCTGCTTGTGCGTCTCTGAATCTTTAGATTGATCGCATATAACATTTTTTGCCATTACAGATCAGTTTTTTCTCCACAAACCCCGACCTCAGTGACAAAAAAGTTTATCCCTACGTGTTTCGAACTGTGCCTTCCGATGTTTATCAAGCTGAAGCTATGATCAAGTTTGTTCAGGAAAATGGTTGGAACTACATATCTGTTGTTTATTCCGATACACTGTACGGATCTCGAGCTTTTTCCAGTAAGTCTATTGTAAACAACCGTTTATGACCTATACCACATGATAAGGTAAATTGAAAGGGCATTGTCAACACTGCTGCTAAATTGCATATATGCACATGCAGCTGTTTCTGGAGATGATTTTGGCAAAGTGCTTCTTGTTTTTTTTGGATAATTCCTGCAGCTAGATAAAGGAAATTGATAGTTTCTCACCTATAAATAAACGCCGGCGAAAAACGAAATGCTTTCACGCGTGTACATCGTAACCAATGTAAAAAAAACTCTCCCACAATACGCCTTACAGGATAAGAAGCATACATACGAAAGAGTGAAGCTGAGTGTACATTGGGGAATTTTCATGCGGAAAACCACGTGGTAGTCTCATTTATTTAACGTCGCCACGTGCGCTGCTGCGGTTTGTTGCGGAGTCATGCGGATCGTGCCGGGTCCGATCGCGCGAACAGCGAAAATTCCGCGCGGAAATGAGGTGACGGACCGAAGCGTCTAGTGAGTGACTAGTCCCTTGCAAGCTCAGTCAGAAATACTGTACAGTCACTGTTGGAGAGTGGAATGTTGTTACGGCTGAAGATATCGGAGAGGCGTACAAACCAAACCTGGTCGGCTTGCCTCTAATAAATTGTTTACAACCGTGCCTTCCATAATAGGCAATCATTGACTCATAAAAAGAAAGATGTTGTTCCGGAATGTGCGCCTTTTGAAACACGTCCTGAAGGTGGTTCATCATAGGACGCAATTTCCCCATCCGGTCATTTCGATCCAAACGTTGACTGTTGGCAATATGGAGAAACCGCAAAATTTCACCAAAGTCATTTCTTGGCATTGCACGGCCTACTATGTCCACCATGAGGTCAGCTTTCAGGCTCCAGTAGTGGTTTCTGCTTGGAAGACGATGGTAGCCAGAAATGAGAAAAATACCCATAACTATTCGTAATTCCTCGACAGTGACACTGAAATTGGGATATCCTTGTTGGGTGGCGTAAGGCATACTCTCTTTTATCAAAGAGTACAGAGCTTTATTGAAGAAAAACTCAAACACTTTACCCGGGGAATCCTCGGCACGCATGTCGGCTACCGGAGGATGTTCCTGCCACTCACTCTTCGATATGTCCTCCGAGCGGGACCACTTTCTTAAGTCCATTTGTACTGTGACCGATCTTTCTGGGAAACATAATTTCGGGAAGGTTCCGTATCATTCCCATTGTCTTCTTGGTTCTTCTCTCCAATTATGCTTCCGTTTGAAAGGATAGGCATTGAATCTGCTTGGAGAAGTTTCCTTCCAAGATTGTCAACATAGCCCCCTCTATCTTCTTTAACCTGAATCTCCATCAGAATCCCCATCTAGTTCACCACTGGGCGGAGTGGTGTAGACATTTTCCTCTTCCTCATCTTCCTGTTCCAAAATTGGCAGGACGTCAACTAAACGAATGCTGAAAAAAATAAAGAAAATGACACCGAATTCTACTGATCGTCTATATATAGATGCATGCAGAAAAGGATTCATAAAAACTTTATATAATGTTCATGATTCGAAAAAAAGAAACTGTAATCGACAATTTATGGTGAAAAGCATAACACATGAGCTTGAGATCAAAACTATTTGCTAATATAAGTTTTACGAAAAACTTACCCTGTAGATGGCAATGGGGGTCTTGAAGCACCGACCCTGGATGTCTTCTCCATTGCAAAAATTTTATCAAATCTCACCAATTTTTCACAAACGGAGTTAAAAACACTAACTCACAGTACTTTGTTACAAAATTCTATAAAAACAATACCTGCAAAAACTGCATCATATCTCCTAACTATATACAGACGTTCAAAATTATTGCTCAATTTGTTCACATTTTGCTCTAACAAATTTTCCGGATTCATATCTTGTAAGAACTCGAGACCACAATGACGGCATGACGGCTATCTAGGGCCGCCTTGCAGAAAGCCTGCACCAGCTCAAGCGGTTGAACTCCCGGGAGATGATGTTGCCCTGGTAACAGCAATCGGCATCCATGAGTAATACGCTTCTCTTGCGTGCAGTGTAAACGGGCAAACCGAGCCGCAGCCGCTTCGTTTCCCTGCGTAACTAAAGTTACGTGTAAACCCAGCTTGATAGCTTACCAATGAAACATCCAAAATAATGTAAAATCTACGGTTGGCTTTTCATATTTTGCGGTATACTGCATATTCAATAATTTGCAATCTGTTATAGCCTGCCCATTTTTTCCAACATATACCTGTTGGCCTTTCAAACAAACAAAATACCCAATATAAATGATCATAAATAATCATAGGAACGCCTTAAGAAAATCGCAATCAAACAAGCTTTCAATTTTGTTTTTATTTGTACTCAATCATAAACATTACCAGTGTGATAATAAATTTCGATAAATGAGCTTCGGCTTCAGCCGATCCCCATAACTTTCACAATAAGCTGAAACGTGGATTCATACACAGAATTGCCATCTACTGTAATTCCCTGAGGAGTTGGAAGTTCACGTCAGGGAAAGTTCGTACATTCTGAAATTTGAGTTGACAGTTTTATTATCTGAAAAATAAACTTTTAGTGTTTCCCGAATGACTTTTCCAGTCGTCACTTTGTTAAGAAAATTTGTTTTTGTCAGCACTTTGAGGTAGTGTAGTCACGATCAATTTTTATAACCAGAATGCGGATCGAAATTCACGATAAAACATTAGTCAATCTACGATATGTTCTTTTGCGCTAGATATGACGCAACGTTTATTCTTTGCTAGCAGGGCTGCAGCCGAGTCGTGAGAGATGATTAAAATTTGTTTGTGAATCGGCCGATGTGCTTGCAGGAAGCTTCCTCAATTAATTCTATTTTTAAATCTCACGGAAACCTTCGCATCAATCATTGAAGGAAGCAAGCTCAAAACTCAGGGCCGGCCCTAGCAGGTGCGTTGCCAATGCAAGACCTAGGCGCGGTCCCCTCTGAGCAGTGGTTTTATGACGTCATCGTGTTCACTCAGCCGTGCTATACGACAAAACACTTCACCCCCACTAGAGTCTCAAGCTGGTTACGGGCCTGCTATACGACCATGGTAAAGCGCAGATAGGAAGCCTTAACACGAGAACTGAGCGCGTGTACTAACGTTCGAGAAGCGCAAGGAGTATTCGGGAAAAACGAACTATCCAAATATCATGCCGCGGGGCCCAATGCAGCTGCATCGGTTGCATCGGCTTAAGGCCGGCCCTGTCAAAACTAATGTATGATTTAAGTCTATCAGTAATTTCTCTGGACGATTCTGGTTGCATTTTTCACATTGAATTGTCAGTATACTCTGCTGATCGGCATTATCTATAAATAGTTTGCAACTACTATAGGTTTTTTCACAACTTGATCTAAAACGATTAGAACTGGTAACAGTTTTATTCTCTGTCAGCAACGAAGCACGTCTACATAAACTGTGTCTGCTCTAAAACATACCCATTATCAAAGACAATAACTGCTAGAGTCTACTGAGTACGGAACAAAACTTTGATGTCCACCAAAAAGAGGCAAAGGGCGCCTTAACCATTTGTGGCTGTAGTCAGATGGAACCACGTCTGGAAAATAAGCGCTCTAACGCGGTATATAAAGGAAATGAGAACTCCATTTCATTGTGGCTCTTTGATTTTTTACTTCTTTGATCTTTGCGTTCCAAATTTTAAACATCTCGCTAATTCGTCATTGTTGCATTATTTGTTGCTGAAACACTTGCTTGTGAACAGTGCAATGAATCCTGAGGGCTGATAAGAAAGTTTCATACAACAGCAGATATTTTATAAACTGCAAATGAAACTCAATAAAACCAGGCAACAGCAGAATATATATTTTAAATACACACGCCATAAAACTTGACAAAACCGTGCATATCATCTTATGTAAAAAAGCAATTTAAAATTTTGCAGACATAGGCTGGTCAAGAATTCATCGATATTTTAAACCTCAGGCTAAGGTGTATATTTTCAACGTCACTAAATACTTATCAAGGCTGCCTGACTTCATTTTTTTGACAAGCACATTAAAAAATCATTGATATAATGCTACACTGTTAATTGATCATAAGTGATTGTATAAATTCCCGCTAACGGATTGATAACAGAGGATGTTTATTTTTTCCTGCGCTGGCGATAGTTGTGCCAAGTTTTCTTTCCATGATTTTCTACTGTAATAAGGAATTCGAAAGGCGGTGAATCAATTGATATACTGTAATAGATGCTTTATTTTGGCTTTGCTTTAAACTTTTTCAGAGTGTTATTCAACATTTCCCATCATCAATCAAGTTACAACTGAATGCAGACCACTGACCTTGAATAAGTCCGTTTTCATTAAAACTGTTTGTTTTGTTTTATTAATACTGATGTGACATCAACTGTCGTATTCAACTTCGCGTATTTTGTTATTTCTTCTTGGCATGAAAACGAGGAGTCAAATAACTACATTTTTTGGGCTGATGGCAGAGCTGAAGGACCTTTCTTATGGTTTTACAGGATCTAAACCAGTCGAAACGTTCAGGCCACTGGCTGTCTGACGTAAAATCGAAAACCCTTAGCTGACTTTGAAACTGAAGCCTTGAATTACTTTGAGCTAGATTATCAGGAAAGAGAAAAATTCAGTGAAACTTGATTTAACTTTTCGCTCATCAACCAAGGGGTACCTTTAAATAGTGATTCAAAAACTGCACTAAAAGTTAATACAAACCTGAATAGTGTCGTGGCTTAAGCAAAGTTTTAGCGACTTAAGTACTATCATGTTCATTTTGCTCCATAGAAAACTTGGCCTGCAACACATTTTGAATTTTTGAGAATTCATTTTCTTCAGAAATTAAAGAACAAGCGTCTAAAATCGGCGTTTGCATAGCGGTTGAGGAGCCTATAGAAGTTGATTCCAGTCAGGTTGTTTATGACAACGCAATTAAAGATCTTCTTAAAGAGCCTAAAGCGAAAGGTAAGCATTGGAACGTCTACAGTAATTTAAGCACACGTTAAAATTGCTGCTAAAATTAGTTTCTGAAACCAGTGGCCCCGGAACAGCGGTAGCGAAGGGGGAGCTGCAAAAGACTTGAAGGCATTGGAACTTATAAAAAAAACAAAAAAATCGTTACCAATTATGCTTGCTTCGGTACAGCAGCAATGTTGACCTCAAAAATAATAACAGAATTTATAAAAAATAACGTTTTCAATTTTCTGGGTGCGCGAATAGCTGCAACAAATTTGTGTCAAGTCGGTCTTGATAAACCATGAAATTACATATGATACTGTTCTGAAAAGGCGATTACGGTCCCGTTCTCCCTTTTAAAAAACAAAGGGGCAACGCTTCCTTGATGCCCCCGCTCTCCAACGTTCCTGTCTGAAACGTACATGTTTTATACTTATTTTGCTCCACTTCCGTTACCCACGTACGATTTGATTCGAATGGCTGTGCATGATCCGGATAATACTGACTTTGCTGATACTGGTCGTAACACAGCGTGCAATTTGTTTTATGTTATATGCAAATGTTTTCACTTTTACTTCGCGTGAAAGATGACATTATTTTGATATTAAATTACTGCAGTATTAACAAGCTCCAATGAAAGACGCATGGATGGTCAAAAACAGGCTGTCGTGAAACAGTTTGCAGCCCCGTTCCGTACGCCACGTTCAAATGAAACCATACGAAACCAGAGGGTGTTCACGCGGTTGCCGCTTCTGAGTTTTTACTGCTGTTAAATGGTACTTCCTAATTTTCATCCAAATGTTGTTTTGATTGGTTTTGACGACCCTTTGACAAATAGAAATGTACTGTTGTCTGTTTCAGAAATTTAGAAGAGCCCGCCTTTCTCTTCAAAATAACAACGTTTAACGAAATGTTTTGGAGTAGGTTTCTATATCCGTCAAAATGTATCTCTATAGAAAACACATATCGAAAGTTTAGCGTCTTCACCTCATTTTCATGATCATTGGCTGTGTCCATAATTTCAAGCAAATGCGAGGCTAATAGTTGAAGGAAAGTCAGGCTTGTTGTGCGAGTTGGACCACTGACCTTGCAGCTGAAGTGGTAAAATTGGCCGTGACATTTTCTTTGTACGTTTGAAGCACAGCGTCTGAACCAGCTCTTTCAGTTTAGTGTAGCTTATTTGTGGTCCATAAAAAAGATATGTCATCACGAGCATGAAATCACAAAAAATACCACAAGAACGTTGAACGCTTTGCACATAACTGTTTAGCGCAGGGGTGGCCAACTTTTTGACACGAAGGCTGATATCGAGACTGGTTGTCCACTGGATGGCCGGAAACAGTGCGATTTACGTAATCTATGCAAAATAGATTATAATGCAATAATAACAATACAATCGCACCATTTTGTTTACAATTTTACAGCGTTGCTTGCAGCTAAGTGCTGCTGCAGCAGACAATTGAACAAGAGACAGGCAGCAGCCACCGCTGCTGCACTACTGTCCACAGTCGGAAACGTGGTCCTTGAAAAAAATGTGCAACGTATTCGGCGGGCCGGATTAAACTGGTCGGCGGCCGTAGTTTCGCCACCCTTTGTTTAGTGAGACTAAAGTCTAAAATTAATTTAGCCGAAACCTTGTATTGCATCACATTCACTTCTAGGTTTGCTAATATTTGCACGTTCTACTTTCGCTCTGACTATTTTATTTTAAACAGAGACAAAAAGAAGGTAAAGAATATTACAGGGAAAGGCTATATGTGCAATCATGTCTGATGGGTATGATGCAGGCCCGTCACCAGGATTTAGCAGCAGGGGGGCCAAAAACCAGATGGAGGGGCGAAAAACCAGAAGGGGGGGCACATTTTTAAAATACAGTATTGAATGTATGCAGCAACCGGGGGGCCAAACGTGAAATGGGGGACCGGGCGCCACTGGCGCCCCCCTGGCGACGGCCTTGGTATGATGTAACAAGAATTTAAAACATACTTTCTAACATGAAACAAAGTAATTCAGTAGACCCCTTGTTCTTAGATCTTCAACAAATACTTGTATTAATTATGTGGGCAGTTCAACATTTTCAGAGTCTGACTCTTATGTCAGTTGTCGCTACTTTTGAAATCATCATTTAAAGTTCGTTAACAACAAAGAAAAAACACATGCTTTCATTCCACTCAGTGCTAAGCAGATGTCAATACTATGTGGTTCATTTTGGAAAATGAATAGCAAGACTGCTTCTCGAAATCTCCTTAGTTTCGGTCATGTGTGTACAGCTATAGCGTTGTGATACCAATGGAATTTATCCCTAGGAGGACATAGGATAGAATCCCACTTGCTGACTTGCGCCAAATTTGCAGCTGTGGAAACGATCATAAGATATTTTGAATGCTTTACCACCGCAAATGCTTTCATGTGAATAACAGAAAGTGATTTTACGACTTCAGTGCTTCTGCAATTAATCAGTGATCTGTTATTGAGTAAAATTTTGGCCAATGCTCAACCCGAACTATAGAAAACCACCCACGGAGATTTTATGCCGTTGGATGCGCATGACTGAGCAGCATTTAGGTGTCAAAGTTGTGAAAATCATTCTTTTTGAAACGTGACCTATAACCGAAGTGTTCCATAGTTCATGCTGTGCTACAAGAAGCATTGAAAGAGATACTTGTGAAATGAGAAATTAGATCACTGATTAGCAAACGACTTGCTTTGAAAAGATATAATTATGAAAATCAGTTTTTAATGACACCATGCGTGCTTAAAAAAGATTGAATGCATAAACTGATCCTCGACTCCTATTTGCGGTTTGTCTTTGGGTGAATTCACATGGTTGTTGTTGCGCAGAAAAAAGCGGCGTTCGACTCATTTAATACAAATAATAGAAAATTTTGACGCCAGTAATGAATTGTGTCATTGAAATTGATTACACCAGTGTATGAGCGTTACCTTTGTTGAATAAACGTCGACATCAAAATGCAATTGGTTTATGATCTATTTTTTACCATAACTTTATTTGTAAACTACAGCAGTAAAGCGACATCTTCATGCTTAGGTGCTGTTAGTTTGTCATTGCATGCTTTGATTGCTACAAACGGTTTTAATATGTGATAGTGGTTATCTTGTTTGCTGTGACGAAAGAAGCTGAAAAGGTGCTGAAAGCTGCTGAAAATTCGACGGAAGCCAGAGACAAGTTCACTTGGATAGCATCCGATGGCTGGACCAGTCTTATTCCTAATAAGAAAAGCGACACGTCCTACATTAGTCAACTCAAGCGTAAGAAACTTTCGTTTCTGAATAGACAGGCGTTGTGTAATGCGTATAAAAACAATAACAAGACAACCTTATTGTTGCATCATTCAGCAAAAGTTGTTTTGTGTCAGAATGGCTTTCTTACAAAACTAAGTATCCTTTTGACGAATGCCTCTGCTTACACGAAAAAGCTACATAAAATTTCTTGCGTGTGCGTATTGAAGTTAAAAACACTTGGTGACATTGTTTGCTATCCTCATGTATTCTGATTGCATTCGTGTACTTTTTATAAAACGAAGATGTTTGAGTCAGGCTGCACACCCCATCGACGTATTTGTAAATCTATTTAAGCTTCAATACATAAGATATGTATCTTAAAGTGTGGTAATCCTGTTTTCAAGACTTCATCTGTTTACTCCAGTTATGTCCAACCTGCAGCCAGGGCAGAAGCGTCGCCAGAAAGTTTTCAACAGGGGGTCTTTGCAATTCTGCGTGGGGGCTTTGCGTTTGTGCGGGGG
>JGI24158J21664_10007538_pt1 | contig 14456 bp, 10 predicted proteins | sample Ectturendosymbi3_FD_21664 | JGI IMG/M metagenome (IMG submission 21664) | reverse complement strand
AAAATCACCAGGTTCCCCCCAAGATAAGCCCCCATTGCAATTTCCTGGATACGCGCCTGACCACTTTTTGTTTAAAATGCTTGTATATAAATGCAACTTCTTACTGCAACTTTCGTTAAAAATAAATGCAAATTTCTCAGGTTTTTAGTGCAACAAAAACTTGCCCTAGTCATGACTACTAATACTCGCTCTCCAGGGCAGGTTGTATAGAGCTCTGCATCCAAAATTATAGGCCACACGCAATCTTTGCATGCATGTCTTTCTGAAATTTCATCATATTTGTGATGCATACGTGGGCGTACACAAGGAAGGAAAAAGTTCGTTTTTGACTGCATTTGAATACCGGGAAAAGTGGCTCGTAGCTTGTTTGCTGCACAATATTTTTATCGCAGTTGTCTCTGAATGTTTTTGTCATCTGAGAGCTCTGTATTCAGTGCAGCTCCAAGATATTTGTAGTGGTTAACAGATTTTTACCACCCATGTGGCAATAATGGAGTGACTGTGCTTTTTGCACTCAGCCTTAAACGTCATACCAACAGATTTGCTGCAGTTGAAAATATTTCCATGCGATTCTGCATAAGCTAGACACACAGATAAAAGTTCTCTTCGCAACATTTCCGAAAATGAGAACTTTTCAGTTTTAATCCAGATGCAGACCGAACGATCAGGACAGAGTAAAATTAGTATCCTCATACAAATACCTGGTTCCGTACTTAACTAGTGTGGTCATGTTTTTAGTGTGACAGATGTATAGGCTACTACAGTATAGTAATCCTACCTAATTTTCGTCTTGTTCTGCAAATCCGTTCTAGCCCTATTCTTCTGGCATGTGTTTGAATTTCTATCACAAATGAAGATCCCAAACTTGAGGGGTAGCCTATGTCAAAAGTGAAGGGATCTTTGAATGCTACCATTTCGGGCAAAACACCAGGTGTCGTGTGTAATTGGTGCATAACGGATCAGGTGTGTTTGTGGCAAAACGGCTTTTTCTGGCATCCATGAGCTGTGTGAAAGTATTTAGAAGCATGTTTAAGCCTACGAGCTTTCAGGGCTTGCCCTGGTTGCAAAAGTTAGGGTCTTGTAAAGCGTCATTTGGAGCCAAAGTGGTCTTGTAGGTAGGTGCGTTCATCACTTAGCCAGCACTCATACGACACTTTACTAAACCTTTTTCTCAAGCCGTGGTACTGGGATCAACCCAGGACACCAAAACGTGAAACAGTCCTCACGCTAAATTTAGTTAAAAACTATCACGTTTCGAATCGAAAATGCAGCTAAACAACGTTTTTTGAAGAAATGTACCAAGCCCTCTTTGCCTCTAACAATAATATTCAAAAGGTCGTAGAAGAACAAGAAGTTTGACGAGGCACTAACTGTTATGTCAAGATTTCTCTTACCAATGTGAAAGTTTCAGCAATTTGCACGGTTCAGCAGTACCCTAATGTTATAAAGTTCCATGAGGACAAATTGAGACCTGTCTAATAAAAAATAGTACAGGAACAAATAGATAAAAAATGCTTTATAAATACGAACAACCTACTGTCTCCCAAGTTTTGACATTTCCTGCATTTTTGTGGTTAACTACAGAGTGACACAAAAAAAACGGCCATCACCTAAACTTGAATAACTTTTGAAATAATTAATCAATTATTTTTATTTTTCAGATTTACCAAGGAGAAGTAATGTTCCAAGAGTCTACCAAATTTGACCTTCGAGATGCCATGGACTACTGAGAAAAAGATATTTATAGTTGAGGCATATTTTCGGTAGAAGTCTATCCACGCAGCTCAAATGCAATTCAAAGAAAGGTTTGGATGTCGTGAATTTTCTGTCCACTCAATGATCTACAGATGGGTCAACAAGTTCAGAACTCATGGGACTGTGTATAACCTTAATCGTAAAGTCACTAACAGACAATCACACTCTGGACGACCGAAATCATCAAGGACACCACACAACGTTGCTACTGTCAGAGGCTGTTGTCCACAGCCCAAGCAAGTCTGTGCGTCGGCGAAGTCAGGAGCTTGGAATCAACCGGGAGACCGTGCGGAGAATTTTGATCGCAGATATCCACATGTATCCTTGCAGGATACAGATTAAATAAAAGCACACACTTTAGAAAAGGGATGTTTTCGAAAATTTAGAAAAGGGATGTTTTCCAGCCCTGACTGGGGTTTGTGGGTGCTGAAATTTTTACCAATTTTTGGTGTTTTGTCCATACTTTCGACTACAGATATGCTAGAAAGTCATTCAAAGGCTCTAAAGACGCGGATTTTGGCCTAGAGTCCGAAAAAATATTGAGTAATAATAATGGCCCAATGGGTTGGGGCCCAGGGCCAGGTAAAAGTAGCCAAAAACACCCCCACTTGTGGCGTTCCCCCCGAAAAAAACCCACCGAAAACGAAAACTTTTTTTTCTATTTCGACTACAAGACTTGCTGAATCCGTAGAGGGTTTGAACAGCTCTCTAGCTCAATCGCGTGGCGAGTTATGGGATTGCAAAGCTCTGCATGAAACGTGGTATATTATGCACATGCTAGAGATTGGTTGCCAGCACAACAAAAAATGCAGTCTTGCTTACGCATTCTGTCGACGCTCTGGATCATACGTCTTGTTTTTTCAACCATAATTTGGTGGTCTTCCTTGCGCAATGATGTTCGGAATCAGTTTTGATTTGAACGGAATTATTTGAGAAAGACGTATTTTCCATTTTTTCAATTGTCGCTGCTTGCGTTAAATTTATTTACTTTAGCCTTGAATTTGTTTGCTTTCTCCGCTGTTTTTAGCCACTCAATCGTTCGCTTGTTACCATTTTGCAGATTTCAGGACTGAGGGTGCGTATTGCTGCGTGAAATCGAGTTGCTATAAACAATTTGCCGATAGACTTCTTGCTTGTCTCACTTGTGGAGAGTAGTTTAGCATTTCAGTTCCAGAGCACTGATATTTATTATTATGAATATTTTGTAATTCAAATATGGAAAATATGTTTTGGCAGGAAATTTGCATAAAATATAACCAGTTGATGTCAGTTTGTGTGCTGTCCCAGGTTACATCTTGTGGCACGCGAATGGTCCAGACTGACATGGAAGGTTTTGAATCGTTACAAAAAAGGCGTCCCATTGAGTCCAAACAAACTGAAACTTATCAAACCACATTCCCATTGTATGAGTAGCTTTATTGTGAAAGAATGGCACACATTTCGAATGCAGAAATATTTATTTTCTACATGAAATGAACACAAACGTTCTAAAACCTCGTCATTAAAAGTGCTCAGTGTTTTTTCTCATTGTCTGTGGATCAAATAATACTTTCAAAGATCCTTAAACACTTGCGGAGTATTGAAACTTCTGGCATACAAGAAACTGTGATACGGACGGTCACAATCACAAAGTTGCTCACTTCGTGACAGCTGTTGTATAACATCGCACTGCAAGTGGCTGTTAAGCTTATCTAGGCCGTGCGGCATTAAGAACAGATTGGAATCCGCCGTTCTGCACTTTACTAAAAATGCCATCACAAAACTACTGAATGATTTTCTCACAGAATTTTACAAAAACACTGAAATAGCATGTTCCAATGTCACGACAACCGCTTGACAAAATGATTTTTTCCCACCAAAAATCTGTTACTCAAGTTTCAACACGACCAAATGCTCATAATCAACTGCTGAGTGATTGAAAGTTAATGCGTTTATTGACAAGTTAAAACATTTCTGTCTCTATTGTAGACAGACAACTTTGCACATGCACTATTCTCAAGGATTGTTAGTTTAGTTTGCCATGAAAGAAAACGTTATCGCGAAGAATGTGTGAAATTTTTGAAGTAAGAAAGATTTAACGCAGTTTGCAAATTTCAGGAGAAACTTTATCTGTCTAAATAAAGATGAACAGCCAACATGTTAAAAATTTTGTTGCAATTTTAAAGCAATTAAAAACTACAAATTTGAATTGAAAAATGCTTGAAATCCTCCTATGTATAGGCCTATATGTAGTACAGGCATCAAATAATGAACATGAATCATCCATCAAGATCTGATGATGTTAAGGTCTGTACACACCCTGAACACTGTTGCAGTTCGGACATCTGTGAGTTGTTGTCCACATGCTGTCCATCGCAAACGGAATCCAGAAGCACAATAAGCATCCAAAACAGGACAGGACCATGCACCACATCCATGCCTCACCCTTCAGATCAGAACTGGTGCTTGTAACAACACTTCTCATGCAATTTCGACAAACTATCTGAGCAGGAGTTCTACCAAGAAAAGGTTGTCCAACCACTTGCGTAGAAAGAAAGGTGTGAGTTGCAACTGGTTGAGTAGCTACTGGCCGCACCAGCACCGTTTGAGTGGAAGTCGGATTTGCTGCTAAGACTGGAGGTTCACTAAGATATGTGGTCGTTCCAATGGCAGGTTGAGTAACAACAGAAGGCACCGAGGGTGCATAAGGGGGCGGTTTATCCATACTTATGGTTCTTTTTTGCCTTTTACTCCTGATTCAGTTAAGCGCAAAACAGGCGTAACTCCTGCGAATTAAATACAAGCAATGAATCCTGAGACGAACATGTTATAAAAATCACACAAAGTATGAATCAGGAACGCCGTTATTTGTCGTGACATTCATTTCATGAAAATATGGGTTATCTAAATTGCGCATTACCATCACTTAGCCCACAAATATGAGATTTCTGCTGCACTTTAGATACACCCAAATTTTGCGTTTTGGCTTCTGTTTGAAATGCTGCTACCAGTTTCAAACAACTTTAATTTTTTTTCGAGAATTAGGTGCAAACGTTGGGTTTCCCAAATAAAATAACAAACCAGAAAAAAAACTGATAATTACCCGCCTTTGACAAATATGCAGCAGCAAATTACTCTATGTTGCTTCCTATTCAGCCATGTTCACCTTCCACAAGAACGTTAAGCTGCTATCACTTCAACACGTCTTGTTTTTCAACAGTATCGCTCTATTAGTAAAAAGTACTGCAAAACCATCCAACTTTATCCTATCCCTATATTTGGGAGTCTATAATGCATTTCAGAAATAAATTCTTGTTTCCTTAGGTAATTTCTTAAATAGAAGTTCTCCTGTAAGAGGAAGGATATATCATTTAAATAGAGAATCTGTCAAATTAAACCAAAACGAACACCTATATCTCGGACGAAAATCGTACTAACCAAACGTGGCCAACTGCAGCATGACTTTAAGTTTAACTGTAATATCTTTCTCAAATGACCATCGCTCCTACCAGAGCCGTTGCGCCCCCCAAAAAATCCAGATGGGGCCTTTTAATATCAGCAAGCATTCAGGCAGATGCGTGCTTTTTCGAGCCAGGGGTTGCAAATTAGCCCCCTCAGCAGCGCTATTTCAAAAGCTAACCAAGCTAAACTAATAATCTTCAATCAGGAAGAAGTTCTTAACTAAATAACTTTAAACAAACTTAACCCATTTTTATTACACATTCAGCAAATAAGCAAGCGCATTTGCTTACAATTTCAAAGTGTCACTTTGTACGTACCGCTGTACAGCCTCATCATTTTAATAGCCAGTCTCAATGTCATCAACTTGGTGGTTTCACCAAAAGCTGATAGGTGGAAGCAGAGCGTAGAACTAACTGCTTCCCAACACCCCCTCTGCCTTCACTGTCCTCAACAGCCTGGAAATGTCTCACACGCCTCTAATAAGAACGAACTTATTGGAATCTGACACCACCCATCTTCATCATGACATATAGCAAGTGAGATTAAATCTGAAGAGCCTTTTTAACATCGAGCAAGCGAGCGTTAAACTTATCGAGATTATCCCCGGTTTTCTGGTCGAAACTTTAAATTAGACTGTCTTAACACAGTCTTCACAGACATATATATAATAAACTGAGACAACAGCCTTGCTTCGTTTCAACTTTACATAAACTGTCTCAAGCAAGTTTCACGAAAACTTTTTCAACGTTGAACTGTGAACCTAGTCTCTCTGCCCGTACGCAACTACAAAGCGATCGCACAACACTCCACAGCACATTCATTATGACGTAAATTTCCCCGAGAATTTCAACGCACAAGGGCGTAGTCATCGCAGTTAAGTGGGGAAGGTCAAGACTTTATGAACAACAATTAGCCTTGTGCTGACGTAACCACAACTTTACAAAATACTGCTATACTGTCCGAACGTCCGCAATTCTTTTTCGAAATTAACGAATCGTGATATTACACGCTTAATCTACCGGCTCTGCATTGAGGACAAACACCAGAAGAGCAAATGTCAAGGGTAGAGAGACAGCTCTACAGTCCCGTCGCCACGGGGAGGCTTTTGGGGGCTTAGTCCCGCCAAACAAAGCTCCAAACCCCCCAAACTGGAACATGAAACACTATAATCAGTTGAGATTTTGTCAATTTGTAGAGTGTCAAGCTCCCGCACAAACCCAAAGCCCCCCACAGAAACGCAAAGCCAACCTATTGAAAACTTTCTGGCGACGGTTCTGCGGCTCTAACTTACTAATACAATATGTATTGTGGGGCCCCTACGAATGGTCGGGCCGGGGTACGGGGCTGCCTTGTCATGGCACTGCCTCCTACATACACCTTTTGCTCACTCAGTTCGTTAGATGCTACGTATTTTAAAAACTTTATTTGTTATGGTATAAATTTGAATCCAGCAAGTCACGATGTTCTCCCCGTTGTTTTAAAAATAGTCTTCGATCAAATCCCAACAGTATTTTGTTGGAAAAAATACAAAAATTTATCATTTTTGTTTCAGGCCACTTTTTGCAATTGTCATTATTCATGGTTAAAAGAGAATATAGCCACAAGCTTATATTTCACATATTGCAGAACCATAAAACAGGATTACATAAAAAATTTGACTGTTTTACTCAGCTACTGCAAACTCAAAACGCCGCCGACAGTCAACCAACTCACAGCATGCTTACATCGGTAAATGGTATCCGAATACAGCCACCTCGACAACTTCCACCAATTCAACTGCCACATAGGGTATTGCATTTCATGCGTCACATGCAAGCTATCAAGTTCAGTTCGGTATATCGTGTTGCGGCACGTAAAAGACTTCTCGCGGCAAAGCGGTTGAGAACCTCATGGCATTACGATAATGTTGCTTCAACACACTTCAGCAAAAGTTCATTGAAACGCTGCTGTTCCTGTCATGTAACTCGCAAATCAAAGCTTGGCTAAGAATTGCACAGAAAGCAAAATGAAACGGAGAAAGAGCGTTTCATGAGTGTGTGGAGTGCATAGGTGGCGGAACCGAGGGTGCCACATGGGCCTAGGTTCCCCCGCTTTTTTTCTGGGAGATTTTTCCACAGGAAACCATGAAAGTTTTCCAGGGGGGGCCAAAAGTGATGAAATTTCATATTTCCTTCTAGAAACTAAGAAAACGACCTTGTTTTGCTAAAAATGTAATAGAAAAATGTCAAATTTCAAAATCCAGGGGAAAAGGCCATGGGCGTCCGCAGGGGGGGCAAAACGGGCATTTCCCCGCCTGGAAATTGGAACTAAAAACCAATGTTTTTTTTAAAACCTGTAGTGAGCATTTAATTCAAATTAATTGACTTTCTTCTTGCAATGACAGTTTGTTTGCCGATATCACTGGTGTAGGGATGCGGGGGTGTGGAGAAAATCCGGGCAAAATTCCTGAAAATTGGCAAAATCCGCAGAAATCTGGGCGAAATCTGTGAAAACCTTGGCAAAACCCAGAAAATCTGGGCAAACTTCCTGAAAATACGGCAAAAATGGCGTCCAACGTGCTTTGGTTTGAAAAAATTGGCCCCCAACGTGTGCAGATTCACATGAAAATTTGTTTATTCCAAAAACGGTCTTCATGAGAAAAATTCGCACAAAAAGTGGTCGAAAATTTTTTCGGGCAAGTTTGAGGAAATTCGGGCAAAAATCCTTAGAAGAAGAAGCAAGTCTCGGTTCAAGTTTTTGGCTAAGTTAGAGGAAATTTCAGTATTGTTGATTTTTTCCTGAATGCTTCCGCGGGCCACTGAAAACGCTGATGCGGACCGCATGAGGCCCGCGTGTCGCCTACTCCTGGCTTAATCAAATTACGCTTATTCAGGCTTTTTGACACAGTATAAGACTATGTGACTTGTTGGAATACGTCTTATCCGTTCAGGTTTATTTCTGGTATCTGAGTTAGTTCTTAGAGGCGATTGCAGCAGGTGTTTGCAGCTCTTGTTTCGAAGTGACGCTGACAAGTCTTGCTAGATAAATTAACGCAATAATTTATGGTTTCCTTAAAGAGCAGGGCAATGCTTCTTTGAAAAAATTGCCCTGCTTTGAAAATCTGGAGATAGTAAACTCTATCTTAACATACTTGAATTTCTGCCAAAGAATCGCATTTTTGTGACTGCAGCCGTAACAAGGGGCGTTTTTGTGGTGTAGAAAGCCGGTCCGTAGCCACGGGGTGGCATTCGGGGGCAGTGCCACCCCAAATACTTTTGTGCGTCCCCAAATTGTGTTTTGTCCAGTAAAACGTTTTTAAACATATAATTTAAAAAATATTGCCCCCTAAAATGTATTCTGCCCCCCAAACCTTAAAACCTGGCTACAGGCCTGGTAGAAACGGGACACGTGTTTTGTGAAAGTCCATTTGCATTGCATCATCAGAAACCTGAAAGTAAAAGCCAGCCATGTCCAACCCAAACGGCTTACTGAGCCAAATATTATGACCCTATCTTAATCAGGGCCGCACATTTTATGACATATTAATGAGGGCCATGGCTTACTTTGATCTTGGCAAATTAAATTTAGCTCAACCAATTGTACTGAAAGCCTTCGTATCTAACTACAATATTACCAGACGTGTTAAAGTGGCACTGAAGACCACCTACATCAAAAATGTCAAATTCACGATTATCAAAACTAGGACAGGTTGTCAGAATATAGCGTACTTTTACTACAGTCACAACCTAAACTAGGCCGCAAAAACATTCGACTGGGCCGCATGCCGGCCGCGGGTTAGAAAAAGCTGATGTAAGCAAAATGTGGATGTTGCCCTCCCTGGAAAAATTTCTGCGGACGCCCATGGAAAAGGCCCCCCTTCTCCCTGCTTCCAACGCCCATGTTCTGAGGGGAATTTACAGACGTCTTGTGCGACTGTTACGTCTGTACTAGTACAGGGACGCCACCAGCGGGGGCGGCAGTGGTGCCCGGCCCTCCATTAAAAATCTGCACCCCCAATTTCATGTTTGGACCCCCGGTTGCTGCATACATCCAATATTGTATTTAAAAAATGTGGCCCCCTTGTGGTTTTTGTCCCTGCCTGCTGCGAAATCCTGGCGACGTGCCTGACTTGACAGCACCAATGTCAATGCTACAGCAAAGCGGTCATTTTCGTGCCTTCGCCGGCTGAAGAACTACTTGACAAACGAACTTAACCAAGAGCACTTGAACCACAGGATGATTTTGCACGTTCCCAAAAAGTTAACAGATCAGGTTGATCTCATAGCAATACTGCAAGAAAAATGATAGCAGAATTAAACTTTTTGGAAAGAAATTTTGTAGTGTAGCACCGACCGTAACATCTGTTTTTACTAGGGCGCATTCACAATTCCGTCATCAGAATTTTAGATAACTGTTTTGTACCCCATTGTCATTTTGAAAGTCACTCTCACCGCTATCTGATGATGTAACATATGGACCAATATTCTCTCTAAGGTGCGCAACTGCGCAGTACCACCGCCAGACCGTCTGCGCAGTGAAATCTCATTCTCGCGCACTTGCAACATTCAAATTTGATATTGTCGCACCGCTTAAAACGCTTCACTAGTTATGTGTCTATGGTTGCGCAATTGCATTAGCACTAAAAGAAAAATTTGCTCAATGTAAAATTTTCTTAGAGGGAAAGCTGATGTGGACGCTCTCTCAGCTTTGCTCATGTTTTGTGTTTGTGTGCTTACTTGCGAATGAATTTCGTGTAGGACTAAGAACAATTAGTTACATTTATGTGCTCAAGTCAGTGTTGCATAGCATAGGTGTAGTGTAGATAGGGGTAATAAGGATTTATAAACCATTGCATGAAAGTGCTTAAACACGCCGACAAAATTTAATGACGTCATTTACAATGCTTGTGACGTCACAGTTTTCAATTCAAACCACAAAATTTTCCATAGTTTTTTGACGTGCACTTGTGCCCCCCCACTCTCAAAATGGTTCCGCCACCCATGGTAATCGGAACAGAGATAAAACAACCACCATGCTTTCAGATAGAACGCTGTCGCTCTGCTCAGAAAACAGTAAATTTTTCAATGTGTCGTACTTGGCGTCGAAAATGTTTTAACAGCTCTGAACAATGTTTTTTCTGAAATATTTACTGTATCAGTTTGGTCTTTTTCACATTAATTGAGAGCGAAGAATTTATCGCCAAATCGCTGTGCGTGATATAGTCCTGTGACACAATTCGCATTGCCACTAAAAATGAAACCAAGCATACGAGACACCATCGAAACACAAAGCGTTCTTTGCTCATAAATGCAACTTTAAACAATCAAGTTTAAGAGGTTTCGGCTTATGTTCACTGTACTGCCCGCTTTGTTTTGATTATGGTGTTTATAGTGAAATGATAATGAATTTACGAAAGATAAAAATAATGCATTTAACATGTCGCTGCTATACTCACCCCCTTGCGAATTTTCACGCCCCCAGTTAAAGATCCCATGCTCTATAGAGCTGATCGAGAGATATTTTCAAGGCTACAAGTCGTAGATTAAAAATAGTCTATGTCAGGAATTGGCCAGTCTACAAATGGGGGAAAAGAGATAGGTTGTAAGACCTTAAGATAACGATTGTAGTGCTTTACCTCTTTGTTGGGTCACTTGACATAGTTTTGCATGACTCCCTCAGGCAAGATTCCGTTAGATCCATGCAGTGTGTGCAGAGCCGGAGGAAGGGCCCCCCGTACCCCCCGGCCGGGGGGACCCGGGAAAAAGGGGGGCCCCCAAATCTGACTGAGTACCGTTGCTACGGCATATAGAGACACCAGAACTGAACTCACCAAGAATCGATTTTACACATTTCCTTTTTCAATCTTCATATTTACCTCATACGTCAGAGAAATTCATCTTCACACGACCCATAACTTCCTAAAGTCAACCATTGCGAAATGCATTGTGGATTGCTTCGTTGTCAGCATTTGCCTTGGTACGCTGGCTGTTGTGCAGGTAACGTGTGCTGACTGTTTGTAAGCATTTTTAGTATAGCCTAGTAAAAAATTTATTAGGAAGATTAAGTTGTAGGCCAGTTGCGTACCTAGAGGTGTTAGCCAATTGAAAGAAGCCCACTGGCAACCGGAGGGGGTCCCTCGCCAACATTCCGAAAAAAGTTTAGAAATGAAACTGTATCCGAATGTCGATTTCTATATAGGCCTACTAAAACTCGAAATCACAGGAAAACAACAGTCCAAAAACTTCCGAAAAACGCAAGAAAACAACAACTTACTGAAAAGCAAAAAAGTATAGAATACCGAAATACAAGCAAAATGGGGGCTCAGTTTTTGCATTTATCTCGTCAGGGGGAGGTTCTCAGTCGCACCACTGTTGTAGACCTGTGTCAGTCGCACCACTGTTCGCACCACTGTCACATCCTTTCACTCCACAACAGGGGTTCCCAACCTTTTTGAAAATGCGTGCTACTTTTTGTGTACCGATTAATGCGAAGGGCTACTAGTTTGATACAAACTTATGAAATAAAAATTTTCCTCGATTTACCTTCAGTTACTTTAGTATTGATATTCTTTAATGTGAAGGCATTGATCATGCTAATGTTTTTTTAGAACAGGCCCGCGGGCGACTTGCGTGGTCCTTGCGGGCGACTTGGTGCCCGCGGGCAGGTGACCCCTGCTCCACAAGAATGGAATAGCCGGTATACAATCATATAAAATCGTATTCGTAATCCGCGCCTGTAATATCCAGTGTATCTTGCACAGAGCCGTATCAGCCGCACTCCATATCCCCAATTGGAGAGGCCCACGCTGTCACAAGGGGCCCAAAATTCCAGTCCCGTCACCACTTAGCCCCCCAGACAAAGCTTCGATCCCCCAAATTGCAATATGAAGCACTAGAAATCAATGAAGATAGGGGGCCCTTTGAAAGAAAAGTGCTTATGCATTACAGTTACTTTGGGCCCCTTTCAAAGCAATGTATTTACACATTACAACTGCTCTTGGGGGCCCTTTTGAAAGTAAAGTAGCCTACTTATACATAACAGTTCCTGTTGGGCCTCTTTGAAAGCAAGGTACTTTACACATTACAGTTGCAAAGGGGGGCTCGAAGCAAGTGCATCGTTTGCCTTCCCTTAAACACACCATGCACGGTATATAACCCTGACGGTGAACTTATATCAGAATATGAAACCGATTGAACACGTTCTGCTTCATCCGATATGCGTACTTTCTCACCTGATGTGCGCATGTAAACACTGTAACGTAACGTTATCTTTATATTATTGAACACATTGAAGTTGCTGATGAGTTTATCATTACAAAAAGCACAGATTTCACGCGATTTTTGATAATAACCTAGACACACACGTCGACTAAAAAAACAGACCTGGGTGGAAAAAACCATAAGTGGGAGCCCTGGTCACATGCAGCAAAACGCCTACTACCGTAACTTGAAGTGAACATTTGAAGTTTTACTACCGTGTTATTGTTACACAACAACGACCAATAATACAGTAGAACTCGTCTAATTCGTCATCGTTTGATTCGTCAATTCGCTTAATTCGTCACTTTTTCGTCGGTCCCGACAGAATTCCTATCATTTGTGTACATTTCTGTTCGTCTAATTCGCCATCGTCTAATTCGTCAATTTGCTTAATTCGTCACCTCTTTCTATCCCAGAGAAGCGTTTTGTTCGGCTAATACGTCATTTGCAGTTTCGCTTTTTATGTCTAAGCAGCTAGAACGTGTGGGAATTCAAACAAATTAAGGATCTTTATCTGAGAATTGTTGTACCTCGCAATTTGTTTATCGAATTTATACACGAGGTGCGAAGCGCGCCCTGACTTCTCATTGAGAGAACGTGGGAAGTCTTTGCAGTTTATTAAAGATTTAAAAGGTGCTAGATTGAATGGAGGAGTCTAGATAGAGTAGAGGAATTAATTGTTGTATTCAACCATATCGTCATAAACTTGTATTTTACTGCAAATAAGAGAACAATGTGTAGCCTACGAGTTACTATGATAAGGTATACGAGCTTCTGTGATAGAGTTTTCACCTGTTTGCATATTTCGTCATTTCGCCTAATTCGTCACTATTTTCTAATCCCCTTGAGGTGACGAATTAGGCAAAATCTACTTACAACAATCCGCTAGCAAGTTTCGCAACCTGCCTCTGCAGGCAAAGGGAGGGAACATGAGCGAACTGCGCACTTGCGCTAAGCGTGTCGGGGCCCTCGCAGTCATGACTTTGCCCTAGGACGGCAAACAGGGGGGCGCGAAGCCCCCCAAATTTTTTTCACCCCTACCTGGAAAAATGTGTTGGATATAGTTTGAAAATATTGGACAGAGTTAAAAAGTTTGTGCCCCTCTCAGAAAACTTTTCGCCACACCTAGTGTCCCAAGTTGGTTACGGGCCTGCTTTGCCCTGATGGGCCTTGCTTTCATTTATCCGGCCCTGCTTACATGCCTAGTTGATTACGGCCAGAAGTCAGACTTCCACTTGATCAACGTATTTTGTAAAGTGATTGTTGTAAAAAAATGCACTATGTCTCGCCAGGTAGTCATCTCTTATTTTGTACTACATAGCAGCAAGACACATTTGGTGCTTGCGACCAAAGTTACACATTTGCGCAGCCTGCTATTCACACAGCCAATGGAGTTAATTGTGTAGTTAGAAGAGTCTATTTTGGGGGTTGTCTCAAAACAGAGTAGTGCAGTTAGCGGATTAAGGATGTTAACCATTGCGTCCGCGTAGGCATTAGTCTATATTTGTTAACATTTATAGGCGATTTGAGATAAAAAATTTTATTAATCTAAACATGTGCCATGCACCAGGAGATTAACAGTCCAGATATCAGCAAGGTTTATGCATGCGTATTTCGGCCAGTAAAAAGCCCAATGCGCATGCTTTATGAGCCTATTTCCTTTAAGCTCATGGTAAAGATTATCAATTTGCGCTGATGAAAGAAAACGTTCATTGCGGCGCACATGCTTTGACCGGCCTCATGTTTGCTCCTTCGGTAATAATGTTTTCATAACTGAACGATATGATTGATTCTGATCTCCTGAAAAGTTTTTTTACATTTGCATTTCATTACGACATCTCTAAATAATCGCCGTCAATTAAATGACAATGACTTACGACCCAATTCCTTTTGTTAAGGTCGTTTAAAAAATTTTAGTTGGAAACCATAAGCCTATTACGCGTATTTGCGGGAAAATATTTATAATTAATTTGCACAATCTGCAAATGCTGTTCATGTTGTGAATTAAAAATAAATTTTCAG
>JGI24158J21664_10007537_pt1 | contig 14458 bp, 9 predicted proteins | sample Ectturendosymbi3_FD_21664 | JGI IMG/M metagenome (IMG submission 21664) | reverse complement strand
AAAAAAACTCACAAATAAACAAGATAAAATAAACAAGCAAACTCATGAATAGAAATACAATCAAAATTATATTTGCATCTTACCGGGGTACCTAATATAACCAGGTGGTTTTCTAGTTAGGTCCCCCACTAGCCTAATGGTAAGATAGTGTTATATTAATGATGTTTAAGGTTTGTACCATGAGAAAGGTTTATTATGATATTGAGGAATACTAAAGGTAGCATTTGATTGGCACGGGTTAATATTGGTTTGAAGTGTAACTTGCATTTCTTTTTGAAAACATAGAAAGGTTGTAATTTTAAATTTTGATCTAAAGATTCCCAAATCTTAACTCCCATATAAGCAACAGATTTTTGTCCAGTCGCCAGTCTTTTTCTGGAAACTATATATTCTTGAGATGTTTTTTGTCTAGTAGTATATGAATGTATATTGTCGAACTTTGTGAATAAATTGTTAAAAACAGATGGTAAACAGCCATGCTTGAATTGATGCATAAATTTTGCTATTTGTAACTTATAAATGGGGGGAGGAAGTGCAGAAGCAAACAACTAGCTGTTCATCATCTTCGTCTTAGAAACGCTTGAACACAAACGATTTTTTCATCCGTGACTTCCCCAGTTACGAAACTAAGGTTTTTTGAAAACATAACACTAAAACCGTTACGTTTGAATTATTTCAGATTTCCCGTTGAGATCAAAACTTCACTGCCGCAGACATTCTCGATTTTTGTCACCGTTTTAAAATCCCAGTTAGCTTTGAGTAACATTGTCTGTAGCACTGCTAACCGCCAGCGAATGAGCAACTTATTTTACGGGTTGAGTTCAAAGCTTCTGGCACAAAGGATATTTTGGTTTGAGAAAAATGAACGCCTGCTTTTAGAAAACTCACCCTGCAGGTTGACTTGCTATCGGGTTCATGATTGGGTCAAGTGATTATGCCAGTAGATAACAAATTCTCGTCGTAATGTGACTTGCCATGCAGTTTTTCGCGTGTTTCTCTGCTGCGCTTTCACACTGTTGCTTCCACATCGCTTTTTCCTCGCTTTGTCGACTGACGACAGTATATCAGAGTCCGTGAAAGCAGGCAATTATTTTCAAAATTGCGTCAAGTTGAAGCGATTTGACTTGTTATAGAATATTGATTCAACGTTGCGACGAAGCTGTTTGGAATGATATGAAATAAAAGATATTTAAATATGTCTGGTCGTGTTGCTCTGTTTCGATAAAAAGTTTTGAAGGCGGCGCATCAATCACCGGAAAATTGACATCTCGCACAGTAAAGACAAAAAAACTCAGCTCAGGTTTCACACGATTGCTCTCATTTTCTGTGAGCTGGTGGCAAGAAAACAATTTCGATGTTAAGATCGACCGAGAGTAGCTTTTTATCAATAACAGCGTCTGGTGTCGATTCAAGACTGAAGATCTTTTGCTGTTGATTTTATCGGTATCATTTTGAATCGGAAACTTGCCGTTAGCTTGTAGAATGTGTAAAAATTGTAATAAAGTTTTACTGACACAACACTGAAACGTATTCAGCAGACACGAACATATTTGATGGTTGTTTTTAATAAATAATGAGCGGAAGTAAAACTCTGCGAAACCAGCGAAGAGCAGCGTGAAAGACACATGTTTTGTCTATCCAGCAACCGTAAGACGAAGTGTCACATTCATGCACTGAGACAAACAAAATCATTTTTGCCTAAAACTTCTAAATTGCGTTTCTCGGACGAAGATGATCAACAGCTAATTGTTTGCTTCCGCATAACACGCATTTTGTAATTTGATAAAATTTGTCCTAAACTTTCGTGAATGGCCAATTGAATAACTTTCACTTTTGGCCCACAAGTGGTGTGTATATTTTGTTCTTTTTTAGTAGCCCAACAACAGTAAATTTGTATGAAGTGTATAACTACTGTAATGTTGTCATAGTCGCGACAGCGCAAAAAAGTTTTTACCGGAAAGACAATCACGATTTGCGTATTATAGACAAGCATGGGGCCAACACTGCATTGGCATTATCGCAACTCTTTAAAGTTCCGTATATGTCGCGTGTGTAGCGCGATCTGTTTTGGCTGTTGACTCATCATCAAGTTGCTTGAAGCTTACCGTTCAGTAATTGATGTCAATTTTGCTTATCCGCTTTCGTGTGAGACCGAGGCCACCGTGATAGAGCGGCCTTGGCGAGACCAGCTTTAAAAGTCACATCTTGCGTTTGCGATTACAATTCGCGTGCTTTTTCTAAATCTTGCCGTAGTTATTCAACATTTCACTCGNAAGCCTTCGNTTGCAATTGTCAGGACTGAAGATGGGGCAAGTGCGTGAAATCGATTTCCTCGTAAAACAATTTGTTGATTGATTCGGCCGTGTCGCCGTTGTGGAGAGCTGTTGTTGGAATGTCGATAAGTGCAAGTCCCAATAATCATTCGCAAAGTTATTAGAGCAGAGCATGGCAGGCAGATTCCTCGAAAATTCATAGGAAACGGAGAGCTTTCAATTAACTTTGAGATAAAAATATAATCATGAAAATAAAAAAAGCAGACATTCGCGACTTGGTCAGTAATTTTGAGAAAAGTTGTACTGACCAGAAGATTTGATGAGAATGCATTTGCTGACAAAGTAAAAGTTTGTTACAATAACACTCTGTCGCAGTTGTCACATTTGAAGCGGTATGGCACAGCTTACGGAAAACCAGACCCGTGGCCAGGTTTTTAGGTTTTTGGGGGAAAATACAGTTTTAGGGTGGCAAAATTTTTGTTTTGTGTATGTTTAAAAAAAGTTTTTCTGGGCACAATAAAATTTGGGGCATGCACAAAAAAGTTTGTGGAAGCATTGCCCCCGAATGATCCCCGTGACGAGCCTGCGTAACGCAGCAGTAGGAGGAGCTTGTCTTTGATAAAATATGTAGATTTGCACCTAGACGTGAAGAAGCGCAAGGATGGTCTAACATGTGGTTGTACGTTTCTAGAGATCCTACTTCTAACTAACACTTTGTCATGAGGCGCCTGTCTTTAAAACAGAGTAAGACCTCATGGAAGAAACCACGTGCTTTCAAGATTTTACCAAACGAGGTTCTTGTAAATCAAAATTTTGCCGCTTTAGCGGCTTCAACGTACTCTTTATTTCTTGCAGAGAAATTACGAAATTTCCCAACGACATCTCGAGAGCATGCCGCGACCTGTTGACCAGCATGCTGAAGAAGAATCCTCGTGACCGTATCTGCTTAGGCGACTTGATGAGTCACGCTTGGCTGGCGTCAACGTCACGAAACTCCAATAGCGGCTCTTCCATTTGAGTCACGTGCAACAAGCACTCAGTGAATACTCGAATTTCATATTTCACCGTGCCGTCAGAAGTTTTACATTTGGCCAAAAGGGTAACCAGGTGTCGACTTGCCATAAAGTCTACATTGCCATTTTAACGTTTCAGTGTTAGAAATGTTTTCAAAATCATTTTAGGGGCAGCGGAATGAATTTTATAGTGGGCGGTCCGGCGTCCTATCTAGCCGTGCTACCTACACCATGGTTCATTGGTTATCTCACGTCTTCGACAGCCTTTTTTGCACAATTTCTTGAAAAATTGAAATTCGAAAAGGCACCTACACTGGATGTGATTTTATCGCAGATATTATCATATTTTGTCAGTAGTAGCAGCTCCAAAAGACACATGGTTATGAAGCAAATCTGCAGCAGGGAAAACTCAATTTGCGTAAACGAGATGGTACCAACTTTCGAGTGACGCCGGTGAGTTATAAACGAAAAAACATTCTGAAAACGTTCTCTTCATATCCGTTCGTTTAAAAACTCTGGGCGCCAGCCCTTGAGTAATGTGTATTTTGAAGTACTCAACATTTTTACGTTTTACTGGCCACACGACCATCCCGAGCTTCCTTACTGCAAACAGCCTGTTCGTTACTTTGCCACAGAGATGTTTTGCATCAGACATAGCTATGCGTGCACAGTGTAATGACGCAAAAAGTTCGAGATGGAAATAAGCTCGTCTTATCAACAAAGTCAGGGAGTCAGAAAAATTTTGCAGTTTGCGTGCTTCATAAAGAAAAAGTAAAAACGTATTGAAATAACGGGGTGTCTCTCGTGTCTGGTGCTCCTCTTGAAAATTAGTGTGGATGTCCGGAGCCCTACCCCCTTCTTGCGCAGCCAGTAAAAGTCATCAAACATTTTACAAACTTACTCCCTACCATGTCACGCTGTAAACCAAATCTTGAGTTTTAAACGTTGAAAGGTTTATTGTGGATATAGCAAGCGAAAGTAATCGTTATGGCCAGCCCATAGCCAAGTGGTTAGTGCCTACGGTCGGTGCTGAGAGGGTAGGAATTCTACTCCAAAACGGGTCACAGCAAGACTGAATAAATCATTCTGTAGCCTTCTTGCCTGGCGCACGGTGTGGATTAAGCTGCTGAAAAGTTCTCAAGTCGGACATTTAAGATGCAGCCCTCTGTGAAGTCCGATTTTCTCGGGCTGTCTTCTAATCGGAACACATTCATGGCTGGCAAAGTGCGTGGGACCTCAGGTGTAGACAATCTCTGCATCACCCAAAATAAAGCCTTTGCCTACGAGTCATTGTGTTTGAGGTCTTGTACATTGTTCGTATCTATCTATGCGTTCTTGTATATGTGCACTGTGTTGGCGGTGCACTTGATTGACACGTGAAACGGCTCATCATCTCATCATCATCGGATAAGCTAAGTAGTAGTAGGAGGTAATTAAACATGCAACAAATTTTCGTACCGACAGTATCTTTCTCAACATATTTTTATTTGTGTTTGCAATCATCAAGAGCAACTTGTAAGCAAAAACGTTTTGAAATTACAGTACTGCTCAAAAATTAACTGCCCCGCCTCTTGTCATGGGAACACCGGCCTTTGAAGAACCGGCGTTGCGGCTTGTTTGCCTCCGTTGTGCCCTCAGGCTAAGCCAGTTCATGTGTAAATAGGTAATGTGACCTGCCCACCTCCGCAGGTGCCANTATCGAAATTTTCTTTTCCTGTGCTGCACCATTTTTACAGCTCGTGTTNCACAACACAGGGGAANTGTCGGTGGTAGGCAATCGTTACACCTAAATTATCAAGTTTCACTCTTGCCTACNCCATTTGATCTTCCTCAGGCTCCCAAAACTTTTGCCACTCTTTGATTAAAATGANTTGAGTTGTTTTGTTGGCAGTGTTTGATGTGGGTGGAGTAAGTGACTTTAGAAGCCTTCAAAAACACTGAGGTGTGGCTGATATTCTGCACGGTGCTTGGGTGAGGTTGTGGAGAATATTAATTTGTTGGTTCACTGTGATTGCATGACAATCTATCAAAGTCGCAAATAATCGCGCAGGTATAGAGCCATACGACAAATAATGAAATGAAAATCAGAACATTGCAGCGTTAGGTAGCTTTCAGTGTTAAATGCTTCTTTTAGACGTTAGAAAGTATTTAAGCGACAAATGTCTGGTTACTTTGAAAACAACTAGGAGATAAAGACGTGGTAAAAGTCTTGTGCTTAAAGCCAAATGAAAGTTATAGAAAAGATCGAAATTAACACAAAAACTCCACTTGAGATAAGAGGGTTAATCAATACAATCGTCTGCAATTTAAACTTGTGGTGCGTATGTTTGCGTTCTCAGACAACAAACTAACTTGGTATAGTGTACAACCATTGATAGGCTCTTGCAAAAGGGCCCTCCCATAATTTAAAAATGGGACAAATGTTTTCGAGTTGTCTGAGGTATTTTGCAACATTGGCTCATAAATATTAATAGCTGTTTTTTGTTTGTACTATTATTGTTCTCGTTTTTTGGGCAGTCTGGTGAGACGTTCCCATTTGCTTTGCATTGTGGCTAAAGCAATTCAATGCAATATAAACCTCTTTGTATTAAATATGAGAATCTAAGATAACGCAAAAACTATTCAGCGTGTTTAATAACGAGCGGTTTTTCAAACTGCGATGGTGCAAGACAAGGAGAATGTCAAAGTGCTTTTCTTGCATGTGTGGCCTCATCAATCAAAATATTAAAGTTGATAAGGGTCCGACAATAACTTGCCGCTAAAACAATGCTTTGCACAATATTTGAACATAAATTTTACTGTAAATACACACTACAAATGTCCAAGAAAGAAAACCTTCCAGCAACTTTGTTGCTTAGACTTTGACTCAGCTGCAAACGTGGCGGGAACAGTGTACAGTGTATGTTGGTGCATTTTCTTGCCGGCCAAAGTACTGTTTTCGACTTTTTTATTATATGTTGTGACTATTTCGAATTTAGATGGTTCGGCACCTTATCGGCCAAGTTTATCTGCAACAGAAAGGAACGAACCGCTTGTTGTCGCACCAGCGGTGACTTTAACTACTTTGCACAAGTGCATTCAATGTGATTCAAACACTGTCGCAATGTCACCGTGTCTTTCACGATGTCTTCCTTTCGCGATAGCTTCATTTATTGTTTATTTCCGAATACATTTAGGCGTTTACTTTCCTGTCCAGTGCGTTCTAGTGTGTTAACCAGCGGTTCGCAGAGTTTTCAAATATCAGCGGAGGGAAATTGTGTGAGTGCAATGGCAAATCGTGTCGCAGAGGGATTGTCAGACAACGCGTTGCTTGAAACACGCAGTCGACTTGCAGTGGTCTTAGATTCTTGCGTTGGTTGTTGGAAAAAATTTCTTTTCAAATTATGCGAGAAACTTTATTTAACTCTTTATGGGAAACGAAAAAATCTTCATCTGGAAAAGTGATAGCACGATCGTGCTGCGGTTTGTAACTGGACCAATTGGCACGGAGGAGTGAAGACTAAAAGGCAACCTTACGTGCGTTCTTGTAATTAAGGTACTTCCGTTGCTGTCAAGCAAATAATAGTCGACGTGGGAAGGAAAAATTAAGCCTGAAAAAATACAAAAAGCCGGAAGAAAAATATCTCGATGTGCCCAAGTTCGCGCAAAATTTTCTGATGTTTGTGATGTGATAAAACTTTTCCATATTCTTGCAGTAGAATGTTTCTGTTGTGTAGCACTAGCGGGAATTACTCTCTCTGGGAAATATAGGCCTACCTAGTGGCAATCAAGTCGGCTGTACAGCAGAGGTTTCAATCCAATACAAAATTTAGCTTCAGTGTTGCCAGATAGTTGTCACCTAGACCTGCTAAATCACGTCACGAAAAACTGCTAGATCCTACTAAAAACCATGTCCCAAATTTTCAGCTAAAATCTGCCTAAAATAGTGGAATTCTACTAAAAAAACTGCTCTTTTTGAGATGTTTAAAATGAACTCGCAAGGTTATATGTCAAATTTTGGTCTTGCACTCACTATCAATTGATCAGACAATAGGCCAACGACTTCCTGGTGCAACTGAACCACCTGGAAAAATGATGTGTTGTGGGATAAAAATATATTCTGCCAATGTAGTCTTTGAAACCCAATGCGCTCACTAAGCACAAGAAGCAAACCATTTAGGTTTCAACAAGCCATGTAGTTACTTGTTAGTATGATGCAATTTATCTGCTTGAAGCAGCTTCGCGGAGTCATAATAGAAACTCCAATGTTAATAGCAATGGTATATTTATGCATCAAAATGATTAAAGGCAGCTAGTTGTGCCTGGTTGTCCTTGTGTTGCCCAATATAAAGCGTCAGAAAGAAGGTAAAGAATTTTTTGATTAAGAAGGTCACAAGGTGTAAAAGTTTTCATCTCTAAAAGCTGTCGGAACAAGGATTTGGCCAGGAACTTTTTACCTGCTTAACCTGCTTGATGGTTTTTAAAATCCTGCTAAAAAATGAGATAACTGCAAGATTGATAATTTTACGGCTGACAGTGAAAAAAATTGCTAGATTTAGGCCAGCAAATCAGCTAAAATTGCAGCATGTCGCCATGTCATCTAGTTACAGTAAGCTACTTGTTATTATGACACAATTATATGCTTAAAGCATGTTGGTTGCGTCACAATTAAAACTCGAAATGATTGAAGCAAGTTGTACTTGGCCCTGGTGTTGACTGTTGACCATTTCAAAGCGTCGTCAAGAAGACAAAGTATTTTTTGATGAACAAGGAGGAAAAGTTAAAAGATATATCACTAAAAACTGTTTATACAATTTTCTTTTGTCAGGAATTGGTTACCTGCTAAACGATTTTCAAACTCCTGCCAGAAAACCTGCTAACTGCTAGATTGAAAAATTTCCAGCTAACAGTGAGAAAAACCTGCTAAATCTAGCAGCAAAACAGCTAAAATGGCAACACTCACCCTCTTTACACTGCACTGTTATCGGATTCGCGTTGGATTGGGAATCCCATCAATCGCTCAAGCACCAGAGATGAGCGGACTGTGAAATTTTTCAGTCCGAGTCCAGTCCTGATCCGATAAAATTCAATCCGATCCAGTCCTGATCCGCAAAATTTTTGAAAATCATCAGTCCGATCTGTCCTGATCCGCCAATGTAAAATCATTCAAATCATTCAAAAGAACTTCTGGAGCTATTTTGCCTTTAGCCAAATACGATTGGTTGAAGGCAAAATGGTTCCAGCAGTGCTTTTGCCACATGAGGCAGAATAGACACAGCCTTTCGGCATTTCCAAAATTTAACAAGGAAGTGTCTATTTGGCATCAGAAGGAAGAGCACTGCTGGAGTTATTTTGCCATTAGGAGAATCCGACTGTTTGGATTGGTCAAGTGACAAGGATGATACACTTGGATAAGCGTAAGGTCCTTGTTACATGACCTAAAACCCTAAACCAAAACCAATAAACCCAAAACCTAAACACAAAACAACTCAAAACTTAAACCCAAAACCTAAACCCAAAATCTAAACCCAAAACCTAAACCCAAAACCTGAACCCAAAACCTAAAGCCAAAACCTAAAGCCAAAACCTAAACCCACACCTTAAACCTAAACCCAAAATTCAAACCTAAACCTAAGTGTTGAACCTAAAAGCTAAACGCGAAACCTAATCCGTAAACCTAAACCCTAAAGGTAAGCCCTAAACGTAAACCCTAATTTTTTTTTAAAAAAGTACATTAAAAGCACTCTTATCAAAGGTGTAACCTCTACAAGCTAACCCAAAGGAAATGGTGAGAGCAGAACCAACGAACAATCACACAGCAGGCATAGGCCCTAACCACTCAACTAAGTTTACGTTACTACTAGAATTCAACGTTATATGTGAACAAAAATGGATGCAGTACGAATTGCAAAATAGTCCCAGGAGAGTTTTTGCATTTGATGGCAAAATATACTGTATACTACCATTTCGCAAACCTGTGAAATCGGATCACAACTAAAATTTTTGATATTTTCAGAATAATCACATTAAAACAACAAAAATTTTCTCAGTCCGATCAAGTCCTGATCCGCTAATTTTCAAAAAAATTGCTGTCCGATCCAGTCCTGATCCGGCCAAAATTGGCTTCAGTCCTGTCCAGTCCGATCCAGTCCACTTTGCACTGCACTGTTATCCGATTGACGCTTGAGCGATTCGTCGCCCTTGGCTTACCTTCGTGAACGCACTTATGAACTCGATATTGGGGCGTTTTTACACTGCAAGGACTCAAAGGTTTGCTTCGTGCGCTTAGCCTATGGTATTGCGAAAGTTGGGGAAAAGCACCTTTGTGCAGTGGAAACAGCTTCCACCTTTTCATTTTCACCTATTCCCCCGATTTCGCAATACCATAGGCCAAGCGCACGCAGCAATTCTTTGAGTCCTTGCAGCGTAAAAACGCCCCAATATCGAGTTCGCAAGTGCGTTCACGAAGGTATGCCAAGGGCGACCAATCGCTCACGCATCAATCCGATAACAGTGCAGTGTAAAGTGGGTAACTGTTTAGCTTCTACTTGAGATCAATTGTACTGTAGACCGGGAGTCTCCAAACTAAGGCCCGCGGGCCAAATCTGGCTCGCGAAACCATTTCATCCGACCCACGAAGCTATTTTATCCCGCAAAGACATTTTTTCAATAATGAAAAATAATATATTTGCGAAACACTTGTTGATTTGGTAAAATGTAATATACCCCGAAACAATCATATTACGTAAGATGTCCGGCCCTCGAACTGCTGTGTAATAGCTTATGTGGACCTCAGGTAAAAACGTTTGGAGACCCTGCTGTAGGCAAACAAGTTAATAAATGTAAGCATTGTTTAAGTAGCAATTGTTTTAAAAATTACCCGCAGAGCGTAAGCCCTGAATCTCAAGCATAAAAACAAACTCGAAACCTGGGAGAAATGCATGGGGAGTGAACTGGGTCAATTGCACCGTCTTATTTATTGTGTTACTCCCACGCGGCTAGCGTTTAAGAGGGGAAACAGGACAAGCATTCGTAGATCCGTCCTGCTTTGATTCGGTTATTGTTAATAACTACGTATTACTCCTCTCACTCTCCATATTTACGACGTAGGTGGCGAAAGGTTCGTTGGTATGTTATCGAACGACAATACCTCTGCTCAGAACAAGTCTTTCACTCATTAACGGGAGCTATTCCAGCATGAAATTGATGTACACGGGCAAGATTTTGCAGTTATCTAGCGTTGTAGTATTGGGCATAGACGTACACTGAAAAAGTAGCTTTAAGAGAATTCTCTATTCTTAAAATCAGCAGTAGCATTGAAAATTAAATTTTACTGGTTTCTGATCGTAGAGTTAACGTTCATCAACCGCGATTAATTGACACAAAGATTTATTTGAAGGTTTCAGCTGGATAAAAGTCGAAGCTGCCCATTAGTACACTGAAGTGGCGTCAATGAGGTTGAAAACCCAAATAGATCCCGTGCGTACACATATGACGAATTGTGAATCATTAAGAAGATTTAGGCATCAACCGTAAATGCTGTCAATTTTTACCTTCAAGAAAGGAAAAAAGGACGGATCGGTCAATGTCTGCCGCAAATGGTCTTGAAAAATAGCGTTGTTGTGACAGTTCTTATTACGCCAAATGGNTACCTAACTTCTCNAANAAAGCAGGTCNCTTCTTGCACTNCAATGCCTTTCCCCTCAGCAACGAAGCTGTGCTTACATTTAAAACGTTGAAAAACGATCTATGTAATGCTAGCCTAGCGTAAGAGAGTNGCCTCGCAGGCCAAATCGTGTCACAATTTTCACAAAAAGTACACAGAAGCCTCAATTTAAGTCAAAATGAAGGTGGATGCACACGGCACTGCGGCTGCGTGTGCGTGCCGTCATGGGAAAGTCCCCTGCCGCACCGCAGGCGCGGTGTGGGAGAGCCGTTCTGAGAGTGCCCGGCGGCTGTCAATTACTGATTGAAAGGGATTTTTTGTCCCCTAGACCCTTTTCAGGGATTTTTTGGGGATTTTCGGAAAAGTATGAAAACGTGTAATTTGAACTATTTCCGTTTATTTTGGAAATCATATTTCATTCTCATTTTAACATTTATCATAGCACTCCGATTTTGTGCTACACCGCCGGTGTAGGAGGCGGGGGTGCAAATGCACCCTCAAAAGTTTTGATTTGGTGAAAATCCGGTAAAAATCTGTGGAAATCTGGACAAAATCTCTGAAAACCTTCATAAAATCTCTGAACATCTGAGCAAAAATAGCGCCCAACTGCGACTAAATCAACATGAAGAGCTTTTCTCTGGAGGTCATCTTTTATTGAGTTTTTTTCGGGCAAGTTTGGGAGAATTTGGGAAAAAATCTTTCGCACCTCCAAAAATTTGCATGCACCGACGCCTGTGTGCTGCACCATCACAGATTTAGGGATTTTTGGTACTGTTCTCGGAATTTTTGGAGTTGCATTTGTGAGAGCCCTGCTGTCAACGCACACATGCAAACGGAGCTGGCGGCTGCGGGTTGTCCACTTAACATTAAATAATACTTACAAATGTCTTTAACTAGCATTACAAATTTTAAAGTTCCAAATGCTACTTCCTATTAAACTCAAGAAAATTATTACTTTTGGCACAGAAAGTAGTGGTGTAGGCTAGCCAGGCAGGTTATAGAAAGAGTTGGTAATGTAAGCACAGTCGGCAACCATACAGCAAATGCAACCGGCAAATAAAAATTTTTATTCTACCTAGCCTACCTGTCTTCTCTGATCCTGGTATCCACACTTGCAATTTGCTACACCACCGCCACCAACTCTACCGTGCTACACTGGGAATGTGGAGATGCAGTAGGCTAGTGTTCAGTTTGAGAAGTTCAAACTTCTGTAAGTAGCCTACTGTAATATTTAGCACATTACCTTAACAAACAACAATTCAAAGCGTTCACAACTGTGAATCACGCACACTGTCGAAACACCGCCCTCTTCAAAGCATACCCCAGGGGTTCCCAATCTGAGGTACATTTCCCTGTCTGAAGGGGTACATTTAAGGTTGGGAATAGAAGAGAAAAATATATTTATATATTATTTATTTCCAAATATTTATACATATATCAACTAATATTATTTTCAAAAATCATTTTATGCTCGTTGTTAAATATATCCGTGAATAATCATGACAAAATATTTTGTCAAAAGAAATTATAGGGATACATGTTCATCTGTCGAAATGCTGAAGGGGTACATCCTCATCTGGTGAAATGCTGAAGGGGTACATATTCATCTGTCGCAATGCTGAAGGGGTACATGGTAAAAGAAAGATTGGGAACCTCTGCACTAACCACAGGCACATTTCGTCGAGCCGCGCGGTTCCAGCGGCAAAGTAGGATTTTTTCTACTTTTCCGCAGGGACCGCTGGAGCGATAACTTCACCCGCGGGCAGCCCGTAGTTGAGCACTGTGGCGCCCGCAGTTGAGCACTACGGCGCCCGCAGCATGTGTGCATTGAACAATCGCGCGGTCAGGCGCCACCGGGGCCAAAGGTACCGCTGCCGCGCCGCAGATGGCTCTGTGTGCATTGGCCTTAAGTAGGAGAGACGTCATCGCACCGATCCGCATTCGAACCTGAACCTGACCAATGACCAACATTTTCAGCATGCTCACGTAAGGCAGCCAAGACATTCCATGTCAAGATCTTTCAACAACTAAAAAGTTACGATAGATACAATTTACCAAAAAAAATTTCAACAAGCTCTTTCAGAAAAGAAGAAAAATCTTTTTGAAAGCTACTGGCTTAAAAAGATTTTTAAGTTTAACCTCCGTTTGATGGAAAGAATTTTATACATATCTTATCAGGCAGTAGGCTAGTTCGATTGGATGAAGTTTATGGAAGAATGAAGATAGCTTTCCTATAAAAAGACTAGTTCGCTGCTCTGACTCATTCCCCTAAAACAAGGACATGAAGTCTCCCAGTGCCGGATTAACAATAGTAGCAAATGTAGCAATTGGTTCCGGCGCCGCACTTTTGGGGGCCCTGCGGTCTTCTGTAATGAATCTTATTTATTACATTAAATAGAAGATTTTTTTCAGTCAAACAAGTCAGTATTTTGCTAAATTTTCCGTAAGTAGTAAAAGAAGATTTTCAATTGAACGCTGTCTGTATCCAGAAATTCTTATTTGATTTTATGTGTACAGCTACTTAAAAAAAACATGAGATTGCGGGCAGTGTTGCTATTTTAGCTGATTTGCTGCTAAATCTAGCAGGATTTTGTCACTGTTAGCTCTAAAATTTTCAATCTAGCATTGAGATGATTTTCTAGCAAGATTTTACCAACCATTTGGCAAGTGTAGCAGGTAAAAAATTCCTGATCAAAAATCTGTTTCAACATTTTTCCAAAATGAAAACTTATATACCTTAATCAGAACATATACTTCTCTTTATGACGTTTTTGATTGGGTAACAGCAAGACAATGCGCAACCAGGCCAGAACCGTCGCCAGAAAGCTTTCAATAGGGGGGCTTTGCAGTTCTACGGGAAGCTTTTGCTTCGTGCGGGGGGGCTTGACATTATAAAATTAACCAAAACACCTCTTCAGGGCCGTCGCCAGGATGTCGCAGTAGGGCCAAAAATCACTTTCGGCGCAAAAGCCTTCAATGACTCAGAATTGTGTAATGAATGCTTGGCTGACGGGAACACTACTGCAATTTCGACAGGGGATACAAACAAAAACGTCACGGTTAAATTTTTGAAAAAACACCTGGCCTACGTAAACTTTACATCNCTTTTTCTTCGCTGTGCTCAACAGTAGCACCCAAAATATACGATTTCCTAAAAACCAAACACACTACACATATAGCCTATGTAGCGGCAGTAAGGACAAGGGCTGTAAAAGTCTCGCACACACGAGCAAAACACGTCAAGTAAACATCCCAAACGGTTGCAACTGCCAGGATCACGATTCGATTGTTACTTTTCTAGACTGGAAAGAATCGATGCAAGGAAACCGTCGCACGAAAGGATGTGAGGCTTAAACTTCCTTTATGCTGTCAATATTGAAATACGTGTTAAGAAATAAAACGCTAGAATCACCGAATAAAGTCAGGCTGAACAGAGCACAGCAAACAATTAAAAGGGTTTTGTCCTGGATTCATAACAAAATTATCTAGGATTTCATTAAAATTTGTTTGCCTAAGTTTGTCATTTT
>JGI24158J21664_10007536_pt1 | contig 14459 bp, 8 predicted proteins | sample Ectturendosymbi3_FD_21664 | JGI IMG/M metagenome (IMG submission 21664) | reverse complement strand
TATAGCTATGTATGCATGTGCGGAATTGTTTTGTGTTTTAACAAATGTCAGCAACAAATTTGTGTTCAGGCGATTTCCGTTAAGGGGGCAGGCTCTATCCCCTGAGCCCCCCCTACGTGCGCCCCTGAGCGCCAGTAAATCAAAAGCAAATATACCCCCTTCCATATTTTGTTTCTGAATAGTGCGAAATAGCGGAGTATCAATATTTCGTAGCAGCAAAACGGACCAACACGCCGATCACATTTAACGCTGTAATTGACAAAACCGCAGTCGAAGTCTTACTGTTCAGTAGTCTCTTTATTTGCCTTCCTTTGTCGATGCATTGTGAAAAGGAATAGTGTGTTTGCCGTTCACGCGCCGCAAATGTCTCGTGTCCGTGTGACTCTCTTGGTTGTAGCTGAGGCGCACGGCGACCAACTCGCGCCCGCAACGAAACTACGTTTTCCGAAGGTGTGCTTCCGTTGGCACTAACATGCAAATGCAATGCTTAGCATATCTACTGTTTCATGGCTGATGACTGAACAAGATGCTGTTAGGGGAAGTCGCAGTTGCTGAAAACAATGACTGCCTGGAAACGCTAACCTGTTGTATCACTTGCAAATGCGGTCAAACGGTGCAATTCTCAGACAGTACGTAAGCACACGTTTGTAGGTCCCGATTTGAAAATTATTTGAATAACTTACAAGTTCGAGCTAAACTATCGTCTGCGGCGAAAGTGACACGATCGGTAGGAATTCGATGACGTGCTGTGGACAGCATCATACGTAAGCAGCGCGAAGATCACACCGATTGCACACACCACGATTTCGACTCGATTTGAAGCGCTTTGGACTAAAAGCCGATCTGGCTCCTGAAGTGTTTCATCATGGTCCTGTTGTTGAACTGTCCGAGTTTCTGTTGATACTTGGACTTCATCGCTTGGACGTACTTCATGTCCCTGTCATGCATCTTCACCACTGAGGTCACTGAAAAAGAAATTTACGCTCATTCTGAAGAAAAAAACCGTCGGAATTTTTAAAATCACTAAACCATCGGTCCAGATCACAGCAAGAAAACATCTTCACAAGTGCTCCGGATCCGGAGCTGTACTCATGAAAACCAAGTGCTCCGGATCTGGAGCCATGTTCGTGGAGAAGAAGATAAGCTTTGGAGCCGGAGCTGTGTCATCTTCACGACGGCTCCGCAGTCCTGGTTTAAACCACGTGATATTTTCGTCATCTCTTTCATGTTTGTGGCGCAGTCAACAGTGATGTGAAGCAAACTTAACTTAAATGCTTATCGCTGGTACACAAACAATGTGCTGTGCAGCTACCAACTAACATGTCAGCGTTCGCTTTTCAATTCAGCAGGTAAAAAATGGATTAAACTGCTTAGGTGGCTTGTAATAACATTCTTAGGACAAGAGCTCCAAACTCCAACTTTTTGACAAATATTGCGATTCAGGCTCTGGCTTACTATCTGATGCTGTCATCCAAGAAAAAACAAAAATTAACGGAGATTCTACACGTTCTTCACACAGACTTCGCAATACATCAAGAGCAGGAAGCACAAACCACCATCACTTGCACAAAGTTTCCGAGTAACCCACAACAAACACTAACCTGAGGCACCGTGCCATCCGATCGCTTTGTACTGCGCCATCAAGCGGTCGATACGCTTTCCACCGGTCCTCTGATGGAATCGTTCGATGGGAGGAAAGTTTTGTTTGTAGTATCTGCATGGCAAAATTAATCAAGCGATTTCGCTTTCTGCAAGGAATTGGCGGTACGGCGTGCAAGCGTCAGGGTGCGTACTGTCACTTGAGCCCCGGAGAGCAAGGAGCGAGCAGGTATAAAACTGGAGCTTGTCGACTGCGAACGAACGGGATATTACCAGGAAATTTACCTGTATGTGCAAACAGGATCACAAGATAATTTCCATGACTGACCCCAACCCTCCTAGCACGGCGCTACACATCGGCAATCATTAAACGGTCGCGTATAGCACGCATGCATATCCNTTCTTTGAATCGGCAAAATAACTAAAGCTAGCGACAAGGTAAGTCAATAACAATGGCGGAGCGATGGCGAAGATCTGTTGCTGTCCACGCTGACGTCGTTTATGATGACATAGTAATGACGGGTTTGTGAGCAACGTGAATGACAGCTGGGTGCCGACCATCGTAACTCAGCGAAACGGTCCTCCTAAAAATTTATTTCCAAATGTCAGGCAAGTCTGTTTCCTGGCAATCCATACTTTTTTAACATGCAAGTCGTGCAAGCAAAACTGGNGACGCAGCTTCTTCCACCTGTCACGGCTACACGGCCCTCACCAAGTTGCATGTCAATTTCATCCCACGACACACCCACCTCATCAAGCTCCTGTGGCCGACCCTCGCACCCGACGGCAAAACGAGTTCCATGTCTTCTTCTGTCGAGTCGCGAAGGACGTCACCGACGGGTACAACGGACAGGTCGTCGTCGTCATCGTCTGATGACGTGTGCGAGTCAGGTTCAAAGTCGGGGTAGCTGGACCTACGAAAGTAATGCGTAATCTCGCACTGATCACCGACGCCGGAACTTTTCATCAATTTGAGATAAACATGGGCAAATCGCCAAATTGCATTTTCTGCAATGTTTAAAAACAGTTCACAGACGCTTGCAGGTGTCTGAAAAGTGAGTATGCGATCAGGGCAGTCTTTCCAGAGTCGAAACCACAGAAACAACCATCAATCATTTCCCGCATTCGCTGAGAAACGGCGACGTACACTAATACAGGATCCGACGAAACTTAAGAGATTGAAAGCAGTCTGAGATTCACCAAATGCGCAACCTCAAAAATTAAAACCATTGTTGACAAGGGGATACTCGATTAACCTGCGTTCTTGGCGCAATCAGCGCCTTCCGCTACGAGAGTGGAAACTTAACGGAGAAACATATTACTGCTGTGCTAAAAAGTATGACGATGACCACTCGGCCCAATCATTCCTCAAGCGTAAGGTTTTTCAGCCGTTTTAAAATACGGAGTTCGTCGCGTTCTATTAGGAATAAATATAACTCCGCAAAACAAAGTCTAAGACTACTATTCGATATTAGTACCGGATGTAACTGTTTTGTTCACGCAGGATATGCAGCTTTGCCAAATCAAAAATCTCAGACCGAGTTAGGTCCCACAAACCAGAGCTGCCATATCTTTTCAAGGAGGCTGGACTGTGCTGGCCGGCATCCTTTGACACGAAAGTAATGTTACTGCCACAGTCTGACGCCAGCTGTGACTTAATCGTTCCTTGGAAAAAATGAATTCGCCGTATGAGATGTGGGGCAATTTTCATAATTTTCTGCGAAAAAAACAGAGTAGTAGGCACAAGAATGTCTTGCCTTTTTTCGCGAGTGGGAATTCAAGAAGCGTCGTCTTTAATTTCTTACGGATCAATTCCACACTTTCCTGTCGAAATCACACGTTTCACCCTGCAACTATCACTACTCTGAGTCCTGTTTTTTTCCTATTGCTCTGTGGGCCGTACAGAACTAGCCATGGGACAGGATTTGGCCCGCAGGCCATACTTTCCCAGATCCACTGTAAATTGTACACTTTCAAAAAAATCTGCCTTCAACTCTGTCGCATTTCCACCTGCATCTTCCTGGGCATTGACGAAATGCGTTTTGATGACTGTCAACAATAAAACGTGAGCCAGCTTCACTAAATGTTCAACTCGACCAAAATTAAAATCGAACTCAGTAAAACTTCAGCTTGGCTCAAGCTTCAATTCTTTAAATGGAGCCCCACGTAGCATTTGTTTTTAACAGTACCGTATTTACACGCCCTTACATATATGTTCATCGAAGTGGCTGCAGGGCGTGCAAGATATTTCGCTGACTACGTCTGAACCACGAAATCATTTCTCCCAAGACGAGGTCACGCTGTAGCACCTTAAAAATTCTGCCAGATCAGTCAGGCTACTGCATAAAAATACACTTCCAACTCACATCTGCCCAATGCGTTTCTTGCGTACCGTCGATCGTGATCTTGGTCAAACGCCCGACTACTCACCTGAAATCGTAGAAGTCAGCGTATTCCAGCGCGGCGTCACCGTCTGTGAGCATCTTGCAATGACCTTTGTCCTTCATGTGAGCTCGCACCGCTTTCAACGAGTAGAAAGCGTGGCCGCGTTCGTTGCACCAAAGGCAGACGTTCCCGACACCGACTTTCTCGCCTGTCAACCATACTTCTGTTCGTTTAAGAGACACAGACCGGTATTCTAGGTCAGGGGTCACCAAACATTTTTGTCCGAGGACCACAGAAGCTATTGCACGACAGTTCGAGGGCCGGTCATCGAACGCAACGTGATTGTTTCGGGGAATGTTACATCTTACTATTTCAACAAATTTTTCGTAAATATATTATTTTTTCATTACTGACAAACTGGCTTCGCGGGCCAGATTTGGCCCGCGGACCGTAGTTTGGAGACCCCTGGAAAAATGCAATGTTTGTCTTTGACTGGGAAAAAGCAATGTCTATCTTTGACTACGTTATTTTTAGATCAAAGAGTGTTGAATTCATATTTCAGATACATACGATGCGCGGAAACATCCATGCCAATGCGATCAACTCAACAAACATAACAGCAGCAGTTAAAAGGAGTGCATCTTACCAAGATACGTGAGCAAGCCTTCGAGATCACTCAAATATGGTAACTCCGGAACAAAAAAGCCGTGCGCTTTGGACATGTGGGCGACATTGCTCTCAATGTCGGGAAGCTTCCTCGAACAGAACAAACAGTCTTTTATTCCAAGGATTTGCTGATTGGCCGAAGCTTCGGAAGCCAGCGATTCAACGTCCGCGTCCGAATCGAGCTTCACCCTGAACAATGTCAAAGTCATTCGGAGAGGTTAAAACACGATAATTATCATGCAAAGGCTATAACACCGCAAATATATGCACAGCATTAAGTCTTTATGAAACTAAATTGTTCATAAAGAACTGAGTGATTTGACAAGGTGACATTGCCACCGAAAGTGGTTGAGGATATACATAGATCTGCATGCTGTAATATTTTCATATCAGCAGTGTATTATTTAGCAGGTTTGCTTCGAAGCTGTTAGACATTGGGTTAAATTTGAAATTGTATTAAAATAGCACCCCATAGGCTCACGTTACTAGTAGCATGAATGTCTAGATGACGGAGCAACGAATGCACAACGGGTAAGGTAAGTCCAACTCCGCTAAATCAGGGATGCAGATTTTGGTCATGTTTAATAAATCTTCGCGAGGTAGCTCATTAGCGTAAAACGTTCGCGAAAGAAACGCACATGGCGTCAACAGGTATGAACACAACTAACTGCTTTGAACGACAAACAAGATATGCGGATCTTCGATCAGAAATTTCAACAATGACTCCTACGTCTGCACCTGCCGTCGTCTGTTGACAGCTGCAATTATTTTTCATGGCGTCGGATACATCTTGACAGCGAACCAGCCTACAACTAAAAGCTCTAAGTTTCTGTATAAGCTTTCGAGGAATCAGCCGACTGGGCTACGCTTTCTTCTTTTTGCAATGATTCAAAATCGCATATACCTATATTCAAGCGAGTCAGCAAATCGATTCCTTGCTTACCCCCCTTGCGGAGCGTACTTACGCAAACCAATCTAATCACAAAAAACAAGAAGCCTTACTTCGACAAAATGCCAGCTAACGACGAAGTTTCGGTTGTGTTTGACTCGGGCTGAGATTCCGCATCGGATCCGCTTTCGTCACCTGTGAAAGATTTTTTGCTACGGTCGAAACGAACGATGACGTCAACATCAACAGATGCTCACACGGAAAGGTAACACGCTGTGGAAACTGAGATGAAAGGATGATTTTACGCAGATTCAATTCAACGAAGAACCGAAGCACGATTACAAACTCCTCGCCGTTCTCCACTACCGGCGCAGGCGCTGTAGGCTTTTTTTCAATATCAATTTTATTTAACGACAATCTTGCTACAGGCGGTAGCCTGACTGGTGCAAGCTTGTCGGTGAACGTTCTGGATAAAAACTGAGCGCTTAACATGACAGTCCAAACAAGTCAGATCCTGATCACAGCAGGCAGGTTCGGCAACGTACCTATCGTTTCTTCATCACTCAGCTCCTCCCATTCCTCATCACTTAATCCGGTCGCCTCTTCCTCCTCACTGTTTTTCAATTCTTTTATCTGCCTCCTGTACCATCGCAAACGAGGGTTGTCGCCTTTCTCGAATCTGCAGCAAAAGATCGCAATGTTATTCTTTCTAAGCGACAATGCTTATATGCTTTTACAACATGATTGGCATTGATTTGTAATTGTAGTAATCATAAGCTGGTGTCTCAGTAAGGACCGCTTTTGCTTCCATGCTGGATGTCTTATAGTAACGATTTTCGATCTCAAAAATTATTTGTTTAACATTCAAAAATAAGCACTATAACGAAACTGCATGTTTCAAATTAGCAAAGCACAAGTGGCAATGTTTCGGAAATTTTGTAAAGGGCTATTAACGCAAGAACAGCATCCTAACATAAAGTGTATGCGACGGCAAGACCACGTCAAACTGGTGGTTAAAAAAGTCAGAGTCATTTAACTTCTATTTTCGATTATACTTAAAAACGTGTCGTCACAGAAGCGTTTTCTGAAACAAGCAAACCACTTTCGCTTCATTGAAAGAATACCCGCATATAACCTCATGATCTCATCTTTTCACATGTAAAGTGCAAAAAACGACAATGCCACAACGTTCTTAGAAATATAACACCGGGCAACCCAACACGAGTTCTCGCATCGATTATATCATTGACATACATGATTAGCACAGCATGAAACCACGAAAAATGACATTTTAAGTGCAAATCTTGTATTCAGTTACGAAAAAATTCATTACACAGTCAGGTCCGCAACCAGGGAGGCAAAGGCCCCCCCTAGAAAAAATTTCGTCTCCCCTGGAAAAATGTTTGACATATTTTAAAACTATTGGATATAGTTTAAAAAATTTGTTCCCGAAAACTCTTCGCCCCCCTGGTGTGAGCTGGCTATGGACCTGTACGCAGTACAGTGGCATGGACTAACGCACATACTGCCTGTGTTACTATGATGCAGTAATTTCTTAATGTGATGGTGCATCTTCATTCCAAAGGTTTATTTGTACAGGAAAAGAGCAGCTAACCCAATACAATAACTTTCGCCAACAGTACAAAAGATGCAGTGGCGTAACATGGGAAGCAAAGTGGGACATCTGCCTCCAGGCGGAGGACCTGGGGGCGCCGAACTGAAGTACTGTGATATATAACGTAGTACAGTAATTACGAAACGCCAATTGCCAGCGGCCGCTACCCAATCATCAAATCAAAATCACGAAGGTTCGCAAAGCGACCAGTGACGGGCCTTGCTGAGGTTTAAAGCGGAGCTTCTGTCTCCAGCAATCAGCGCCCGCATGTGGCTTGACACAGATGCTTTTTAACGTCATTTTCCGATTTGATGTTCAGCAAGAAATTGACCGAGAGGTGAACAAGCGGTTACGCTGCATTCGGATCTACAAAAGCCCACGACAAACCGGTGCATTAGAAAACAAAGTGCAAGTCTGGCCAATTTTCTGCATGTAGGATTTTGCAGATGCCCACATCGACTTTCGCCTTGTTTTTGCATTTTTTCTCTAATTCCCACATTGCAAATGTAGTACCGCCATTGGGAATGTCGCAATACCTTAGTTTGAACATTCATTGGTGACCGAAATTTCGAAGTGGGAGTAACTTTGCGCGAGAGGATTAAATTCTAACTCAGCGGTTCTTGACCTTTACAAACACGCCGAACCCTTACGTAGTTATCCAAGCTTTTGTCAAACCCCATTTTTGCCCAGTATAACAAAAAGTAAAAACGGGTTACTGAAATTAAATCGTTCAACCGTTTATATTTAATTATACAGTAGTTCCACGCTTTTAGTCATGCTTCAAATGACCTTCGTCGAACCCCTGAAACGGCTCCGTCCAGGGGTTCGATCGTACCCAGGTGAAGAACCACTGTTGTAACTCTACGAATAGTAAATAATTTCCAAGATTCAAAGATCCTGACGCCACAGCTATACTGACGTGTTTAAAACATGTCTTAAAACCCAATTATANGCNGTGNCNNACTTCTCGACGCCCTCCCGCATCCATGCTGCCCTGGAGAGTGAAAGCTGATGATTTTGTTCTCGGGAGCGGGAAACCCCAGGTCCGACACTGCAAAGACTTTGTTCAGTAATTGTAATGAACTGGTTTTCAATCTAAACTTGAGATAGAGCAAACGCAGCAATGCTACAATCATTTTGAATGTTTCCGAAATGGGGGAAAGGCAAAATCTTCTTCAACGAAAGTTACTGCATGATTTAAAGGTAGCAAAATTATTTTCAGCTGGTGGCAAATGTATTAGTTTCCAACAACAGCCATTATACCAAGTTTCTACTGCATATTCCTCTGACTGCATTACATTTAACTGCATTCAGTTTTGTTTACGTGAAATTTATGAACTGAAATGCAAAACTTCACGCCTGCCGGTACTGTGGGAACAAAGTAAATGCAGAAAAAAGTACATAGTGGCACATGCGACTGTAAAATATTATGTAGCAGGCAAACGCTATTTTAACAGGTGTATAATCGGCTACAAAACCCCTACCTTTTACCAACAGGTTTAGTTTCATTTGTTCTTAAAATCGTCGGCTGTTGAAGATTTTGCTTGGCCTCAGTTAAAGCTTTAGTAACCGCATTCTTTTCCAACGTCTCATCACCATCTGCATCAGCTGTAGTAATATGATAGAAAACGAAACATGGTTGCAAAGAATTAACTATAACATTCAGTACTGTATATGAATCTTCCACAGCTTTTGACACACATATCACTGTCATTTGCGCTAACCAGAGACTTTCATGGCATAAAAAGCACATGTTTCTAATTCTAATACACTTGAAGACGCACACAAAAGGCTCTTTGGTTATCAAAAATTCGATGCAACAGGTACAGATTTTTTTCAATGACTTGTAGACACAAGTGTTGATGCATGCCTGTGAAAATTAATATAAGCTGTTGAAAACTTTCTTACCAGTAACTATAATGCATGAGACACACTAAGGTACAAATTGACACCATTAGTGAAAATTTTACCATTCATTTCTTAGGCAACATCACCTCTCATGATCAGAAAATACCAGATGCTGCCATGTATCTTTCCTAGTTAGTAAACGTAAGTTGACGATTTGAACTAAAAAGTACTCACATTTATCAGTATGAGCTTGTTTACTTTCTTCCAGCTTGCTTTTAACATTTTCAAGCTCTCTTTTTTCTGCATCTTTATGCTTCTTAGACTTGAGATGGTTGTTGTATGAATTGAAAGAATTGAACCGTCGCTGGCAAACTTTGCATGCAACACCAATGATGCTTTCCTGTGACTTATTGGTAGTGGCCTGTTGCAAAGTAAATCTTTGTAATTACTGGTGACCAACTTTTTCAAAAAGAGGTGTCAGCCACAAGCACAGCATCCAACATAAGCTTTACCTTTTCACCTCAGAAAGCACATCTGGTTTTTAATTTGACTGTCAACAACAACTCTGAATGTACATCAAGAACTAAATGCAGCATAGAACTAACATTAACAAGTTAATTTCTACAAAACTTCTTCTAGTGCAGTGGTGGCCAACCAGTCAGAGAACAAGAGCCACATTTCTTACTGTGTTGCTGCAAAGAGCCACACCATACACATGAACATCGNCCCATCTCTTACTGTGTTGCTGCAAAGAGCCACACCATACACATGAACATCGTCCCATCTCTTCCTCACTCACACACAATTATACCTTTGCTCAGCTAGATTTATTCTGCTAGTAAATATCACACATCTTGCACAACCCACCAAGCACACTTCCACGCAATGCGTGTGTATGTGAGCATCCTGAATCTCAAAGTGGACAATTGGTACAAAATGTTGTGACATATACACAAATGTGGTATTTACGTAAGAGCCGCATGTGGCTCGCAAGTCATGGGTTGGCTAGGCTTGTTCTAGTGCTACNAACTCAAGTCTCATNTTGTCGATATTTTTTGATCAGTTTTGAAAGGGTAAACCTGCATGCTCTTCCAAAATGTCAGCGTNATTTTCTTTGGACTTAAGGATATATATGTTTTATCAAAGGTGAGTCAATTTCAACTATATGGAAACCATGAAGGACCTAACACACCATTTTGCCACTATTTCTATTCCTGAGCTGGTGAAGACAATCGTAAGACTCTTTAATGACATCAATAGAGACACAAGCTTGGTTGTCATGGTTTGGTAAAAGCAATATGTCACATGAATCAACATGTGAACAGATCTTGGCAACACTAAAAAGCTGTCACAATTCAAAACTACATGTGTTTACAAAAAGTATTTGAAATGAGAGCAGTTTGCGTGCTTGTTAGTGGATTTTGACCAAGAATGATGACTATTGTTAATTGTTGAAACAAATAACATTTCAGCAGCTGGCACTATGTGTTGGAGACCAATAAAATGATTTTTTTTCTGAACTAATGGTATGATACTTGTTGGGGTGTGCCTATGGAAAGATCTAGAGAGATTATTTTTCAATCAATTTTACATTGCAAGAAATAAGCTTTGAATGGAAGTACATTTACTTGTGAATAACTATCACACCCATGCAATAAATGTACAGAAACAAAAGCTTATTTCGGAAGGAAATTCACCAACAACCTGCACACAAGTTTCAACTCTGCTGCAAAGATCAAGAACTAAAAATGTTGTTTAGCCTAAAAAAATCTATAGCATCAAATTTAAGGTGACAATGCACATTCACAAAACTGCATACATTCAAAACATTACAGTAGATAAACAGAGTTATTCACTTTTAAGTATCTGCTTTCCTTCAAAAGAATTTAACACAAGTTCTCCACTTTAATAAGCTTTAGACAAATCATAAAAGCTTACTATTTTTTGCTGATTTGCAACTTTTTCAGCAAAATTTTCTGCAGAAACCGGTGGAAGTGCCACAACTTTTCGTTTCAAGTTGTAACGATGCCAATCTGTTTTATAATGGGATCTTTGGAGTTCAGCATCATCAAAAGCAATATGACATGTAATACATGTATAAATTGCCTGTGACATACTGTTAATCCAAACCAAAATTAAACTGTCACAACAACTAAAGAGCACTCCTGAACAGCAAAAATATTCATTCATGTTTATTTGAGGTGTTTTCAAGTCACAACACTATGTACAGCACAATGCAGTGTGAATACTACCATCGTGGATGCAAAGCTAGGCCATATACACCACAATTATATTGTATCCAATAGTACAACGACAAACCAAGCAAAAACAAGGCTTTGTTATATACTCCCAGGACACCTAAAATAATCAGGTGGTTTTCCAGTTAGGTACATTTATATCCTAATAGTAAAACAGGGTTATATTGAAAAACCTTATTCACCTTATTCATTTGGAAAATAATATAAAAATGTCCTGCTATCTTGCCAGAATTCCTGTTGATTTTCGTTTTATATGCTTATCACTTTTTTGTAATATTGTGCTAATGCCCCTCTTTTCCCTCCTCCCATTTACCTCTACAGTTTCTCACTCCACTCCCTGTACATAGGCATGCTTTCCACCACTGTTTTGTGTTTTTTTTTGCTTGTTTTACCTGACCTTGATTTGATGCATTTTATTTCTTTTTTACTACTTGTAAAACGTCTTCAAAAAAATTGGTTTGTGCTAGCAACAGGGATGGCTGAGAACTTGACCCAAGTGGTCTTTCGTCAACCCTTTGTGGTTCAACATGCTAGACCAAGATCATTAAACTGCAAAACCTGAAATATCTGATGTTTTTACATTCTCATCAACATGAAATTAATTTCTGATCTGTGATGATATTATTTTTCCTCTTGCTGCATTCATGTCATTTTGTGATTTGAGTCACAAAAATGCATGAATAAGCCATACCATACCCGTTCACATTAATTTATTCATACTTCTCTTGTAACGACTTCTTTTAAAATAACAATCCTAGCAAAATCAGTTTCCTTTTTAATAAAACTTACGTACAACAAATATACTAGTATATATATTGCATGTATTGGTGTAAGGCATTATACAAAGAAATGCACACTTTCATTACAAAGTGGGTGCCTGTTTAAGGTTTATTCAAGCTTAACCAACCATGCTTAGATAATTTTATGCAGAAAATCACCACATGTACAAATAATGGTCTGTGTTCAAAGGTATATTATGAGATTTTAAACATGATGCAGGGTGGTCCAAAAAGATGTGTGTTTTGATCAAGTAGCATTTTGTATTGAAAAGAATACTTAGCAATTTCTTTCATAGGCCTGTCTTACAGACGGGTAAGTTTTGTATGTTACACGTTTTTTTCTCCTACACCACCATTTTGCAAGCAGAGTTCAATATTTTATAATGTGCTTGATCCAAGCTCCGTGGTGTTGATCTAACATCTCATGGGAAATTTTCCTGATCTCTGTTTGAATGTTATTCTTGAGCACATCAATAGTTTGGAGATTGTGAGTTAGCATTGACCCTGTCTTTGCGGATAAGACTGCAGAATGGGGGATAGGACTGCAGAATGCGCAGACCAAGGATAGTCCGTACAACAAATGAGCCTGTCTCCAAGGAAGTAACAACGGATTGGTTTTCTATCAATTTGATTGGCTTTCTGGCATTTCTGGTTCGAAAGTTAGGGCCAAAAAAACAACTTTGATAAAAAACTAAAAATTGAATTTTGGCCTGGCATTGGGGCCCAGGGTCAGGTAATGTTGTCCAAAAAGGCTTCAACCTACCCTACTTATAATGTCACCCACAAAAGAACCAAAATCCAAAACTTGCTGATTTTTTAATGCAGACTCGAAGACTCTCTTTTGAGCATTTGAAAAGCTCTCTACCTCAATTGCCTGGTGAGTTATGGAGTTGCAAAGACTTGCCCAATATGAGCACTTATATACCTTAAGAGAAAACTACCCAGCACTGATGGTGTTAAACTTATGGTAGTGGTTACACTAATCCTCAACCTAAAGTTTAGAAACTTTTGAAGAAAGTAAAGAAAAACTGGTCCCATGAATTGAAACGTGCAACCACTACTACCAAAACAAAAGTCACCAAGGTAAGATCTGAACCAAAAAGCATTGGCACAGCAGACCTAAACGCATCCGCTATGCTACCACATCGGTGCTTCTTGAGTCACAAACTCAGCGTTTTATTCAAATCATGTCATGCAAGGCATATCCGTATCCAGTGGCCACTACCTAAACTTATTGGTCAATGCAACACATGCCAAAAAATACAGTTTATAGCCAAACAAACTATCTATCACCATAAAAAGTTGTAACTAACTTCGAAAAATATTTCACTAACTAGAGCAAAATATTTTTAACTGGTTAGTTACTACCTATGATACTGAGATTACACCATCCCATGCATGTAGTTCCTTGGAGTCATGGCACATAAGGCTGAAAAGATCCTTCCGAAGGTGCTAAACCACAGGGCTGCCAACCTGTCTTCACCAAAAAAGTCAGACCTTGTCCCAAAAAAGCCAGGTAGAAGTTTTAAGACATATACATATGATAAAACACGCAAACCAAACACAAAATAGACAACTGGTCAGAAACATCGATACAAAATACAATTCTGGTGGTCTTGCAAAGAAACTTTTTTTGATGTGTCTGGTGACCCCAGGGAGCACCAATGGCGCCACCAGCGCCTGTCCCAGGCTGTGATCAGGGGAAACGCTGACAGTGCCAGCATATTGGCCTATGTGCAAGTTTGATCTGACATTGATGATTATCTGTTCTTTTTTTACTGTCGTTGCTTTTAATGAACTGACCAGCATTGCTGCCTGTCACTTCACTTGCCCCTATTATTATTACATGTCAATGTAGGCCTACACTAATATAGCTATTCCTATTGCCTTCCGAATCTTCGTTCCTTCTGCAAGCTTCATTGTTCCATAAGTTGTCCAGTGTTACCTAGCGCATTGGTTAAATATCTTGTCAATCGCACAGCCTATGATGAAACTACAGCGTGGCGCTATATGTTCCACATTGCTTTAAACCTCTGGTCTGAGGTGAGGCCATGCGAAGGATTCCAGTCTTTGGAACTTAAAGCATTTTCTATCCCTGTGATTACACTGTCGTGTTTAGGTAAGTGTATCGGGTTGGGGTTTTGGTTAGGGTGAGAAAAACAAAAGAAAATTGAGGTGCAAGAATAAGTCCAAAATTTTTCAGTGATTGAAGTTATTCCCGTGCTATAACTATTTGTGGGTACCTGACAGTGTTGTGCAGATATTGAAATTTGATAATCCGATCCGCTCCGAAAAATTTCAATAGTATGCGAATCCAATTCTGATCTGAAAATTTTGCTCAAAACATAATCCGATCCAGATCCAAAAATCCAAAACCATCATCATACCAGATTCCAATCACAATAACAATTTTTTGCCAT
>JGI24158J21664_10007535_pt1 | contig 14460 bp, 10 predicted proteins | sample Ectturendosymbi3_FD_21664 | JGI IMG/M metagenome (IMG submission 21664) | reverse complement strand
GGTATCTTGTCAATTCAATGCAAAATTAGGCGCGATCGACCAACTGGGACTCGGCGATCGACCGGTCGATCGCGATCGACGTGTTGGCCACCCCTGCTATACAGGTAAATCCGATAGGACCAAACTTAAATCAACTAACGTGAAAATAAAATTTCCTCGCAGAGGCCGCCTTTTTTGTACAGCTAATATATTCCTTTTGGCAGCTTTCTTTTTTATTAACCTCAAATACGCACATGCGGTTTTGTAGCCCAACACTGCTTCTTGCATTACCATCTTCATGACAGCTGCAGCAGGAACAAGACGATATTACAGGCAAACGCACGTGCACGTGATGTGCATGACGTGCAGAGACTCCCTAGAGCAGTGGTGCTCAAACCGTGGCCCGCGGGCCACATGTGTCCCGCAAGGCCCTCTGGAGTGGCCAAGCAGTTTTCTCTCTGGAGTGGCGAAGCAGTTTTCATTGGAAAGAAAACTTAACACTTTAATCATGTAAGAGAATTTTTTAGAGAATTTTTATTGAGATTATTAATTCTTGTGGCCCGCGAAGGGTTTCTGAAAGACAAATGTGGCCCACGAGACAAAACGTTTGAGCACCATTGCCCAAGACATCAGCCCGGCCAGTGCAAACGACGTGGCCATTTTTACACAGAATCGACGTGAAGATGGCTCTGTAAGTACAAAGGTCATTGTGCCAGAAAAACACTGTGGTCCAAAATTTTCGGCGGATGTTGAAATTACAAGCACTTTCAATATTACTTTATTTTTTCCTTCTACCCACTTTGATGATGAAGCTTGTTGTAGCCCATTTGTCAATCAGGGTTTTATACCACATGCAATCGTGATCTTGGTATTTCTTACGTTATGACGTTGCAAGTACACTTCAAAACGCTGCTGTGATAAATGGACGGCAAAGTGGCCTCATATCGCGAATGTTGTTTTCCGACTTGTACAAAATCATGATTAATAAAGTTACTTTCGTAGGTTTCAGGGAGGATATCGCCCGGTTCCCCCCACTGGATCCGTCCCTGGTTGACTGTTAGCACATTGGATGTTTCAGTAATAGTAGGCTAGTAGGAGGACGTGTTTTTTGTGCAGTGAGGTTATTGAAAGGACTTATTTTGTGGACTTATTATTTTACTTGTTTGCATTTCCTTCTGCAAAAATCATTGAAAAGCGTCCCGTTTTCAATCACAAAAATATGGTATGGCCACGTAAAAAGCTAATCGATAAAAAGAAAAAAGGGAAAGAGAAATCAGATGGGGTTGCACATTGGCGAACAGAGGCATGCAAACTGTTCCGATCAAGATTTCAAATGCTTTGCAACACATTTATGATGAGATCGCCAGCCAAATAATTTTCCTACTATTTGAAGCAGCCAGTTAAATTTCCTGAATTTTAAAGCAGCGCACGGAAGGATTTTCGTTGTTATGCAAAAACAATACTGATGAAACGCGTGCGCTGGTACAGCGCATCAACAACTATATCAGTTGGTCACCGTCATACAGGAGCTTCAAATTATTGAGGAAAAAGTAAGATTTGTAAAAGGCACCAGACATTTGATGAAGAGATCGGATAAAAGAGTTAGATTAGATGAAGATGCACAACATTGCAAGACGCGACAGATTATTTCTCAATAAGGTATCAAAAGCCGTGACACGATGACTAACTTGGTGTGGGCGAACACTTACATTTCTGGGTATGTAATGCCTAATTCGGTAGGCATGGCTGTAGGCAGCGCGAAAGCGCTTCATGATAGCCCAGGATTTCTCAAACGGGACCCTCGGCCACCCTTGAAGGCCACGGAGCGGTTTTCTGGGGGCCACGAGCAGAGGCCTCCACTAGGTAGCTTTGCCGTGATATTGCATGACCCAGTGTCACGATATATTTATATTCGCCAGTAAACTTAGAGGGTGGCCACGGCTCATGAAAGTTTGAGAACCACTGTACTAGCCTGTGTGTATTTGCTCTATAATTGGCAAGCATACATTGGTATGCAATAGGCACGAAATGGAGTGTTTTTACTGCAGGAGAGCACTGATCGCTTGTGCCTCGGAGCTTGTTTGCTGCACAATATAGTGATTTCACAGTATAGCCATTGCTGCACAGTANAGCCATTTNATTTGTCTCTGAAGATCATCATCATCCTTCACTGAGGCATGTATCAACACAGTGGCGATTGTAAGTGGGGACCTGGGTGGCCCATGGTCCCCCTGATTTTTGGTTAGTCCCCCGTTTGACCCCCCAGTTTTTTTCTTAATTTCTCATTTTAGTTCCTTTGGTTGACATATACAGTAGATAACTTTAAGCCAGCAATATTTTCAGCGATTATTTATAAACCCTCTAGCCTGCATTCAATATTTAACAAATGTATGATAAGCTGTGTTGTTGTTTTCGACGGTCGGGTAAATAGAGTTTTTTATCACTGTACACACCAGTAGTTGCTCGGATCCTGCGTGAAATTTAGTCAGACCGCGGTCGTGGTGTTGAAAAATTCATTTCGAAATTAAGAAACAGTCGCAGAAATGGGAAGATTGATCTTTCGTACATTTCAGTGTGAGAAGGAACTGGGGTACATTACTGTCAGCAGATTGTTGCTTGTCCCAGTAGCATAATGTTTGTGAAAGCATTGAGAATTGGTTTCTGTTAATTTAACAGAATTTATCCTGGCTGTAGTATTGCGTTCTGCTGCCTTGTGTATAGGACTTCGAAACATCTTACGCAAGTGGTTCATGACTACAGTTTTGACTCTACCCACACATGTCCTGCAACCTCATAGAATTTTGTACGGATTTTCTGTAATGATTCATAAACAATTCTTTCGAGTATTTCAGCTCTTTGCTCCGGTGGTCAAATGTTTACATCAGAAAAACACTTGAAGGAATTCGCAAATCATATTCCCTTAGTGAAAATTATTTAAAACATGAAATAACTTTGGCAAAGGATTTGCTTCAGAAGGAGTCGAAGCTGCCTATTTTGCTCAAACAATTAGTTTCATTTATGACTACTTAAAAAACGTCGTTTGACTGTTACTGGTAGCTGTAACTCTTTCCGTCACCAGGGCGTCATGCGAGAGGAATTTTTCAAAAAGAGAAGTAGTGAAAACAATTCCTAGAAATTCCATGACCAGTGAAAGAATGGGTAACATTGATTTACTTTCAGTTGAAATGTACGAGCTGAAAAATAGATTTTGATGATTTCGTTGATGAATTTGACAGTCGACATAACAATCGAAGGATTTAAGTTACATTGAGGTGATGATGATATAAAATTGTAACGTAGACTGTGCAGGGATCTGTGTGAGAATATGTTGCTCATTTTCTATTTGTCTGAATTGTTTAGGTTTAGAGCAGGGGTGTCAAACTCAAATTGCCCCCAGGACCAAAGGAGGACTTGTAGTAACCCGAGGAAGGTATTACAGTATGACGTTGAGGCAACATTGGCGATACCTGAGCCTTACTAGAACCTTACTAGAAACAGCTTTTACATCTTATTTCCTGCCAAAGGTATTGTGAATAATAGGGAAATCATCTCTAACCTTTTCTACGTTCTTTCTAAAGGAACTTGTTGACTCGCTGGCCGAGCGCTTTCGAACACCAGTGAATGAACCAAATAACTTCAATCTTAATTAATTTAAAATTCCCAAAAGCTTGTGGGCCTCACAAAATGCCATCGCGGGCCACATGTGGCCCGCGGAGCACGTGTTCGAGGCTCGTGGGTCGGCACAATTGTGTACGGAAATGGTTTTTCGTTTTACATGTGCAGTGCTGTGGAAGTTGCGTGGTTAGAACAGATTACTCGATGTAGCAGTACACGTGTGTGATTGCATCTACAGTGGCGTTTAGGTGTCTCTAGTGATGAATAACGCTAGTTCATATCTAACGATATTAACAAGTCTATGTCGGATTTGATAGGATAAATCATAGCAACTTAATCTTCAAACCAACGAAAAATCACCATGCAAATAGACATTTACAGTATTTTGACGGTGGTTGGTCAACTCACAATACGGTGGTTGGTCAATTCGCTCTCGAATATCTGAATAAGACTTTTTTGCACACAGGCTAACTAAAGTAGGTTATACACAAAGGTGATATTACGAATAAACTAAAACATGCAGGAACAAGGCGCTCAGCTTAAAATACAAGTAGTCCATAGTTTCTTCAGGGTGTTTTCACATGAAACACCGATCAACATCACCTTTTTTTTAAATCTAAAATGATGCACGAAAATTTCGCGGGCGATTTCAATTGCCCGGATTTTCACCGAACCTGGTAGTGGGCCTGATCAACTTACAGGCACAGAAAATCTTGTGAAAATAGTTTTGATATTTTTATTCTTTGGTCATTGTCTTCAGTTCTATATTTGACTCCAGCGAGAAGCCAGCATAGATAAATACAATTGATAAACCTGGAGCAATCCACTCGCAAAGATAAACCCACCGTATGGGTGTCAGAAGTCTAAGTTTCATTTATATGTGCATACGCTGCAAAAATGACTGTTATTGTTACATCATGTTTTTTTTTATAGAGAGCATCCAACGGAATTGACAACTTCTTTCCTAAAAAAACATTTCAAAGTTAGGCTTTTCAAATTAGACCCTATACGACAGTAAAACAGCGCCAAAGAGTTTTTAAAAGTGCACCAAAAGGAGCGGCAGCGAATAGATGTAGCGATAGTTCGCTACTATTTTTATTCAGTACCGAGAGCGCTAGCGCCGCTGTTACATTCAGCAAATAGCGGTAGCGCCGCTGTTTTTAAATTAGCGGTTGCCCACTTCTAGCTATAGCTCGCAACACACCATACTGCAACAAAATAAAGTTGACGAATCAGAAAATAGATTTGATGGGTAATAAGTAGGCAACGTGGTATTATGGGTGAAGGTTAAATGCAGGAGGTTTCTGAGTCGAGTTGGTTGTTTGTAGAGTCTGATCGTAACGCCATGAGATTCCTCCATCACTTCCATTTAATTTACTCCTGAAAGGGGAAACATAGGGAAATTTGGTAATTGTTCGTTAGGCTGATATGTGCTTTCGTGAGTTTTTCAAAATTATTTCAACTTTCTACCAATGCCAGAATGACGAAATGTGGCTTAAATGAAGGCTAATTGTTCGGGAAACGTATTTTTGTAATTACATTCTGGGGGGCATTAAAGTTACGAAAGTTTATTTTTCAAATTTCAACTTTCTACCCATGCTACAATCACGAAATGTGAATCATGTGAAAGTCAATTGCGCATAGGACGTATTTTAGTGCAAAAATGCTGGCAGACTTTGCAGTTTCATGAGTTTTTCAAAAATATTTCAATTTTCTACCCATGCTACAATAACAAACTGTAAATCATATGAAAGCCAAGTGTTCGTGAAATATATTTTTGCAAAAAAATTCTGGTGGACTTTGCAGTTTCGTGAAATTTCCAAAAATATTTTAACTTTCTACCCATGCCAGAATCACAAAATATGAATCAAGTGAAAGTAAATTGTGCACAGAGCACATTTTTGTGACAGAAATCTGGCGGACCTAAGAGTTTCATGAGTTTTTCAAAAATATTTCAATTTTTTACCCATGCTACAAAAACAAACTGAGAATCATATGAAAGCCAAGTGTTCATGAAACATATTTTTGCAAAAAAATTCTGACGGACTTCACAGTTACGTGAAATTTCCAAAAAATATTTCAATTTTCTACCCATGCTAAAATCACGAAATGTGAATCATGTGAAAGCCAATTGTGCGCAGGACGTATTTTTGTGACAGCATTCTGGCGGACCTAACAGTTTCATGTGTTTTTCAAAAATATTTTAAATTATTACCCATTCTAGAATCACGACATGTAAATCATATGAAAGCCAAGTGTTCGTGAAACATATTTTTTAAAAAAATTCTGGCGGACTTTAGAGTTTCACGAGTTTTTCAAAACTATTTCAAAATTCTACCCCTGCTACAGTCACAAACTGTGGATCATAAGAAAGCCAAGTTTTCATGAGACATATTTTTGTCAATAAATTCTGGAGGACTTTACAATTTCATGAGATTTTCAAAAATATTTCAACTTACTACCCATGCTGCAATCACACACTGTGAATCATATGAAAGACAAGTGTTCGTGCAACATATTTTTGCAAAGAAATTCCGGCAGACTTTACAGTTTCGAGAAATTTTCAAAAATATTTCAATTTTATACCCATGCCAGAATCACGAAATGTAAATCATGTGAAAGCCAATTATGCACAGGGCGTATTTTTGTGAAAACATTCTGGCGGACATTACACCTTCATGAGTTTTTCAAAAATATTTCAACTTTCTTTCCATGCTACAATCAAACACTGTAAATCATATGAAACCAAGTGTTCGTGAAACATATTTTTGTGAAAAAATTCTGGCGGACTTCAGTGCTTCGTGAAATTTTCAAAAATATTTCAACTTTCTACCCATGCTAGAATCACAAACAGTGAATCATATGAAAGCCAAGTGTTCGTGAAACATATTTTTGTGAAAAAATTCTGGCGGACTTCAGTGCTTCGTGAAATTTTCAAAAATATTTCAATTTTCTACCCATGCCAGAATCACGAAATGTAAATCATGTGAAAGCCAATTATGCACAGGACGTATTTTTGTGAAAACATTCTGGCGGACATTATAGTTTCATGAGATTTTCAAAAATATTTCAACTTTCTTCCCATGGTACAGTCACACACTGAATCACATGAAAGCTATGTGTTCGTGAAACATATTTTTGTGAAAAAATTCTGGCGGACTTCAGTGTTTCGTGAAATTTTCAAAAATATTTCAACTTTCTACCCATGCTAGAATCACGAAATGCGAATCATGCAAAAGCCAATTGTGCACAGGGCGCATTTTTGTGAAAAAATCCTGGCGGACCTAACAGTTTCAAGAGTTTTTCAAAATTATTTTAATTTTCTACCCATGCTACAATCACGAAATGTGATTCATATGAACTTTTTCCTGAGACAGTTCATTTGGGATATTTTGCGCTTTCTCCAAGTGCCTACCACATTCCCTCTGTGTTGCCTGAGCCGACACAGCCCCCACGCATATTTTCCATGCCTTTTCATTCATTTCCATGTCTTTTCTTCAGCCGTCACTCTTTTCATTATTTTTCAGCCATCACTGTGCAATTCCTACTTTTTTGCACCTTCTCCAAGTGCCGGCTGGCTTCTCAAGTCGGGGGCCTCTGCTCATGGCTCCCAGAGAACTGCTCCGTGGCCCCCAAGGGTGGCCGAGGGTCCCGTTTGAGAAACCCTGGTTTAGGTTTTCATATTTTCCGTTTGTTTCATGCAATTAATTTCATATGTTGCATTATACCACATTTTAATATTTCGATTTAATGCTGTGAAGTGAAGTTTTCATGAACAGTAGCAACTGTACCATTTATGGCACTGCATAATTCACTAATGCAATCCAGTGAAGTACTGCTATTTTCATAAAATATTCGTGTTGAGATAAGTCATCTGTCATTGGAAATGTGCATTTATACACATTCCCTGGTTGTTGATCATATAGGCTGCAGTATTTACCTGTATCAGTCCAATATTGCTATTTATTCTTAGCATGCTGTGTTCAGTGCACATTTAACTGTCTAAACTGGAGTGAATTTTTTGTTTTCCTAATGTGACTTTAGAAGATGCAAACGTTTAGGTAAGTTTAGTATTTTAAGTACAGCACGTTGCAGTGGAGATTGCATAATGTGGAAGGCTAAGCTACTGTATGTGCTATGTATTAAATTGCCTCCTTTCCCTCTCCATACTTGAGACCTAACCTATTTGCAGCAATGTAATATTTTGGATCTTAACCTGATATTTTACTCCTTTTCCAGATTGATTGCGATTGTAGCTAACACAACTGCACGCATCTATGCTAGAGAAGAACACATCTTAGCCATTAGGATGATCGTGTTGGTTCAGAACGTATATAAAAACTTGAAAATGAAGATTCTGAACAACACCTTCCACCTTTCACGCATGGTGGCATGAACAGCAATTTTTTGGAGGATTTTATTGTAATTTTTCAACACAATGAATATTACCATTGTACACATGTGGTTATGCAGAATATTGATTGCTAGTTGACGGCGTACGGCTTTGAACCCCGGTAATTGGTCATTGAGCATGCAGACACCTTGATTTGTTTACAATGGTACGTTTTAGTCTTGACGCGTGATTTGGGAAAAACAAGATAAAATTTGGGCAAACATTTTTTGCATCCTTAAAAATATGCACTCCCGTACACCTATGGTTACAACAAAACGTGGTTCCACATACGAAATATAAAATATAGAAGAGAGTACGATTTTTTTTGTGAGAAGCTCTCGCGGTCCCTAGAAAAAAGGCAAACGACCCCACCGGGGGCGGCGACACTCAGGTTTAAAACCACTGGTCCAGCTAGTCTAACGCTGTTATTATTGTATATTGGTATTAACAGATGTCATGCTTGCTCTGATTAATATTACCCACTGTGACACGCACAAAACAATCAATATTGAGAAAGCTCGCGCGCCCTGGTGGCCCGCGGGCCTGTAGTTGGACCACGCTGCTCTAGATGACGCTTAAGTCTTTCCTTGCGTGCGTTGTAGTAGTGTAAGGTTGCCAAAAACATAAAACGTGCTAGTACACGAAAGTATCTCAGGGGCGTACGTAACCTATGTTCAAGTGTGGCTTGCAATGAAACACCATTTCGTGCGTCTTAAAATCAGGCGCGGCTAACAATCGATTAAATACAGTATAGAAATTCTTCATAAATCTCGTTGTTTTTGACTAAACGGAGAAATAAGGCGAGCTCTTCAATGGGACCTTTATTAGATGTCTCGTCCGCTAACACAGAGATGTATTTTACGTTTGCCACATCATTTGCAATTTGATTTTGAATTCCCTTGGCAAACAAGCTGGTTATCATGTTTTGCATATGCCGAAGGATAACGTGTAGCATTAAAACGAATCAAATGTAGCTTCAACAGCAGCATTTAAGCAGTCTTTATGCAGCTCAGAAATCCATGTCGCTGTGGTCAGGTTCACCAATGCGAAAGCGACCGCAACCTCTATGACCTCGTTTGCATACCCGTTTCGGTTGGAGCTGGATATGATAAACGAAATGGTTTGATTCGTCAGAAAATTCTGTCTAGGCAACTGATGAAAAGCTTTGATTCAAATAAGCAATAAGTAAGCAATATTTGTTGTGCATATGTTAAAAATACAAAAATCTTTCTTTGAGTATTCTATTCTGAGTTTTTCTGGACATATGAATGCCACCGTACAGTGCTTTAGATTCTGTTAGTTCAACCAAATTTATGTTTATCCGCTATCAAATGTTGTAATGAAATAAGGAAAACAAAAAACTATTAGGTTACGGAAAATCTACATAAAAAGCTCCACTCTGTCATCTACTGTGTCATCCACTCTTAAAGTCACAACTTCCCATGCCGGTGGTCACATAACAATGGATGATAGATCACTGGTAACGCGATAGTGGTTGGTGAAACACTGTTTATTGTCACCGTAAAAAATTCGGATGCTATCTTACATCGACCCTTACCGCATGGGAAGTACTCTGATACTTTTTTTCACAGTTGGCTAGCAGTGCGCTTTACACTGCTAATTAGCGTTTAATGTAGGTCTCTGTTGCTTTCAGCTGTAGCTAGTTTGTAGTTAATGAGAGCCTGATTATTTCTTTAGCGATAGCTGCTACGTGATACCTTTTGTCAGTGGTCCTTAAAGATTTAACGCCTCAATACACCTAAGTCAAAATTTCGTCAATCGGGATACCCATTTTCAACAAAGTTTAACAACAAAAATTTGCTAGAAACAAAAACTAAACTGGTAAAGTTGTATTGACTTCAGTAGAGTAGTGAGGAAAAAAGTGAATGCAGAAGCTGCATCACATTCATTAGTACCAATCTTCTTCATGTGGGTACAATGATGTTAGATTGCTAGAACTAATGCTAGAAAANTCAATCTGGGTGGAAGCAAGACCAAGTTCTTAGAATGAGAACTTGATTCTGGATTTGGACTTTACTTCCAANACTGCGGAATAGCCCAACATCTAATCTCAATACTCCTGGGGGGTATTGAGGCAAGCATTAAAAACCCCTGCCTTGCGTTATGTTGCTGTTCATTATGGTCTCACCCATAGCCTAAAATAAGAAATTTTCACTGGGCGGCGATCACGAGCGTAATTAGAAATTTTAGTTGTTTGGGAAAACTGCAGTACTTCTGGTGATGATCAAACGAGGTTACATATTCGTCCATCTGGGAGGAGACAAATCATCAAAAGTGGCACGACTTGCTTATATACTTTTATGACAATTTCCTAACTATTGACAACGTGTCTGACGGAAAAGCAGATTTCTACAAAAAAGTAATTTGTGAAATTCAGTAGTTTTTGTCATTCGGAGATAGAAGCATGTCCCACCGACCAGGGTTGCGGAGTCGGAGGTAAAATGTCCAACCTTTCCAATTTCCGACTGCGACCTTTCAAAAATTTCCGACTCCTTAACATAGGCTAAACTGAATGAAGTTTGGCTGTCAACAATTTTGTAGAAATTAGCAATCAATGGAAAACGTGGTAGACAGCAAAAGTCTTTGTTTCAACAAAAGTTTCGAAAGAAAATGTGCCATTTCAACAGGTATTCCCAACTTAAGAGTGTGATGAAAAAATTGATCCAATTGGAATTCCGGAGTCGGACAAAAAATCCGACCACTAGTCATGTTAGAAATGGATTCCACCCGAAAACCTCGGACTCCTTGCGACCTCGAATCCGCAACCATGCCGCGAACACCCCAGTTAGTTTTTACCTTGACAGCTCGTTCTGCACTCATGCTGTGATGACAAAATATCAAACAGCGCTGAACAAGCTTGCTGAGTACTGATCCTCTCTTAGACTTCTTTAGCAACTTAAATAAAACTTGGCAGTGACTGAGTCGCTTATTCCAAACTGTCTCGCTACTTGCGCAGTGAACAAGCCTGCTGCGTTTTCAGCGTATTCCTCAACGCCCGTGGCGTAACTCACGGGGAGAAAAGGGGCGAATCGCCCCCTGGCAAGCTAAATGTAAAAACAGGGCCCCTACTTAGCTTATATTTCGGTTTTAGTATTATTTTGGTTTTCAGTAGGCTGTCTTTTTACGTTTTTCGGATTATTTTCGTGTTTAAGATCCGGATTCACCATCATTTCTCGATATTTTCTGAGTGTTGACCCGTACAGTGGCCAGTGGGCCCGTTTCAACTAGGTTCACCCTCTGGCTCAAATCTATATTTGCGCCACTCCTCAACGTTCTCCTTTCCAGAATTTCAGCTACCGAGTTTCGACCCGAAAATGGAATTCGGACATGAGACGCATAACAAATGGCATAACAAATAAATGTGCGTAGTTCAAATGAATGGCAGAAAAAGGCGTTAACGCTTATGACTCCAGTTCTCATATGTTCTGCAAGATATCGAATTTAATTACTGAAGACAGACAATGCTCTTTGTTGCATCACCTAACTTGTAATGTCAAACTGTTCGTCACAGTTTGAAAATGTAGAATGATTCATTGAGAGTAAGTGTTCTTTTTTATGACAAACAGTTTGGAAAAGGAACTTGCAGACTCAGTAGCGTAACCAGTCCAAAAATTTTTTTTGGGGGGCAAAATGTTTGATTTTAGGTGAATAACATAATTTTGTTTGGGATACCGCCTCTCAAAGTACAAAATGACTATATATGCTAAAAATTGGGAGGCATGGCGCCCTGGCTACGCCTATGCTTGCAGTTAGGTATGTTCTAGTTTCTATTAAAATCAAGCAAAATTATGTCTTTTTCTGAAAGTGGAAGTTATATAAAGAAAGTTTTGAAAAAGCAAGGCAGTCTTGTGTCTTTTTTCAATGTTTATACCTGAAAATTGCTGTTGAAGTGACTGAACCCAGCAGCATCACTGGCAATGAGTGATGTCTAGTTTAATTTGTAGTAGCAGTCTGGATGTGCCAATATTGATTCCAGACTGGTACTACAATTTGATCGTGGTACCTTTCAACAAAAATCACCATCGCCGTTTTGCTTCAGCTGCTTGTGAGAAATCTTACGCTCGAGGACTGAAACAAATGCACCTTGCTATCGAATACTCCCTGCCAGGTTTTTTTTAAGGTTTGGTTTAAGGGAACACTAATAAATTTTATGAGGTCGCTATTTTTAGCAAAACGTACAGATTAATTCCTAAACGTATTGTTTATTACAGTATTGGCAGTCACAGTGCACAATTAGTTGCGCCGTATTTACAAAAATTTCAACACAAATTTTTCAATTTCAACTTCATCAAAGAGCTGTCGTTCATCAACGAAGCATCGGTTTCTTACTCGTCATCTGCAGTTTATAGGGTCTTTAGTGCACGCTGTTTCACTCTCCGTTTAATATTTGTTTTTATCCATTTCAATCACAAATTTCATGAGCAATCTCAAGCGTGGCCTCATCATTGAGCTCCTCTGGACCCATTCTCGTCGCCATGGGGGCTTTGGTGCGGTTAGCCCCCAAATTGAAATATGAAATAGTATAAATCAATGGAGTTTTTGTCAATTCTCAGAATGTCAAGCCCCGCTGCACAAACGCAAAGCCCCACCATAGAAGACTTACTGGACCGTTCATTGGAACATTTATGAGAGCATTCAGAGTTACATCAAACAGCTGGTTTCTTTGAGTGGTTTTAACACGACACATAGTTGTAAATCCTTGCTCTGGCCAGGTTGTGGCAAGTGAAACGTACAGCACATTGCAGCAATATTGGTTGTCTCGTCAACCATACTGACCCAGCATCGGCTCTGCTTGACATCAGAAACAAAGCGATTACTCAAATGTTCCAAGATCAGCAAAATAAACTCGGTTGCTGTCACAGAACTGTTATGGTGGAGGCCGCAAAGCCGATCATTATGGCCAATGCGGTCCATCAAGTTTAGCAAGGAAACTATTTTTCGATTTGCGCCTCTAACCGTCTACATACGCCAAAATATTTTCTAATGACAGCCACTAATGTCAAAAGTGTATCATATTACCTTACCTTCCCGTACTGGGCAACAAAGTTTTACAACTGCGCGGCAGTTTTTCCGACCAGTTCATACTTATTTTAGGCCATGTTCTCACACGATGGTGCTAACCATTGGTGCAGTTTGTCGGTGTATCCACAGTTTCCATCCCATCCAGCGTTTTGCATTCCGTTTCAGGCGTTGTTGCTCTACTACGGCATTGGCTTGAAGTTGTAAGTCGCAATACCTCTTATCAGACCGAAAAAAACTTTTGACAATACACGAAACAATTGAAAAATATTAAGCCGAATCTCATTTATATTTTCACCGTATGAACTTATTTCTGCTTCGTGATGGTGTTTTTTGAAGTTATACGATTTAAGCCATATAGCTGTTGTCTTGCGGTGCGAATCAAACATACTCTAGCACAGTTACACCCAATTGGCGGGCCGCAGTTAAGATTGGAACGCTTTCAGTAAACTAGCTTAACCTAACTTTAGTTTGCTAAAATCAAAGTAAGTCAGTGAATGTGCGGTCCCACCTTTAACGTTCGAATCCTAACTGCAGTGCATGGTAACGATTGTTTAGCACTTTTATCTACTCCGCAAGTGTGATTTCATAGACAAGTTTAGATCCAATGGAACAAGGGTAGAAATAAGAAAACTGGTGAAACGTTTTTCACCAAGGTGTTAGTGGACATATGGAAACCTCCCACCAAGCAGTACAGTCGTGTTAAAGTGACACTGAGGACCACTTTCATCAAAAATATCAAATTTGGGATTGCCAAAACTAGGACAAGTTCTCTATATGTAGGTTAGTTACAGAACAGCGAAGACGGCCCGGCCCAGAATTTCCGTTACCCAATACAGAACGCAATATCGCCTCAAAACGAAACTCCGTGATAAGCCGATACTTAGTAAGTCAAAAGAAGAACTCTCCTCCCTCATAGTTTTCATTCCTCAGGAAGAGAAGGGTAAAATTTCAAGATAAAATTAATTATTTTTGAGGTCCGCTAGCGATATCGCACAGTATATGTGGCGAGTGATAGCAAATAGGTTCCTTAACCCGCTCATAGTATTATGCCAAGTCAACCGCTCAGAGCGCAATATCTTTTTCGGGAATTTTTTTGAAAGAGCGACGCAAAATCGGACAAGTTGCTGCAAGGGCATGACGAGTGAGAAATGCGATGTGAATTACTCCTCAAGGAAAAAACGCAACAGTATCTTTTCAATGAACAAAAGTTGCCAGATTTCAGGCGAAGGAAAATAAAATTTTTGAATTTATTTGCGAGGCAAAGAAAGAAAAACACTCAAAAAATTCGTTTCAAACGGCATTTAAACACTCACCACGTCTTGACGACTTTCGACGTCTTCTTCTCGAGCATTTCCCCGCGAGCCATGAAAAAAATCTGAACATGCAGTTTTTTTTCTGCCGTGGCAATCCACGGGTTTCATTGTTTTCAT
>JGI24158J21664_10007534_pt1 | contig 14460 bp, 7 predicted proteins | sample Ectturendosymbi3_FD_21664 | JGI IMG/M metagenome (IMG submission 21664) | reverse complement strand
CTCTCGACGGATTCACCTGTGAGAAGGCAAAAGCGCTTCCAATCGGCCTTGCGAAAGTTCCAACGCTTCACCGGATCGCTGTGGGCAGGAACCAGGCGCGGACACAGGGGGGATGCAGGGGATTCACCCCCCGCACCAGACCTAAAGAGGTGTTGACATGACCCTTGATATCATTGAAAATCATCGCAAAAATTTTTTTGCACTGCACATTACTTAATCGGTAAAGATGCTAAAAATTAACTTATGCTAACAATTAGTCAAAAGCGTTTCTTCGTTTCATTATATGAGGTGCCTTGTTTGTGGAAACCGGTATAAAATAGTCAATGATCGCGTGGGCGTCCGCAGGGGGGCGCGCCTCCCGGTTAAGAACCACTGGTATAGTATATCAAAAGAAGGAAAGCGTCGCAGGAATTGAACAGCAGACCAAAATGTTTCGTCTGTCTAAAAGTTCTGGCAACGGAATCACTGAGGTAAAATAAGCTTAATGAGATTTGGAGACAAATTATCCAGGCTGTGTCAGTAAGCCGGTTCAGCTTTTTTTAGCGTAATTTATAGTCCATTACCGCGCAGCAAACTGCTATGAAGCATTCCCGGAAGTAAGTAAATCAGCTGTGTGCTCTTCATGTGTTGCCCCTAACCACGCTCATACAACTAGAGAAAGCTGATCATTATGAAGAAAGTTGTAAAAAATGATTGGTGAAAAACAGAGTGAAACATTACACTCAGTCTCATACACAACACAGTAAACGATGCGTTGTCGAAACGTCAGATGGTGTTCTTGAACAGATTATAAATCAAACAAGAATCTTCATTTTAAAAATGCAGTTGGTGAATATACAGGTATTGCCAGTCAACCATACCTTTTTGTGTTCATTCGATATGTATAATGCCATGAAAACTTCTTCAGCGATCATTCCATTCCTGAGGAAAAGTGTGCAGGGATTTTCACCGATGGTGTAGCAGCATGTACTGGTAAAACATCAGGAGTAGTCAAATTGGTCCAAGACTAAGCGTCCAATGCAAAGTGGACGACGCATTGTTTTCTCCATGCAGAAGTACTGTCGGTAGCAGCAAATAATTTATGAGAGGCACTGCATGACACACTGAATTCTGTTGCAAAATGTGCAAACTATATCCAACACGGTTGCTTAATCAGCGTTTGTGTTCTTGTTTGTGTGGGGAGGTGGATGCCAATAACTCAGGTTTATTAACCTCGCACTGAAGTGCGATGGTTGTCAAGCGGTCGTGTTCTGAAGCGTATTTACGAGCTGCGAGAAGAAATTGTTGTCTTCCTGGCCAGCAGAAAAGGACTTGCAGACCCAGACCGTCCGCCATTGGTAACAGAAACATATGTTCTTACCTGAACAGTTTAGTAAGAAAAAGTTTATTGCAGATGTTGCCTACGTAATTGAATATTTGATTCTCTGGACTGTCTGTGTCGATCTATGCAAAGTCCGGCTTTTACAGTCATTTAATCATCCTGCGAAAATCATCGCATACCACAAAGAAACTTATTTTGTGGAAAAATTACGTGAATCGAGACGAGTATCACAGGTTCACTAAATTAAGAAACTAAATTGCCGACAAGAACGTAGACGTCAAGAAACCATAACTGAGCATATTGAGCAGTAGCTTGTCAAAACGTTTGAGCACTGGGTAGTGACACCCTGACGCCTGCTGCAGAAAATGATTGGATACAATCGATCCAGGTACAATCGATCCACATGCAGTCACAAATCTTCCGGAAGTACCTCTTTAGGTTGTAGAAGAATTTCTGGATATGACGGCCGAAGCAGCAAATCGAATGGCTTTTGTATCGTTCGAAGAAATTTACCACAAACGTTTCAGCAAACAACCTTTTGTGTTTCTATATATTCAACTTATCCGACTGTATCCAAGCATGTCATTCAACGGCTGATTCCATTTTGTGACAACTCGACTTTGTGAATCAAGATTTAGTGTAATGAGTGCACTGCAAACGAAGTATCGAAATCGGATGGACATTGAACATGAAATGCGATTGTGTTTAAAGTAAGATGACAGCGCGATTTCAAAAGCTTGTGAACAACATGAGAGCGCAGTCTCATTATTATTAGTCATTGCAGATATTTTCGGAGGAATCAAAATGAATGTAACTTGTTGTTGTACCTAACAAATAAACACGTTTTTGAAAATTTCGGGGGGGGGATAATTGTCCGGTTTCTTTCCGTGTTTGCGAGCCTGAGTCATTGAAAAGTGTTTATGAAGATATTTTTATTGCATACCTTCTCATGATCTCATGATTTGATGTTTGGTTTACAGACGGTTATGTATAAAATGCCTTCAGCTTTAAAGCTGTGTGNATGATGGGACTGCCAGTGCTTNCACAATTTTATTGTTTCAAATCTTGGATAACTTTAAAACGTTTGTGAAACACTGGTTTAATGTATGATAACATGATAACCCGTGTAATAAATAAACAAACAAACCAATTATGCTCAAGTTTATTTTTTGTCCTAGGCCAACCACATTACATTAACCATTGGACAAGCATTTGAACTCGCTTACTACAGGTACCTGAAATCTGAAAAAGGGATGGCAACCTCAAAACAGGTATTTAGCTCTTATTCCAAAAATGATTACACAATTGTTTTAAAAATATCGACAGATTCTGGTTGGTGCTGGCGTTTTACTTGTTTGCAGCTTGTTACTGTGGAATATTTGATGCTTGGGAGATTTTCAATGCGAACGCCTTGGTGTATGAGATATTTTTGAACAAATTTTAGGGACCCGCGCAATTCGTGTAATGTAAAGAAATCTTGCGGCATCCCAAATAAACAATTGAGATTCTCAAACAAAGAGATCCAAACAGTGTTCTGCACACTGAATTAGAAAATGAGATGAGTCATATCGATGATTTTTATGTGAAAATCAACAGATCATGAAGAACAGTCTTTGAAAATTTTTGTAATACAGTTTTTCTTTGTTTACCTTTGGCAAAAATATATTCATTAAGACGCATTTACTATATCTCTGTTAAAAAATAATTTTGACAGGAAACCCTTGGTTGTTGTGGGGTTTATATTTTGCAGCTCACGCTTGTTCAACGTTGTGTTGATACCGTTTGCCAGCGACGAAATATTTCAAGAAGCGCTACTTGACGGCTAGCATTTTTTCAGAAATTTGTCTTTAATGTTTCAGCTGCACAACTCACCTGAGACTTGACGTCACTTGCCCACCTCTGGAAACATTATATTTATGGGATCGAATGGAAAAAGCAATTTTAGCAAAAATGGGTTCTTGCAAATGCAATGCATCGAACAGTTTGGCTAGCAGACAAAAACATTTGGCATCTGTTTTTTTTTTTCGTTGAAATATTTCGGCCATTTTTTGCAGAGACATTTTGGTCACTGAAACATTTCGATCATTTGTCTCACAGCTGTATTAAAACCTGCCATAACAGTGTTTTTTAGCTTATATTTTCAAACATTCTGACCGAAATGACTTAACTGTTTTCGGTTATTTCTGAAACGTTTCGGTCTATGACCGACAAATTACCGAAAAACAACACTTTGAAATGTCACGGGCTGGGAAAATATTTCGGATAAAAGTCGTGATTTCAGGCAGATACATTTTTTCTGGCTAAGTTGTTCAAAAATGTTCTTTCATTCCGTATTTGAAAAGATGCACGTGATGGAAACCTAGTTTTTCACTCGTAAATTACATTAGTTGAGTTGGGTGTCTGAAAAATATTTCCTTTTACTCAGGGACGTAGTGCTAACAAAAAAGGTGTGGGAACGCACTCAAAAATAGCCATTTTGAAAAGCTTCGAACTCAGTTTAAACCAAAACGTGAAAAAGGTGTGGGAACGCCGTACTGACGCGTTCCCGCCTCACTACACCCCTGCTTTTACTATACCAAGATACTGTGTCCAGTCGTGCAGCAAAATCACGTAAACAATCTGTGTATACATCTTAACACGCATCACGTTAATCACCGAGATATATTCTTACGCCTGTACTTACAAGCGCTTGGATAGTGGAGGTAGTCATGGAAACGAGTCTATTCTGGGGATGATTTCATTAAAAACGATATTGAAGTATCCGACAAAGTGAGACGGCGGAGCTGTGACCTCTACACAAAGTCTCTGTCAGCAATCCGCAGAATCTATATGCGCACTCACCGACGAGGCTTTTCATTATGGATTGCTGCTACGTCTGTTGCGACATTTAAAACCTTTGTGATGGCAGTCAGTCTTTCCAGTCAATAACCCATTGGTGTAACTGTGAAAATGGTTCAAGTAAAATTTTGCGGCTAGCACGCAACATGCTGTTATAAAGGTGCAGCTGTTATTCCAAGTGAAAGCAGGTAAAATATATTTTAAGCAGCTCGTTTCTCCATCGTTCAAACATTACCTGCATTCTATTTTATTTGCCAGGAACCCATGAGCACGTTAAAACAAGCTGTTGTGCAACAGACAGAACCGCTTGCCAAGGACAGAAACGGTTCAGATCGTTAATTTGCCTGTGAGACCAGTAGGGCTTCAATATAACGCCAGAAAATACCTTCGGTATTGTAAAAACTCCGTTGGGCCACTTTAGAGCAGACGATTCATGAAGTTGAATACAAGAAAATCTTACTTTGTTGCGCACGTTTCAGCTTTTGACTGAAGGCTTAAAATTCTATCCCGTAGTATTGGAAATTAAACAAAAACGATTTTTTAAACTATAAAAAGTAGTTAAAGGTTCTGGTAAATTCAAAGCTCATAAGTTTGTTTTGTTCAAAGGTGCTGGCATTGAACAAAAGAATACAAGAGCTNGAAGACGAAAATGAGAAACTGAAAAATCATATCGTTTCGCTGGAGAGTGGAAAAGTTTCACCTCTGTCTCCTGGAAGAAATTTGAAAACAACGAAGAGTCTGAAGCTTGCCGTGGTGAGTGCATGGTATGGTGATATTAAGCAAAATCCCCACTTTCTGACGCAGTGAAGAAACTCAAAACAGTGATGTTCTGAGAACTGTAGCAAACTCACTCCTTTTTCGTAAACATTGAAGTGTAACCATCTGATTGTTATGCCATTTTGTGGTTGTTTAGTGTCAGAAATGTGTCAGTGTAAGAAACTCCACAGTCATGCCGGTTCCACTTGCCTCTTTTGTCTGAGGCCACGGTAGAAGCTGTGCTTGAAATATTGAGGTTTAATGCCAGGCCTTTGACAAGAATCATGAAAAGCATCTGGAAATATACATGTTCTAGTGAGGAATTTTTGTGTTTTTTGGTCCGTTCATGATCATGAACACGAAAATGAGTGNATGATATTCCACTGCAACAAAAGTTGCAATGATGAGCTTTACTGCTCGTTCCTATAATGGTGCAGTCACTCTTTGTTAATTATGATTTGCAGACCGCTGATTTTAAGTCAATTTATTAAGCTGTCTATTGTTTCATAAGCTCCATTATCAAAAGAAAGTAGTAGAAACAGTATGGATGAAAAGGTGATTACGTTTTATACTTAAACGTTTTAAGCACTCAAAAAAGCGGAAAAACTTAGTACTTTACACAGGGGGATTGTTTCGGGATATGTCACATTCTGCCCAATCAACGCGTATTCCAATACATTATTTTTTTTGACAAAATGTGTTCGCGGGCCGGATGAAATGGCTTCGCTGGCCGAATTTGGCCCTTGGGCCGTAGTTTGGAGACCCCTGCTTTACATCATCGACTGATTTAGTAAAGTGTACGCCTTGCCGCATCGGAAGAGTAAACGTAAATGAAGAGCTGACTGGTACTGACTACGCATTTCCGCAACTATTAAAGCGAAAAGAAATTAATCAAAAGTATGCCCTGCAACGGTTTGAAACGTTGCTGGCTATGTTTGCTCTTTTAAACAAAATCTAGAGTAGACAAAATTTAGAGTAGAAAGCTTCCTTTAACTTTATGTCAACAGTTGTTGTTTGGTCAGTGATATCCAAATTCCTGTATTCAAAAATCAACTGAACTTCCTACTCAATACGTATATTATGACGCAGTAGTAGAAGGGAACTACACCTAATTTTGCAGTCACGAGATATTTTAGAATTTAGACGCTTAATTTGTAACTGCCGCAAGACCTAACCTCACAGCAAAAGTTGTCTACACTCTTGAAAAAAATTGTTAAACGCATTGTATGTTGTGTCCAAATTATTCACTTTTACTTGCTTTGAATCCCATGAAACATTGACGACAAGAGAAGATTGCTAAACAATAAGGTTTTCCTTTATGGGTAAGACAGAGTTCATTTTTAGGATTAGCTTTTTTTCATAAAGTAGTTGCTCTTGCTTCAAACAAGAAAATGCACCAATCTGTAAATAGGTCGATGCTGCTATTTTCGTATTTGTCAATTGGCATTGCTCTATTGATGACTTACTGCATTTCAAAGCTGTGCAGTTCACTCATGGATAGAAACATATTACAAATAATAAAATATATGTTTTTGTAGTTACACAGTGAACCACTGTATTGTAGCCATCATTGACAAAAACACAGCAAGGGGACAAACATGTAGTTACTTCTATTCTGAAATTCGTAAGAAATCGTAGGCTTTGTCCATGCTTTGAAACCTTTGAAGATTTTGGTGAAATTTTCAAGGTTGTCTTTTAAACGAAGGGTTTTGTTACATTCCCGAAAAAATAATTTCACACTTATTTGGTCTTTTGGTTTGTTGCTCCCCGGATCACCAAAAACTGTCGCAAAGTCTCAATCTACTTTTCGATATTTCAACTTGTGTGTTCAATCGATAAAGATTCCAATAATGTTACTTGCTAATTTACTTGTTGCTGAGGTCTAACTTGCGGTTTGCTGCTTTTTTGTTTTCATGCTTTCTCGTTCTTTTCCTTCTACTCTCTTCCTTTGTCAATGCACCTGCAACATAAGGAACCTTCCATTGTGGCGACTGAGGCTAAAAGTGGCGCATTTCTTGAGGCTAACCCATGCCTCGTGTCTACAGCGTCTACGTCAAGATCAAGTTCTTACCAGGAGCGCCAGTCGACAGCATCCAGTCATAGCCCGGGCAGTTGCAATGCTGGTAACACATTGAAAGACGACGTGGAGTCCGTGCTATCTATTCTTCAAGAGCCCTCTGTTTCTCACTCCCCTTCCAACAAACGTTACTTGGAATCAAAACTGAGTGGAACAGACGGTAGACGAAAGCAAGCTTACATCGATCAAACTTTGGCCTCGGTTGAACGCGCCAAGGCTTCTTTAAAAAATTTAAAAGATTTTGTGCAGCAGCGAAAATTAAGAAAAAAGAATTCTATTGCGCCAAACTTGTCAGAACAAAAGCTTCCTCAAGAGCCAACTGTTGATGAAGACCGGAACTACGCCAAGATAGCGGATATTAATGAAAGTGCTCAACGATATCACTCCCAGGGGAACCTCAATATTTTAAAACCACCTCACACGCTTGACGAACGAATGGCTGCATACGATTGTGGGTATAACTCTCTACCAGCGGCTTTGATAAAGCGGCCGGGCCGATCTCTTAAGGAAGCCAATGCACGTAGGGATAGTGCTACAAGCTTGTATGCCAGTTTTAATGAAGTAATGAATACCTTGCAGTCAATGATGCAAGACACATCTAACACAAATCGCCACGCGGTTGATGAGCAATCCGGAACAAGCACTGCACGCATCGAAGCAGACGCTGCGGCCAACGCATGCGTGGACACAACTGAGCTGCCTGAAACCGTTATCGGCGACATGCCATTTGCATCAAGCAACTATGTGAACGTCAGTCACGCGGAAGTCCAAAATAAGTACGGGCACCTGATCACCGCCGAGATGTTGGACGATTTGGCCAAAGTGCTTGAAGAAGCACCGCCCCCACTGCCTCCGCGAGAAGCGCCTGTAATTCCTCCCAAACCGAAACGTTTTCAATTCGAAAATGTCAGCAGCGAAGCCACCTCTGTGACAAATGGGTCTTCGTATTCTGCTGTAAGCAGCGGCAGGAGCTCGATGGATATTAACGCCGTTCACACATATAACTTTGAAGCACCGAAAGAAAGCATTTACGTGAATAGAGATTCTCTTATCGCTTTGCCGAGTAAGGTCAGAGAAGAAGGTCTTTCCTTGGGCGTACGTTCAAAACGCCGAATCGATGGAAGCCCTGTTCACCCTGCAATCAGCCCCGAAAACAGCAAAACCACAATCTTGAGAAAACAAGACCCTGCTTGCGTCTCAGAAGGGACAGGAAGTCAGTTTTCGTGCAAGTTTTCCCAGGAAGGATCAGACTGTAGTTCCGCTTCCAGCAGCAGGACCAGTTCCAGACGCCGTGGCTTAGTGCGGCAACAAGCAACCGATTCAGACGACACACCCCCGTCTATTAGCGCGACCTTGCAGAGGTTCGCCGGTGAAGCGGGTTACTTGAAATTGCAAAGCATCAGAAAGATTGCAGCTCAGGCTATGACCGAGTCTACCGAAAACATGGACACCACTTACGACAACGTGCACGTTTTGATGGAGAGCATACGTAACGACGCGAGGAACGTTCACTGGCTTAACCAAGTCCAGAGTAAATATGAATTGAAATCAAGTGGAACAAGCAGACAAATCAGCGACTCTCCTCTAAGTGCACGCGATCTAATCGAGGTTCTGCGACAGGAAGATTCGCACGTCCGTGGCGCATCTAATGACATTGATTCTTTTGAAAACAAGCGACAAAACGTACGCGCAACATCAGACCCTCAACAATTTGCTGGAATGCGTGGACGGAGTTCTCTGCTGGAGTCGGAACTGGAAACGGTAATGCATTATATTATTTTAAGACTTCCAAAACTCTTTCCTTGCTTGCATTATTCAGTAGGCGCGCTTTCTGTGGGCTGTTCATTTTTTCGTATGCATTTCACTGTTATGCTTTTTGCGGTTTCATCGTACGGCTCAAGCTTGCTGTTGCGAGGGTTCCAAATGCTGAGTGAGAGTTATCTTGTGCTCTTCAAATCATGCAGTGAATTGCGTCGTCTCTAGTTGCTTGAGTTGCTCCACGCTGGGGCTCCAGATGCCTGCTGGCGGGTTTCTACTCATTTATTTCTTAACACTGCGCGGCTTTAATAGTCACGCTTTCGTTTCAATGGCTGTGTTTGACTTGGCTTGCCAACTGCACCCTGCATGAACTCTTGCTTCGGGGAGCTAAGAGATAGCTTCCGTTTGTTACTCCGGTAAATCCATACGAGCTGAAGTTTAGTAATAAACTAAGTGTAAGTTGGAACATGTTGCTATAGCAATGTGGAAAGAAAAATCTCTTTTTCACACTTTTGTCTTCTTGCTTCACCGTCATGTAGTTGGTGTGTAAATTTTCCTACGACTTTTTAAAAATCCTTTAACTTTTTATGAATTTAAGTACCGATTAAAATCGGCCTGAGAAAAGGTTTGTTGTCTTTGCATAATGAAAGCTTGAGTAATAACCATGTCGTAGCTTTTCCGCAATTCCTGCTCAATTTAAAATAGTTTTTTTTTTTTTTAATTTGTTATTCATTGCAAGGCAAGGATCAAGTCTTCCGCGGGTTTCTTAAGTGAGTCTTGCTTGAGAACACAAATGTTTCATGAAAGATAAAGCTCATATTTTTCTGTAAACTATAATACATTTTTTCTGTAACTCCAAGACAGTACCGATTGAAGCATCATTCTGTTGGTTTTTGGAGCTTCAACAAGAAAGTGGTTTTGTGCTTAGTTTTCAGTTTTATCAAAGGGGGAGGTTATAAGACAGACGGTAACGAAACATCCTTTTCAAGTGCGATGCCTGCTGCACATCCGCTAACGCGTTAGATGCAATAAGAGATCTCTCCTACACAAAGGTGCCCATGTTTCCGCCTATTACCGCAAAAGTTACAGCGCAAATGGTGCGGCCGGTTGTACAACGCTATAAATTTCGAAATTACTAACAAGAAATTCAACAGACCAATAATGTCGTGTATTGGTCGTCGTGCACGTCTGGCTTTAGGTAAAGACGCCCGTTCGAAAACTTTCCGATTGTCATCCCCACCAGCTATCCACAAGTGGAGACCCCACTTTGTACCCACTACTCATATGGGGAGGCCAATTGGAGCAACTCAGAGAGAGTGCTTCTACTCTGGGGGACCAAAAAGGCACACGTAAACAGTAATCTTGCCATCAGCTGGTTATCGGAAACCGGAATATCACCTAACTCACAGGGAAAGAGCACTGACTGGCTTGAAGTGGCCTAACGGTATTGCCTGGATATTGTTAGCATCTCTTCGAATAAGCGTCATGACTCTAACATTGTGGAGATTGGTGATGAGCTGAAACTCTTCTTCTCCGGCACTGAACCATTAATGTCTGTCCAGGCTGGAGTGGGGATACTCGTAAGTCCCAACCTGGCAGGCTGTGTTGATCAATGGATCCCGTTGAGGCGAAGGGTGTGTATATTGAGGCTGCAGTTGATTGATCGCCCCCTGTGCTTCAAATATATGTACTCTCCAAACCCCATATGCAAATTACCCCAAGTTCGTGGAAGACACTAACGATGACCTGCAAAGGGATAAAGCCAAGGAATATGCGATTTCGTTATGTGACTTCAGTGTAGGGCTTGGAAATGACGTTAATTTTGGAGGGTTTGATCGGTCGTTATGGTGATGCAATCCTAAATGATAAACGAAAGCCTATCCTGACCGCAGTAACGCACTTTGCATTTTGAACGCATTTTTTCCACCACAGAGATTTGCGCAAATACACCTGGTACAAAGGTTTTTAGGACAACGGACACTGATTGATTTCGTTTCAGCTGTCGTGTTCCAATTAGTATGGGACGTTCGCGCCAAAAAGGGTGCAGGACTATCGACCGATCACCACCGAGTGTTCTGTATATTACGTTTAGGAAATCCAAGGCGAACGTGCTTAACTTTCACTAAGAGGTTCAGCAAAATAAACAGGAAGGCCCTGTTGGACAAGGATGTACCGTAAAAATGACCTTCGCAAACAGGGTGAACAGTGTATTGTCCTTATTCAAAGAGCTTTCAGATTGCAGAGCGGGCGTAGAAGAGTGGGAATTGTTCAAAACACATGTCATTTCATGAGCTGTTCACGTAGATGTACTATGTTAGGTAACAATTCGGCATGACGATAGTTGGCAAAAATGCAATCCCGTGGTGGAACCAGGACGTGAAAGATGTTATCCGCGGAAAAAATATAATCTGTCTACAAGGCTTTGCTTCCGAACAAACATTTCCAAAGCGGCGTAAATTTCTTTTCGTGGCTGGGAGATGGACATAAGCGCAGCACAAGAGTCAAACTAGTTTGAAAGTATTGAAACTGCGGAGGCGTTTTGGGCCGTTTTAGGTAACTAGTTACTATAGTAACTGCCGGAGGTACAGACACTCCGCTTCCGTTACGTAATCAGCAGTTGTCAACAGCAATTGTAGTTGGAACGTGCATGAGAGGTAGAAACACTCCGCTTCTGTTGCGAAAGAAACAGTTGCGGTCACATACGTCAAACGTTTTGTTGGCTGCAGTCAGGATGCCATGACAACGGCACAAAGAATGGTTTTAGACCAAGAGTTCTCAACCTTTACAAGCATATGGCCCAATTAATAAACAAACAGAGGGTCGGAGGCGCACCGGCTGCGCAACGTTTCCAATGAGACAATTGTTGCACAGGACAGAAATAAACACAACTTTTAACACCCCAATGTGCGCTACGATAAATGCGAAGGCTGAGTTTGTTGTTAGAAAGCATGGATGTTAAACGCCCAATATATGATAATGGACAGATCAAGTCATCTTCAACATTAAGCTTGCTTCTAGCTTTCGTTTTCATGTTAACAAGAGCCGCTTGTCTGCCTCAACATCCCTTCAGCAACTGCATATTGTGCACAACCTGGCAGACTACGTGAAAATTTCCATGTGGTAATAATTTCTGGCCTGATTGTTAGTTTCCATCAGAAACAACATTACTGTTTTTTCAAACTGTTTACTCATATGGAATATCTCCAGCCCAGGGTAATTTTCCAGATGCTGCTCCAGCCTTTTGTGAAACAATAGCACGCCATTAAACATTGCATAAACATGTTCCCTCTGGGAAACCACTCGGCACCAGAAATCGTTCTTCTCCACGCTCATGCAAGAAGTTATCATTATGTAACAGGTAAAGTTCTTGAATTGTACCTTCCAGCCGCGCATGACGGAGTTCATTAACGCTTGCATATGGGATGAACAAATTTGCCTGTAAATGAAGCATCGGTAAAGCATTATTTCAGGTGGTTTCAGTCAACATTAACGGGCGCCGGCGGCCCGGTGAAATCTAACCGTTGAAAATATCGTTAGCGACCCACTCGTTCAATCTCACCGGCCCTTCCAAAAACCAGACCATCAGCGGCACGTCCCATCTCTACTTGGTACAAACTGGTATCACACAAATCCATGGGGATGAGCGCATATAATATCCCTCTCTTGCTAAAAAGTGGAGGGATGATATCTCTTGTTTTTACACCCCTGTTCATGATACACTAAAGGCCGAAAGTCCACAGCTCAAACGGTAAAAGTCCAAAATGCAGTCTTCAGAGTACAGTATTTTGGAGATAGAGTAGATTCCAATCGCCGGCAAGTCTATAAATGGTTCTGTTACACCAGAGGATTCCAACCTTACTCTGAGCATGCACCCTTTCAGCATTTCGATAGATGAGCAATTTCTTAAGACAAAATATTTCATCATGACTAATCACAGATATATTTAACAAAAAGCATATAATGATTTTTGAAAATGTTATTAAGTGATATATGTATAAACAGGTAGAAATATACAATATATAAATATATTTTTTCCTTATATTGCTGACCTCAATGTACCCATTTAGATAGGCAAATGCACCCCTAGCGGTACATGTACCCCAGGTTGGGAACCCCTGTGTTAGACTATCCGGCGACTCCGAAGGAAACAATTTAATACTGCAAGACCCATTTTAAACCATAAAGGTGTCCTACTCAACAATAAGGAAGACACCTTGACAGATGGAGAGAGTATTTCAAAGATCTTTTAAACTTATTCACTCTAGCGTCATCAAACACACTGGAGATGAAAACGTCATCACAGTGACCGACGTCATATACGTTGTAAAGACATTGAAAGCTGGGAAAGCTGTAAGAAAATTAAACATGAATCACTTAAACGTAAAGTCTTGAACAGAGAAGAAATTATCTCACTAAATGGTGCGTGTCAAGTAGCCGGGCGATCTGGAACGGCACCACAAGATTGGCAAACTGGAGTGATCATTTCCATGTACAAGAGGAAAGACTGGAGGGCATGCACCAACCGCTGGGACATTTCATTTCATGGCCTCGTTGGAAAAGTGCATGTTAAGTGCCCTGAAAACAGATGTCTCGAAATTCCTGAACTTAAAACTGGAGATTATCCTGTGCCGTTTTCTGTCCTGGCCGTAGCATAGCACAGACCAGATGCTCACTCTCCAATAACATTTTTAAGAAGAACTAAAGATGTGCATGGTTGTTTCGTCGACCTCGAAAAAGCATACCATCGGGTCCACCCACACAAAGAGATTTGCAAAAATGCGGCGTTGGCCTTCACCTGCTATAAGCCATACAGTCATTAATATCCTCAGCAGCTTGCGTTCGTGCCAAAAGTATGAAGTCAAAACCGTTCACTGTGCGTGTTGGAGTTTTGAAATTGTGGGTACTGTAGCCACTCTTCATAGTCTATGTGTTTTGGGTAGACAGTCACACCCGTGTCAATGAATGTGTCTTTGTTTCAAGCTGCAAGTGCAGCTTTTTCATCTTTGCAGGCGATATGGCGTCTTTTGCATCTTCTGAATAGGGTCTTCAACATGTATTTGTCCGGTTTGCAGCTGCATACGCTCAAACTGGAGTTAAAATCAGCGCTAAGACACCGAGCTATTGTGTCTCTCCACGAACCAATGTCAGTGTTCTGCGCACTAAGAGGCAGTTAACTGCAGTAGGTCGAGAAGTTTAGGTACCTTGGGGTGGCATTCACGAGGGTTGGAAGGCAGAACAAAATGATTCCCACGTGAATTGATAAAGCAAACGCTGTATTGGGTGAAATTCAACGTACTGTGGTCACAAAGCGAGAGCTTACAAACCCCACTAAACTTTTAGATTTTGAACCAGTCTTTTCTATGGGCGGCGGAACAGGGAGTTGGGGTGTGTGAATCACCTCCTATTCTTCGAATAGGATCTGAGATACAAGGGACCCCCAGTATTTCACTGTTTTTTTTACTTTCTCTTATAAAACACATCGTATTCAAATTTTTTTGAGCCTGACCTTGTCGATTACCTAAGCTGTTTTCCATCTGAGGCTATATTTGTATCGTTATACACATCACTCCTGCTTTAAATGATGGCCTGATACAAAACACGTAGCATGCACCGACTCAAAGTTCTCATACATTTTAGGTTTTTCGATTGCATTCAGTGTAACGCAACTTCCTTGTCTGCTGTTGTTTGCACATTCGGAATTCGCAATATG
>JGI24158J21664_10007533_pt1 | contig 14462 bp, 9 predicted proteins | sample Ectturendosymbi3_FD_21664 | JGI IMG/M metagenome (IMG submission 21664) | reverse complement strand
ACGGAAGCAGTCGACACTGGTGCAAACCGCTTTTGCACAACAGACAATAATTTATTTCGTGGGAGTCTACTGTATTAAGTGGTTCTTTACAACATTTTATGAACCAAACACTGGTTTAAAGTTTGTATAAAAATTCGCCCATTTTCCGCCGAAATATTGCAAAAATAGCCAAAACATCCGCCAATTAAAAATTTTGCCCGCTAACTTATTCAAAAGCCCTGATTTCAAGACAAACACAGGGGCTCTTCAACGCATTGGATTTGAACCAGACTTTTGATTGAACATATCGATTTGCTCAATCCACAGACACATGCCGTGTTTTTTTAGGCTAGCCTACGAATCTAGGTCTTCTACACACAAAAACTGAATATAGAGCTTAATTTAAAAATAATAAAGAGTTAGAACTTTTAAAATCCTTTCAAAAATTAATTGTAATCAGCAACGCACCGCCCGGCCCCCTCGCTACGCCACTGCTCTGAACATACATACATAGCCTTTGTTGACGAAGTGTCAACCCATTTTCATGTAAAGCTCTTATATTTGTTGCTACGTCTCACTGCCCTAGACTCAACCCACCATGTCATTTCTGATGGTCAACAGGAAGGCTATCTGGAAGAACGCGAGAATTCGTTACAAACGCTGTTTACCGCAGGACTCTCTAGGTCAGTGGTCTCAAACACGCGGCTCGCGAGAACGTTTTGTGCAGACCGCGATGTTTTTTGTGAAGTTTCAATTAACNAACACAGGTTGGTCCAAGGCTGCGAGCATGAAGGGCCACATTACGGTTTGAGGANAAATTTGCGGGCTGCAAAGAGAGGAACTCCATTGCAGTTATAAAAGACTCGATTGGTGTTCCAATAGACCTATTTTTGCTGCACGCCTAACGGAATTTTTTATTCTAGGGCAATTGTTAAGTTTTCTGTTTGCCACTCAAAATGGAGATTTTCTGCTAGAGAAAAGATACACAACACACCAACCAAATAACAAAACCATTATTTGTTTCTTGGTTTTGGTTATAAAGTTAATGTCCGCTTTAATTTTCGTAGTCAACAGACGCAAGCAGGTTTCATCAGTCATTCTATTTCGTGTCGCTTTTCACTCGCTTCATAATTGAGAAAGCACTTTCGCAAATTACGAACATGGAGCACATCTTCAGTGCAAAATCTCTTAAGCGGGGGCAATTACCCGGTTGCCCCTCCTGGTTCCGGGCCTGGTTACCCTTCAATTATTTCAAAATTGCTTCTTCAGAACGTTCGTGGTATTTCCCGTATGTTTTGTGCTGTGATGCCTCTAATAAAAACACTTTCGGAATGGATATTACTTGCAACCTCACAAGACACTGTTTGCCATTGTTATTGTCGAAGAAATACCTTTCCCCCCGGTAAGAATTAAACTTTCTGTTTTTCCCCTGACATTTTTTATTTGATAGTCAATTTTTGTTAAATTGCTATGCTTGACTAAATGTTACTTCATTACTTCCAATGTACATCTTCTAATTTAACTCGAAAAGTAATTACAAAGTCTCTGCTTGCAAAAATGATAAAAAATAAACGCATGCTTTGTGGTCACAGAGTACTGCAGCGCTAGCCTAGCGATTAGCTTTGTAAGTTGTAACGTCATAAATTCATTATAAAAACATATTGTTACCCCCTAATAGTTACATACTGACCTGCACTTCAATGACGTGCGACTTGCAAGAGCTGTGTGGCTAATGCAATGCATTTATGACTTTGTGTAAAATACGGCATACAGAAACCGTTCGCGGGCCGCATGCCAGTGTTTGGACCACGCTGAAGTAACATTTACGTTACTTATTTTATTCAACGGTATTCAAAAGTGCTCAGCTAGTCAATGAACAAGTTCCGTTTGAACGAACGTAGAAACGTTTGGAAATGATTTGCCTGTATCGCATAGACCCAGTGACGGAATTATGCATAGGCCATGGCCTAGGGCCCCGCGCAACTCTTTCCTGTGACGACTCAATGTTAACTAAAACTTTGCGAAACTGCGCAGAGGCATAACTTCACACTTTATCTTAAAACGGGCGGAAATGCAAATGTCTACTCTAGACTTATCAGTACAGTTACAACACGACAATATTGTGCATCTGGGCGTTAGAAAGATTGAGGCCGTCTGTATGAAAAAGCGGTTACAAGAAAAAGAATGAAAAAAAGGCACTTAATTGATATTCAATCTTCCACTGACAAAAAGCTCGCAAAAACGCAAGACACCGCAAAACTTAGATGGGCGAATGGTCTCCCCTGAAACGTAACGACGATAAAGAAGGAAACCCAGCCACCAAAACCGCGGTTAATCGCGCAGGGATGTAGATTTCCAAGTGGCAATGTAATCGATTACATGTCATTTTTAGTCAGTTCAATCGATTGCTCAAAAAAACTAATTGATTTCGATTAGTCCATGTCTGCTCTAACCAAAAAACACCANCTAAAACTCGAATAAAGCAAATGTATGCAGCATTGTAGCCTACATAAAATATCTACCCACGACCAGGCCCGTAACTAAGGGACCCCCCCTAGAAAAATTTTCGCCCGCCTTGGAAACATGTGTTGGACAAAGCTTAAAAAATTTGAGCCTCCCTCAGAAAACTCTTCGACCCCCTGGTGTCCCAAGCTGGTTATGACTCCCCCGAAAATGGTTCACGACCCCATGTTGGAAACCACTGGTTTTGGCGAACTGTCGTTATAGACGAATTCCACTGTATATGCTCTGATAAGATCATAGTGTCTCATTCTTAGTTGGGAAAAAGATTCCTTTCAATGGACAGTGATTTTTCGTAATAATTATAAAAGTCCAGGCAAATGCACCCACGCGACCTTTAATATCACGAACATGCAACTGCAAAGGCACAGAATAACAGCAAGTCCTTTTTCAATCATGTGCAACGACCAGGGGTGTAGTGGGGCGGAAACGGTGTCCCCGTGCTTTGTTCGTAGTAACTTGACTTAAAGATGTGTATTTATACTCAGATTTCCTGTTTGTAGCTCCAGACGTCGCAGAAATGAATACGTAAAAGGCAAGTAGTCTCTTGCGTAGCACCCATAATTGTGTAAATACTGTTAGCGACATCATGAATTGTTTTTGCGCATTCGATGATTGCTTGCACCTGAATGTTTTCGCTCGTTGTGCAATGAAACTTTATTAAATACTGATTAAAGTTTGAAGTGCCGTTAAAATGGCTAGTTTTTTGAGGGCGTTCCCACACTTACGGTTTTTAGCACCCACACCCGGCAAACAAGCTGTTCCGCGTCGTTGAAATAATATTTGTGGCAACGGCTGAAAGAGCAGTGACACGGTGGAAGTCATAGGTGTAGAAGCAAGCAAATTTGTGGGGGTGCAAAGGATTTTTGCCCAAATTTCTCCAAACTTGCCCGAAAAGTCCTGGTGGGACTTTTGCCTACAAATTTTCTCCGACAAAGTTCACGAAGACCTCTTTCGTTTTTCTGCAAACGTTGGACGTCATTTTTGCCCGGATTTTCAGGGTTTTTAGGAGAAATTTAGGGATTTTGCCCAAATTTTCAGGTATTTTGCCCGGATTTTCGACAAATCAAAACTTTTGGGAGTGCGTTTGCAGCCCTTGCACCCCGCTTCTTACACCACTGGTGGAAGTCGTGCCACATTAAGAAGCTATACGACAAATGACATTGCATTGATTGACCATAAGCCTGAAAGTGCGGTGAACCATACCGACTCAGAAGGTTCAGAATGAGTGAAAACGTCAGGCTTTGAAATGAGGGGGTTTTCGTCCGGACGGCTCTATTGCATTTCAGGAATAATTTCGTTGCATAGGAGCAAGTGACAAGTGACGTGTACACAACGATATAAATCATGTCATATATCAGAATTGAAAATATAAACGGGGAGACGTGACCCTTGCTTCCCCCAGTCGACGCCCTTGATCACCGAATAAAAAAATGAAGTGAAAATCATTTGGAACGGCGTGGAATTCCAAACAAGAATTACATTCCAAATGAAAATATGAGATAATGCTGCAAACTTGACGAAAAAATCGGATAGCCACAAAACATAAACGAATAACAAGCAGGAAAGCAAAATCAAGTGCATATAAGATCTGATCACAACGAAATACATACTCCAGGGTTCCTATGGAGAATGATAAAGAAAATAATTTTCCAGACTTGATCTTTTGACATTAACTTTCATAATAGTTTGTTCTAGATTGTTCATTTTATTTACACTGCGTTAACTATTATAATGCCTGTATTTGACCTGGGTATCAGTGTTGCCATTTTGGCTGGTAGATCTAGGTTTTTCTCACTGTTAGCTGGAAAATTTTCCATCTAGCAGCTAGCAGGTTTTCTAACAGGATTTTGAAAACCGTTTATTTACAGGGTACCCAATTTTGAAAACCGTTTGTTTACAGGGTACCCCTCGAAAAGCTGCTTCAAGCAGACAAATTGCATCATATTAACAAGTAACTAAATGGCTGTTGAAACCTAATTGATTTGCCTCTGTGCTCAGTGAGCGCATTGGGTTTCAAAGACTGCATTGGCAGAATATATTTTTAACAAGACATCATTTTTCCAGGTGGTTCAGTTATGCTAGGAAGTCGTTTGCCTAATGTCTGGTCAATTGATAGTGAGTGCGAGACCAAAAATTGATACGAAGCCTTACAAGTTTACTTTAAACAACTCAAAAATAGCAGTATTTTAAGGAGAACTTCACTATTTTAGGAAGATTTTAGCTGAAGTATTGTGACATGGTTTTTACTTTTTAGCAGTTTTTGGTGACGTGATTTAGCGGGTTTAGGTGACAACCATTTGGCAACATTGCTGGGTATGTCATTCAGAAAAGTTTAAGTCAGGAAAAAGTCTGAAAATTTATTTTCAAAATTGCGTAGGAACCCTGATATTATCAGAACAGAAAAGATTCAAATTCGAAGCATGAGACATGACCTAAATGGAAAGAGCATCAAAACGTGATCAAGTGATAATCAATGCATTCTCACAGTGGCGACAAACGGTGGAGCGGGCAAACCAGCCGCGTTATAAACAGAGCACTGCTTGAAGGCGCAAGGCTTCTGCGCCCAAGCGTAGCGAATCATCGATGCATGACCTCCGCCTACCACGCATGGCCGCACATCAAGAGTGATCGTGTTGCTTGTCGTTGATTGGACCAATGCCCAGAACCAGTTCGGCGACGGCGAAGGTTCAGAGATGTTGCACTTGGAGAAGCTGCAGCAGACCTGGAATGTCAATTTGACACCGTAGACATGACAGACCAGTTTTGCGCTTTGCAAATGCCAGCCCCGAAGGGGGTATAAGTCATGAACGACCGAAGACGCGGGCGTCTCACGAAGGGTGTAGTGGGGCGGGAATACGTGGGAACGGCGTTCCCGCACCTTTTGCTTCGAAAGAGTTTTGAGCTGTTTTAAAACAGTTACTTTTTTAATGCGTTCGCACATCTTTTTTTGTTAGCAATACATCCCTCGAAGGCATGGATTTTGATTTTCGCTACAGCCAACAAGTTATACAAGACAGAAGCAAACAATTAGAAAAACTGTAGGAACGCGTGTGCAGGCGGCTCAATCAACACTGAAATCCTGCACTTACAGTCCTGCAAATTACAGCCGAAGTGCGTAAATTAAGTACAAAATTCATGACGACGAAAAATCAATTTCGTGATTACTAGACAAAACCTCGGGAAGCTTTGTTGCAGATACGACGGAAGTATCAAAAATTGCTCAAAGGCACTTGAACAATAGTTTCTGGCTTCGACAAAATCATCACTTGACAAGACGAGAAACAAAGTAGACAATAACTTTAATTTTACGGTAAGTCAAAGATCAGAGTGCAAAGACTATTACGCGATTTAAAATTTCTTGCCGGTTTATGACCGGTGCATACCGGTTTAGTCGAAACAAACCAGTTCAATCGAAGATTGGAAGTTTTAAGCTTGAGATGAAAATACACAACTTGCCTCGAAGTTTTTACGTTCTCGTGCCACCATCTTCTCCCCGATTGGATAACTTAACATCACGTGACCCTGGTCGGTTTGCACGACAGACTGAACGACGGGACCGCTAGCGCTGAAATTCAGACCATAAACAGTATTCAGGGACGCCATGGCCAGTCTCAGGCCCACGTCCTGCTTATCGCGTATGTGGACTGCTCCGTAAGGGGAGTCGTCGTCAGGCAGGTCCAACGCAACGGCCATGAAAGTGTTGGGCATGGCCTTGTTTGGCGCATAACCGTAGTCTGCCGTTTGATGCCAGCGTATGAGGGGGTAGGTGCCGTCGTCGGGAATGATGTTGTTCGTCGCTATCTGCGCAAGAGCGTGAAAAAATGTTGAAAAGGAACGTGGAAGTCACGTGCCGACGACGTGTCGTGCAACGCTGAGGAAAGCTGCGCTCTCAAAATCGCGTGTTGGTTTAAAGCAGTGATTCTCAACGTGGTCCACAGGGAGCTCTGGAACTCCATAAATCCTTGAGGAAACGTCCATTGACCTATGTGCTATACAGTTTCGACTAGTAGTTCAGGAGCTGTCAGCATAGCAAAGTGGTCCATCGGTGGTGGGCAAAGATTTTCTATGCATGGCCACATTGGACTAAATTGCTACCGGGGGCCGCATATTACATTTGTCTTATTCAGTTAAAATTTACGTTTCAAAATATGAATTAATGATAATATTGTTATAACCTTTATTTAATGATCGCATGCAATGCGACAGATTTATTTAACGAAAATTGACGGCAGAGCGCCACGGCAATTCAGTCAGTGGCCGGGGATCGAACACCCAACCTTCCAATTGACAGGCAGGCACGCTACAACTGAGCTATTCGCCGACCTGGGGTCGCACAAAATGTGAACGTTTCATCAATTATAAACTTGTATTGTATTATTTCAATTCACATTTCCACTGTAGTGCACACAGACGGAATAACATCTCGAGAATTCGAATCTAATCGATAAAATTACTTTAACATAGACTCGAAATATTTACTATCTAGGCACGTGTGGCTGCCCTGCGGGTCGCACAAAATGCCCTCGTGGGGCGCATGCGGCCCGCGGACTGTAGTTCGCCCCAAGCATGCACTACTGCATTTATGCGAAGAGAATGTACAATGAGCGACCTGCACGAATCCGAATGGAAATTCGGGGTCAGTTTGGCCAGATGTGCCTTCGGTCCACGACCTCCTCCAGTCCCGAATCATGGCAGGAAAGGAGCAGTTGTAAAAGTTGGTGTGGTAATGTGTGTTGTCTTCTCCTGTAAAGCGAGGAATACAGGATCTGACGCGCGGACAAAGAAACGTAGACGCTGATGAACGAGACGACAGGGGCAGAAATGACCTAGCGCTTGTCACCCAAGCCTTTAAAAAATCCCTATCAACGAACAAAAAGACAAGTGTATAACAGCTTTTTTCTGAACTGATGCAGTGTTAGCAGTCTTGTGTTCTGTGTCATCAAGCTGGATACGCACTATTTCAATAACCTTAGAAAAGCGTCTTTTGCGTCGGGACAAATTCAACCTTCCAAGTCCTTTTTTTGTCTATACCTTGTCTGTTTTTTCTTTTCCAAGGGAAAGCAAAGTAAGGGAGCAATCACATGTGATAGGGATTGAAATGGTAAGGAACGATTCGAAAATAACGATTCAATTGAAAGAAAAAACAATTCTGCCACAGAAAATCAACCATTCAAATCAAAACGAAAGTACTGCTGTTGTCAGCACTCACGCGTAACACTGAGTACATGCCTTGGTACCAGACAGCTCCCTTTATCGTCATATTCAGCAGCGGGTGAACCATTGCGTTCCACAAGACACTGTTAGCTTGAGGATTGGGATTTTGACCAAACCAGCTTTCGTTGACCCTTCGGGCGACGGAACTACAAAAGCATAGCAGTTCCGCTCCGTTAGCTTTTCTGTCACGTGCCTCAGAGCGGTTCCGCTCCGTTAGCTTTTCTGTCACGTGCCTCAGAGCGACCGCGACAAATCCGTTTGACATACATATATTAGTTCAAGTTTCTTTCAGCAACATGGCACCTTTGGCCAAATAAAAGACTTCAGAACATTTCGATATCCAACGCAACCAAGCTACCGGGATTTTTACCTCAATTTTTCCACTGCATTGCTGACGTCTTCACCGGCATCGAGACCGCATTCTTTCAGCGCCCGCGGGGAAGACCAGGCTTCCACGGGGGTTCCTCCCCAGGGAGCAGACACAAGACCGATTGGTATCTTTAACTGATCGTAGAGACGCGAGCCGTAGAACCAGCACACCGCCGAGAAATAGGTCCAGTCAGCACCGCCAACCGATTCTGCATACAGGCGGCTTCTTGTGAAAAAGCTGCAGGGATTTTAAAACGGGTCGCGGTGCAGGCTCAGCAGGTAAGTGAGAATGTCGCCGGCATTCTTAACACCAAGTTTAAGAAACGTCGACTTCGCTTTCACTTCGCAATTGTTGGAATCGATTTTCGATGCCGTGAAAACGGGAAATTCGGTTCCGACAACAAATAAGCCACTCTTCGCTTTTACTCTGCATTAAACGTCGCCATAGGTTTAGTTGGATCTTTTACAGAAACTCCGATGGACAAAAAGCAAACGGCCCATCATGCAGCATTTTTACCCAATTCGAACAAAGGGAGGTCTTGTCAATACACTTAATTTTTGACAAAACTGGAGAAATTCTTGCCAATTTTCTGCACAACTCACCAGCAAAATGTCATGACAAATTTTGCAAACGCTGAAACAACGATGAAAAAAGGCAACGGGACGAAGACTGAATCGGGCTCCACTGAAATGCACACTTTTCTGCTGACTGTGCTTCTCGGTTGGGACGGTTTTACAACAAAACTTGTTCACACTTTCGTAGCTTGATTGCGCAGCTTTCAGTTTCGAAATTCGGTTATCAGCGCGTTGAGCGCTCGCGTGAAGCTGAATTTAGATCGAATTTACTGGAAGGTCCAAATTCAAATAATAATAGTAAAACCGACTGGAAACAATGGGTTAAAATTTCTCTAGCGATGCCTCCGATCAGCGTCTTTGCAAGACGCGCATCAACAACAAAAGAATTTCCTTGTTGTCAGGGTGGCCGACGAAAAAAAACGGGAAAACGCACGTTCACCACGAACGGGATGTGCGTGAAGAAAAACACTACATATACGTGGCGCGAAAAAGCAATAATAGAGTGATCATGGCATGTGATCTCTATTGTTGCTTGCTGCCACAGTATGAAGCTTTGCGCATATGCCGCTCAGGATTTCCCATCGCAACACATGGGAGCGCTCGGTTTCGGCAATTGAGCGCAGTAGAATCATCGACAACCGACTTCCGCCCACAATAAATGGCTGCACATCAAGAGTAATCGCTTTTGTAATGTGCCAGTTGTTTCGATTGTTGCCCTAAGCCAGTTGGGCGAGAGCGAAAGTTTGGAAATGTTATGTTGACGAGCGGAGCAGCGAGATAACAAGTGTTTTTTTTATTCGTTAGGAAACAGAATTTTATTCATGACGTCACATCATTTTATTCATGACGTCACAGCATTTTATTCATGACGTCACATCATTTTATTCATGACGTCACATCATTTTATTCATGACGTAACAGCATTTTATTCATGACGTGACAGTATTTTATTCATGGCTCTCGTCGGCAACTTAAAACACCGTTTTAAGCGTGAGCACCGTTTACCAACCAGGTCTGATCGAAGCGCACAAAAAATTAATTTCGCTTACTGCTAGATGCTGCAGCCCAGTTTTCTTCAATTGCAGCCAAATCATACAGGGGTTTGTTCGATTTGATGCGGGTAGCGGTCATCAATCGGATGTCTGGATAGTTGGACGCCCTTTGGATTTCATCGGAAGCGTTGAATGCCTTGAAGTAGGTAAACGTCAGGAATTGGCAAGGACATCACGACTTTTGAACCAAACATTTTCAAATCGAATCATTTCGGGGCGAGTGAGTTGGAAACAACAAAATGATAAAAAATCCATGTGGGGTTGTAAAAGAATTAAAATTTCATAGCATAAATTCGTAAATAATAATAAAAGATGGAGCTTAAAAGCTTTACGAGTGCAGTTGATCTGATACTACTTTTTTGAAAATGACATTTGTCTTTCAATTTTCATAATATATTTTCATTATAGGATTAGCTCAACTATTTGTTGTAGATAATTTGCCACAGAAAAAATCAAAAGTTTCTTGATTTGCAGAATATGAAATGATGTGCATAACATATCCCACAATTGAAATGACTAATGTTTTAGCACTGCTGTAGCATTTTGGCAAGGTTGTCTTGAATTGATTAATATTTTAGCACCATTGTTATGTCTTAGTGCTTGAAAAGATGAATCTTTTAGAACTGTTGTAATATTGAACACTGCTGTCCAAATTTAATAATATTTTGGTACCACTGGTACATGGCAGTGCTCAGAATGACGAATATACTGGAATTTTTGCACACTGACATGGCTGCTGGGACTGTCTTTAATGCTTTGCAAGTGTGAATTTTCACTCATGCACAGTGGACAACAGTACTTTCTACAGATACTTTCATTATGGAAAAACCTGATGGGTTGTTTGACTTATTTTGGGGGTCGAGTAAAATTACGTTAATCCTAGCATGAACTGGACGATTTGTTTCATGTGCATGGGTTAGTTTTGATGTGGGGTACAGTATTAGAGACACAGCTGCTTTGTCGTGCTCCTGGATATTGGCGCTTTAAAGGCATTGTACCTGGACATGTTTTCCCAGCTACGAAGTTTACGCTAACTGCAGTTCACATTACTTGAAATTGATACGTTTCACACACATACAACCCACTATCACAATCTTGCAATTCCATTTTTAAGATTTTGGAATTGTGCCTGTATACACTAAATATGTACATATCAGTTTAATTGCTGCTGGGCTGTAGATGTCAGCATGCAATAGTATCTATAAAACAAGTATTATCAACGCAACTGCACAAATTTCTTTTTGACTTGCCTTTGCATAATAGACTTCGATCAAACAAAACCAGTTAATACATTACTGTACAGCTGCATGTGCACGCGCACAAGCTAACGACAAGCAACAATATCAAAGAAATGTTATCAAATGGCCATGCTTCTTACAAATTAACAATTAAACAAAAGCATAATGACGTCCATAGGAAGCCATGTTTTGATACAAACGCACCTGCGACACGGTAAACTGCATATTGCTCTGGCCGCTGCAAAACCACACATCTCCAAAAAGGACATTGCTAAGCGTTATTTCCTTTAAAGTTCCAGTGCTGTCCTGAATTGCCTTGATATAGTGTGGGCCACCAGCTCTGTAAGGAAGAAAAACCTTGTTTGAATAGTTCAGTTGGGAAACCTGAAGGCTTTTTCTCAGTTAATAAGTAAAAAAAAATGTCACACAGAGTGACATCTATGAAACTACTACACCACAGAATTCCATTCGGAGGAGGTGCTTTACAAACCTAATTTGCTACATTTTTCTAGCTCAGTAGTCTTGTCATAATTAGCATTATCCTCTGTCAACACCAAGTATTTTCAAAATGCTTTTAATTGCTTTCACTTAAAACTTGCAATAAAGCATACAAAATACAGTAGCTTGTAGTCTTTATGTTTTATTCACTAACCGATTTTGGCAAAACTTGCAAAAGCACCATTTTTAACTAGATACTTTATTCTTAATTCAGTTTTGAGCTGCACAACTGATGTTATAGTCCTCATATGAACATGACCTCATACTTGCTCATTGTCAAATCCTCAAAGTTGCAACACGAATTGTATTGGCATGGAAGCAGCATTCACATTTATGATGTAACAGCAATTGTATTGGGGATGTAATTAATCCACTTTATGATGCAACAGCAATCACACTGGTGTTGTAGCCAGTGATGGGATTCCACCAGTTCGCAAGAACATGTTCTTGCAACTTCTTTGATAGTGAGCACTGGTTGTGGGCTAACTCAGGGGTTCTCAATTTTTCCCCATTAACACCTTTTACTTAGAATTTATTTTGGCAAACCTGTCAAAGACCTGTTACTGACTTTTAATAGTGAAAAACAAGAAAAAAATTTGGGAGAATAACTAAAATCAATAATTTACCCTGCTAGACTGAACCAATTGGCAACACAAAGATCAATCTTTGCGCTTATATTGGGCCAACCAGCATCGGTTGCCTCTGGATACTATGATGAGAGAACCTGTTGTGAGTCCTAGAGTGAGTAAACCTGTTCTTTAAAATTTTGAATCCCACGACTGGTTGTAACAGCAACCACATTTTTATTGCAACAGCAATCATAATTATGACGCTCCAGCAGCAAATATGATTAAATATTGTTCTGTTTACACACAGAAGAGCTATCTGTTGTGCGTTGACAAACATGTTTGTAAACAAATGACCGTGAATTCTGTTAGCACCAAGGCTGTTTAAAAGTGCTTATGAGCAACTCAGGTTGCAAAGTCATGTCCCTTGAGCTCTCACAAATATATATGAGCAGTTGAAAAGGTTAGTTTTGACATACTAACCAGTTAACATATTTGCAAAAAAGTTTAGTTTATGCAACAGCCCCTCACACACAAATTGAATAAATTACATCATAAAAATATGAATAGGGTCACATTACCTATAAAAATCAAACTAAACATTAACATTCAGTTGTGCATTTGTGTCATAATCCAAATGAGTAGTGGGCATACAGAGAAGAAAAAATTTTACTTTTGTGGATTCATAGTGACCAACCAAACACCCTTTCCACTGGGGCCAAGTTTCACTGTGGCTAGGTAAGCATCCTCATCCAGTATTATGATGACAGTTGCACCGGGAGTTCCATATCCCCAGACAATGGCTTTGTGGGGTTCTTTCTGAAGAACCATGTGATCTTGATAATATGATGCGAAAGAAAACACATCATCTGTAAAAGAATTTCAACACAAAAAAAATATTTTCAGATTAGATGGGAATGTTAAACTAAAGCAATATTCTTTAACTATGCAATTTATGCATGCATAAACTTTCAATGCATATTCCAAGCATCTATCCAAATGTTTTTGTAAAATTACTAATAAACTTGTGTATACTTCATTGACTCACCTCTGATGTCAAAAATTTGAACATCAACAAAGCTAGCCTTCACTTTCAGAATACAGTTGTTTCAGAAAATTGTACATCACAAACAACATATGAGATTAAAAAATAAAGCAAGCTGGTTCTAGATTAAACTCATTCACTTAAATCTGCTATGCAGTTTTGCAACTTGTGCAACCTTGACAAATTATCAGACTTAAAAGTTATAGTCATTACAAAAAACAAGCTGTGAACGGAGAGTAGAGTGCATAAATGGGACAACATCAGTAACAAATGGGAAATTTTGACAAGTGCATCAAGATAATTTGCAGTGCCTGAAGTTAGTGGGATGTTGCACCTGTTGAGAATGCATGGTGTGTGCCCTTGCAGTCAGCTTGAAAGGTGAATCATTAATCAGAAGTGCACATACAATCAGAAAAACTATATTAACATATGTGGTCTAAAAACCTGTTCCCACAATAAAGTTAGCAGATGTCATTTTTCATGAAATCAGCAGCAGCAGACAGTGGTGCATGATTGAAAGACTCAGATTTTCTACAATACTTGAGTCAGATTTGTTCAACAATGATTAGTTTAGATTACATGTGGACTAGTCTGCTTTGCATTAATACAGCATTTTTTTCTCACAAAAGTGACTGCTGAAATGACATGTGACTCTCCGCAGCAACTTAATTAAATTACAGCAAAATTCTATTTGAATAAGTTTAAGAAATATTCTAGGCGTAAATATATAATGTAGACCAAGTAAAGCTAGTTGTCTGAAATTCTGAAAGGCTACTGGGGCACCCAGGATGAATGAATGAGGAGTTTGTGGGAAATTTGTCACTGTTAAGGGCATAGCATGTGATAGGATTGCACAAAATGGTACCATCACACATGCGCCAGAATGACATGTGAAAGATATCAGGAATATGATGAAGACTACCGCAGAGACAATGCATTGAAATAGTTCTGCCATAGTTGCAAGGATAAAGATAAGGGAATCACCCAAAAAGAAATGCCTATAGCATGGGGCAAGATGAAAGACTTGAAGCAAATCAGAAAAAGTCTCAATTTAGCATACAAAATAATTGTAGGGTGGAAAAAAAACTATATGCAAATACCATGAGGAAAAGCTGGAAAAACACTAATTGCAGAAGTGTCTCGTCTTATAGGACTCTTTAACCACAGTAAAAAATGAGAGCAGGTGGCAATCCACATGCTACAAGTATTTCTGCCAGTACTACTCTAGAACGGAGCAGATCAAAAGACCGGGCACGTTAGACCGGCGATCAAAAGACCGGGCACGTTTGACCGGCAATTCAAAAGACCGGCGCAACGTTGGACCGGCGATACACAAGACCGCCGCAACGTTAGACCGGCGGTTCATAACACCGTCCGTGCAAAAAACTCAAAACTTCTTGAA
>JGI24158J21664_10007532_pt1 | contig 14462 bp, 7 predicted proteins | sample Ectturendosymbi3_FD_21664 | JGI IMG/M metagenome (IMG submission 21664) | reverse complement strand
TGAAATAAATAGCTTTTTAATCAAAGTCACAATTGAAATTTTCATGGGTACACATCTTTTTGGGTCACCCTGTATAAGTGGCGCGAACAAGCAATAAGAGTGAGCACTGCGTGTGATCTCTAGTGTTGCTTGTTGCCACAATGTGAAGCTTTGCGCACTTGACGCTCGGGATTTCAGATCGCAACATTACATTGAGCTTATCTGATATTCATGTTTTATAGATTGGTGCATGATCGCGAAGCCACGACCAGTTCAGGTTCAGTTCATCACACTCGCTTTCGGACTCCGTCGGTGTGTCAGAAATGATCAGTGGCATTCATCTCCGTTGGCTGGCGCCAGGTCCATGCAGCTGCTTTCGTGTGAACACTGCATTGGTGGCGCGGGTCGGAATGGCAGCACCGCGCACGAGCCTTTCTCTATCGCTGCAGCTCTTTACGAAGCAATCAATAAAGCGTACGCGTTCCTAAACATGCGGCAAAGGCAGTCAAAATAAGTGCAACTGTGATACGTAGAACTTCTTAAAATCTCTCAAGTTGATCCGAAAGCTCTTAAGTCGAAACATCAAGCGCCGCTGTCTTCGTTCCTGCCGCTCTATAAAGCGAACGACACAACAGCCACCGCATATACTTACATATAAATGATGACGGAAAGTAGAAGAATGCCGAGGATTCGGTAGAAATTTGAGTAGAAGTAGATGATGCTTAAGAGAAAAACACCGCGCATCACTGTAAACATGACGTCGAGCCAGTCGTTTTGAAGGTCGTCATCATCAGGAGCGGCAAACCCACCTTGGGCGTTCATCTGAAATATCAAAAAAGCAGTGGTGGGAGTCAGTGGCGCCGCTCCTAGTGTTTTTCCACTAGATCTTGTGTATTTGCATTTCATCTACGTGTTCTAGTGTTTTTTATGGCTATCTAGTGATTTTTTCGTGAGTGGGCTGAATGTAATTAATTTCACAATTTTGTGTGATTGCAACTGTAATTGAAACCTTATGATTTATTGCAATGATAATTTGTTAAAAATTCTACCTAATTAAATCTTAAATTGCACAAGACAATATAATATGTTTTGAGTTAATCCGCTGCGAAGTCACTTTGGTCTTTTGTTAAAAGTTTCAGTGACCTATTGTACAAATGAACAGAAGTATTGCTGCTATCTCCCGTTTTCTTTGTCTCTAGTTTACAATGAGTTGCAAAGTGTCTACAGTTGGCATTGCAACGCATTTTCTGGGCATTTTCACTGTAAGTTTGCTTTTGTAGTCTAGTGTTTTTTTATCATGAAATCTAGTACTTTTCCGTAGCAACAGAGTGGCAACACTGGTGGGAGAACCTACGGTTGGAAAGCACGCATGAGGTTCGGAGGGCAGCGAATGATTTGACAACACATGAACGTTAAAACTTTCTTCCGGAAGAGAAATTGCGAGTTGAAGTTATTTTTTTGCGCAACACTCTGCACTCAGCTGCATGGTATTGGCGCAAAAGACGATTCAACTGAGCGCTATGAGCGAAGAAGCACTGCAATGGTCACGCTTATGCCAGGGGTGCAAGGGATCTTTTACGCTCGTAATTAAATTGTCTTTGTTCGCAAAAGTAACACCTATCTGCGTTAATCTCTAATTGCCTTCGTTATTTACAATTGCATAAGAGCTGTCAAGTCCGACTGTTCAAATACGTTGGACTGGATTTCTGCAAGCGATGATGCCTTCACCGTTTAAAAGAAACTGTATATGTATTCATGGGCTTGGGAAATTTTGTTTTGGTATAAGTATGATCCGCCACATTATGTCAAACAAATTGTTCAATCATTGCCATTATTCTACATACATGCATAACAAAAACCTTGGAAAAGCTTTTTCGGGGAGGCAAAATCCAGTGGTTGGTTAGAAAAACTAAACATTTCATTTTACTCGCTTTGTACGCCCAGTTAATGTACCAGTAATGATCTGACGGAGTCGACTCCGCTTATAACGCTGCAAATTTTTATAGAAAATGATACAGTGGAAGTAACTAATCACTGATTACATGCAAACACAATGTTCCAATTTTCATTAGATGCCTGGCTCGATTTGGGGCGTCATACAATTAAGAACTCTCGTTAACCAACTCGAGAATGGTTTCGATAAGACAAGATCAATGAAATAACGTACCGGTGGATTAACCTCCGGTCTGTTTTCGGCGGCCTGCTCTGCAGCGGCAGGAGGGCCTTGTTCAACAGGAATATCGGGATTGACGGGTGCGGCGAAAACGGGATGTTGAGTGTACATTGACGAATAACTGAAAAAAAACCACAGAAGATGCACTTTCATGTCACAGAAGCTTGCTGTGGTGGAAACAAAAGCAACAGGGGTGGTCACCGGCACGCCGTGCGCGCAGCAACAACACACGACAACTAAATTTGCATGGAAATAAAAACAAAAATATATGGAAAAAAACGCAAAACAGCTAGAGATTACAAGTAAAATCCAATCCGCAATACTTCACGCTACGCCATGAGTACAAATCCGTTTTATGGTCATCATGAACATTTTGCGCGGTGAAATAGAAGTATCTAAACAACTTACTATTGCATGTATTGCGACATGGCTTGGTGGTATTGCGTAGCAAAGTGTTGGTACTGCTGCTGGTACGCTGCCATCTGCTCGCTCGACCATCCGGGATACACGCTGGAAAAAGAAATTCATACAATAAGTTAAAATCCTCCTGTAAGAGGTCCACGAAAGTGGTTCCTCTCTCGCACAATGGTTGCACAAGCGTGCGATTTGAAAACGAAACAAGCAACGCGGCTTTAGCATAGCAATGACAGGTACGGAGCTCTCTATTCGCAACTGAGAGACAGGACTTTTTCGGTGTACCAGCTTTTGGGTTTCCTCAGCATGGTTTGCTATCGGCATTTGAATTCTGAAAAGAGCATTAATGCGTAAATTGCACCTCCTGATTGCAAAGTAGTAGTGGAGCATCGTATACTACCACTAAGCTTTTACGCGCCTGACGGGTATTGACGAATGCCATAGACGATGCGCTGGGCGAACTGAAATGTTCAACACCAAAAAACGCGCAAAATTTCACGTTTTTGTATACATCTAAAAGCGTAATGGTGATAACTGGTTGAGTACAGTGTCTGCCAAAATCCGTGACTCACCAATTCCACTACACGTCACTTTAAAAAACACGATAGCCGCAAGCAAAATAAATTGACGGCGGTCGATCACAGCTTGTTGATCGGAACCATTACGCGCAAGATGGTCAGCATCAACAAGGAAATGACGTCAGTGAAATGCATCACAAACACAAAATGCCAAGGAATACATCCGGAAGACAACAAAGTGACAGCGCGTGTACAGTAAATGTTTGTCGAAGCTCTGCTGCTAAACGTGACCGACGAGCCAACTGCACACATTACGAGAAATAGAGAGAAGCCCACAATTTCGGTTGAAGGACCGAAGTGCGGTAAATACTGAAACATACTTCATCGGTTGCTGTCGAGTATGTCGGTGCCGTAACTCCGATTGGGAAATGGAACTGGTGACATTTTGTGAAACCTGTCGAGGCATTCGGAAACAAAGGTTAACTCAGAAACCGGGCGCAGTTGTTTTCAAACAACCAACGAAATCATATTGCGGCGCATTGCTGACAAAAAAACATTTGTGACTTAAACTGAACAATGCAGGTTTTTTTGGCCCTAAACTTACAAAGACACACATACGTGTAGCAGTGCATTTTCTAAACTTGCAAATTTAAGATCAAGAGTATCAACAATCACGATGTTCTAACAACGGAAACAGATAATTGCACTTGGTTACAAAAGTACCAGCACGATGGCTTGGAATGAAAGGAACCAACGCACAAAATGTGTAATTGCTACGTGAAACAATCCCAGGTGTTTTAACTTACACTAGTGTCAGATAGTTTTTGCGTTTTCTGCACAAACTGATCATTGAGGAAAAGATGGAGTACATGTGGTTCACTTGATACCTGAAATTTAATATAACAAAAATTACAGAAGTCACTTATTTAGTCCAAACATTATTTTTAGTCACCAATCACTTTATCAAAGCTTAGTTCATAACTACTATATCTGCGAGCAGTGTCCATTATCTTCATCTGCAAAATGTGTACATACATGACAATTATGTTTAAATCATACAAATGAAACAATTGCTTTTAAACACTGAGTTTCTTACAGTAACAAGACTACCAACGTAATCTTATATGTGATTGCAAAGTTTTATAACAGTGGTTGGTATGCATAGGTGGAGCAGACAAAATTTTGGGGGTATGAAGGTTTTTGCCCGAATTCCCCAAATTTGCCTGGAAAGTTTTTGTGTGACTTTTGCCTACAAATTTTCTCCCACAGAGATCATGAAGACCTTTTCTGGTATTACTTCCAAAAATATGCCTTAATGTGTTTTTCTGCACACGTTGGGTACCGTTTTTAAAAATAAAACAATGTTGGGTGCCATTTTTGCCCAGATTTTCAATACCTGGGTTTTTGACAAATCAGAACTTTTGGGGTGTGCTTGCGCCCCTGCCTCTTACACCACTGTTGACATACATACAATTATAGTTCTAAATGTAGATGGCTTTTCCTAAAAAGTGAGGAACAGTTATGCACCTTCTGATCATGCATGTCCACAACTGTTTTTCTTTCGCTGATACATTGTTGTCATATAATGTCTTTAAAACTCACTGTAACAGTATTAACTAGTCTATATTTTCACACATTATCACTGAATTAACTCAATTTTTTTCAATCATTCAAAAAAATTTTGGTCGGTAAACGAAAAAAAAACTAGGTTGAAGCCTTTTACTGCATGCACTGAATGACCACGAATGTTGAGTTTGCACGACTTGTCAACTTTTGTGAGGCATGTTAATTATAAAATGCCATCAAACCCAAACTGTCATGCACAAACAACAGGCCTCCAACTTTGCGCAAAGTAAAGGAACGTACACTATGTTACATATGACAAAATGCATGAATACTACAACTGACAGTACAATCTATGAAAAGTGTTACCGACTTTTGAATGTATAGCAAATTATTTGCAGTGTTTATGATGCGTAAAATGGTTCAGTATTTGTTAGAAAGCAGTGGGCATTTTTCCTACAACCTGGACACAAAAACATAAACCTTGAAGTTGTCAGGATTATGAGTTGTTATATATATTTGCAACAAAAAGCAGCATGCAATTACAGGCAGATCCAATACAACAACTCACATTTTACAACAATGTTTGCTGGAGGACAAACAAAATAATTACCTTAAAAACTGAAGTGAGGGTCATATTATCTGCAAGATATTTTCCTCCATAAATGTATTTCTGGTGTTTTACATCCTGCATAAGTAAACAATAGCTCACACTGCCACTTCACAAACGATAGGCATATTGAAATAAGTGCAGGAGTACTTGCACATTGAACAAGTCGCTTCAGGTTAGCAAACCATTGCAAATCCATCTATCAGAAGTTCTATTTAAACAAACACATCAGAAATATATGAGAGTAAATGCAAACCATACCGGATTTCCTTCAATGCTTTTTTGTGCCAATTCTTTGACTTGTTTGATAGTCCAGTGAGGATCACAAACAATGACTTCATCTTTCTTTGATAAATTAGTTGATCTTAATTTGAGAATGATTTTACCACCAGCCATGCTTGCACACAGAAAAAAAGTTAACCACAAACCTGAACAAAAAACAAAATTGTTCCAGCTGAAGGTCTGCAGCTTACCAGGGAAATCAAACACTATGTTATTATGAAGGCATGTTAGTAAGAATCCTTAGTATTGTAACACTCTGATGAATCTGAAATCTGAGACTATCCCGTATTGAAACACAAGAGATACACCAAGTACGACCACAAATTATCAAAATCACTGTGTATCAAAAGGAATCCCTTCACAGCTAAGAATCAGACACTAAGATGTTAACAGAGTAAAAATTTTGCCTACTAGGTAGGCATGATCAGCTCTTATAGAATCATCAAAATTACCTGATATCCACTCCTTCACACGATGATTGTTTAAACAATAGGCCTTGGGGCTTTGATTGTGCAAAAATATGTTTAAAACATTAATCAGGTTTGATTTTTTATCCTTAGAAATCTGGGTGCCCTTTAGCAAGTGATATGCATTTGAAACTATGTAACATCTTTTGTTTCACCATGCAAATGACCATCTAGAGTAGCGATGTCCAACTGCAATGCCTCAATGGGCCAATACTAGAGCTCGACCCAAGTTTTTTTGGACCAACACCGATGTTTTTATTTTTTATTATGGATAACCGACGCTGATATTTTTGCATAACTCAAACCACAGCTGAAACACATTACAGCATATTTTTTTATTTCAGGGTGTAGGCCACATAAGCAAAATGAATAATTACACAAGCTACAATTATGAAAAAATATTTTGCCTCATGAGGCAATATAAACACTCTGAGGCAAAATAGGCACTCCTGGAGCTAATTTGCCATCAGCCAAACATGACTGGTTGAATTGGTCACATGACAGGTTTGGAATGTATGATTCGCTCAGTTTACTGTGATGTCTGTAACAGCTTAGTCTGATGAACAAGTATTGCCACAGTTTTAGTACCGGCAAACTGTTAGCAGCTTCTTGTTTGCGTAGTGTGAACTGTAGGCAAAACCCTAACCATAAAACCTAAACCCTTGTCTCTTTGCGCGTTGTACTTATCACATGATCACTTCAACCAATCGGGTTGACAAAAGGCAAATGTTGTCCAATGGGTTGAACAAGCAGAATTGTAGCACGTCAGTTAACAAGATTTTAGTGACAAATTGTCATATGTGCTTGGAGCAGAAACAGAGAACATTATTGTTATTAATAGAAATATTATTTGAGTAAAACCTCCCAAATAATTTTTATAACATTCCCTCAGCGGTACCATGGATTAGTGACCATCACACATAATGCTACATTACAATGCATATTAACACTTTGGCGTCTGGTCGCTTTTGGGGATTTCCAAGAAAAAAAACATCAAAACGCACGTGGCTTTGCGAGGGAATTTCTCTGGTCCTGTAAGCGCTAACGACCCGGTCAAAGTCTCAAAGATGCGGCAAGTCTTGTAGCTTGCACTCAAAAAAAATTTTTTGCTTGTGGGGTGCGTATTTTTGGTGAGTGACATCATAAGTGGAGGACTTTTTGGCCACCTTGGCCCACTTTACCTGGCCCTGGGCGCCAACCGTTAGATGGTAGTATTTTGCTGAAGTTTTTATTGGAAACTAGGCTACAATCTGAGTCTTTTGATACTTTGGATGACCTGCTGGGGTTTCGGGTTCAAAAGTTATGATCTAAAGTAATAAAAATATTTGACGAATTACTTAACTAGATAATTAATTAGCAGTTTGGGTCTAGGGCCAGATGAAGTGGGCTAAAAAGGCCTGAAACAACTCCACTTATGACGTCACTCACAAAAAACCAAAACAATTTTTTTTCATTGCAGATGCAAAGACTTGCCGAATCTTTTGAGGGTTTGAACAGCTCTCTAGCGCAATCGTCAGCAGAGATATTACCACACACAAACAAGTGGAAGCTGCTGGATTTTAGCCTTAGCCTAATGGAAGCGAAGGTGTTGACAATGAACTGCACCGAGGACAGGATTTTTGTGAAGGGTACATTTTGCATTGTCTTCATATCCTGGACACACCACTATTTTGTAGCAAATTAGCAATCACAAAAGCTGAGCAGCAATTGTGCAAAGCTTTACACTGTGACAACAAGCAACAATGGAGATTGCACGCCATGCTCACTTTATTACTGCTTGTTCTTGCTACAATTATGTAATGAGATAGGTGCTATTCTTAGCGCATATATCCCATTTGTGGTGTGCGGTGACATGACAACCATGAGGCTTCAAAAAAGATTGTTTTCAGGAAGTTTTAGGGTTATGATATTACAGTTCGAGTTCTAGTTACCACATGCCTTAACATATTGTGTTATGCAAATTTACATAGGCCATTCAGCATTCTTCAATCGTTTGAACTAAGCTATCAACACCCAATTGTCACATTTTTGTTCAGTGGAGTATAACACTTTCATTACCAGCTGACGTAATGCTACATCCAAGGTATACTGTCCACTGTTCTCAACGGAGGTACATTTATGTTTTCGCTGTCCTAAGTTCTTGAAAATATAAATGTATGCTTTTTTTAATTAACATTTCTGGAAACGGTCTGGAAATGTGGTCCAAGACTGAGTTTAAGTAACATTAAGTCTTGGAATGAGAATCCAAACTCGTTCAGGGACTGTTTGGAAGCAAACAGGTTCTAAAAACTTGCTTCTGGCAAGTTCTCACTCTCTGGATATCTGTGAAAATTAATGGTATAACCAATTTGACATGCAAATTAACATTCAGAACATGATCCTTCCCAATGTGAAATAATTATTGCGATTAACTTTGCTTTGTGTTGTTTGACTCAGTCCGTTTGCTTTATGTGCTGGCTTTTCTCTCAACACAGCATGCTCACACCCATCGCAACATGTAAAATGACCTCATGACAGGTTTCAAATGTGTACCCCAGAGAATTGCTGCCTACACATGGTTTGCTAAATTTCTCTAGCATTGTTAGTCTTTTGACCACGAGTTATATTAATAGGTTAGAGTAGTTTTTAGCCATTGGCATCAATCAGTTAGATGTTTTAGTAATAATATTCATATGTTTGAATAAAGATTTTTATAATTCTATAAGTCAATTTGAGTAAAAATTTTTCCAATTGTCCTACTTTTATAAGTCACAGTTTCTTTTTGTCACTGCTGGTATTCTTGATATCAGTCAGTTAGTTAAGATGTTCTGGTTTCTAAACTTTTGTTATGATGTATTCATTTGTCTTGAGATTGTCTGTTTTCCCTGCTATCACTTTAACCTTTCTGCTTTTTACCCTTAAGCTTTGATTGCAAATTTCAGGATTGAGGATGCGTAATTTTATGTGAAATCCATTTCCTGTTAAAAATTTGCTGATTGATTCTTTGTTGCAGTTGGTAAGTCAACAAAATATCCTTGGTTTTGCCCCAATTTCCAAGTACGATATATTTGTAGACAGGCAGCCAATGTGTTAACACTTGGAGAACCAGGGTACTATATATTTGTACTTTGAAATCGGCCTAAAATCAGCAGTTGTCAGTAGCATTACCAACACCCTAGCTCCTCTGCCAATTATGCTAGAGAGCTGTTGAAGGGCTCAATCGAATCGGAGAGTCTTCTAGACTGCACTCGAAAAAAAATTTTTTGGTTGGGGGTTGTGGATTTTTTGTGACTGACGTCATAAGTGAAGTGGTTTTTGGGCCATTTTGGTTCATGTTGCCTGGCCTAGGGTGCCAACCACTAGGCCAAAGTGTTTTGATGAAATTTTCATTGGAAGCTAGGCCCGAGTCCAAGTCTTTTGAGCCTTTGATCGACTTTCTAATGTTTCTGGTTCAAAAGTTATGATTTTAAATAAACTAATTAATTAATTATCTAATTAACTAACTAGTCAAATTTTTTGTGTTAATTTTAATGTGTCTTATTCTGTGCTATATATATATTTTAGTGTGTTATAATTTTTGTGTACACCATCATCTGTGTTATATTGACGTCTATTGTGTGATCTTCGCCTTTTGTGTTTATTTGTTTGCTGTTTTGGTTTGATTTCATATTGCTGTGTTTTTTTTGGTTTTGTCGTGGCCTTTCCCCCACTTGTATCTGAATGCATTTTGACAAATATGTATGTATGACAAAATGGCCACATATTGCAAATGCTGTTCTCTCATGTTTGGCTTTTTTATTTTTTGTTTTGATCTGTTACGAAACATGGGTTTAAGTAAATCATGACATACTTTCTTCATCTTTTGGTTACTATTGGTATCTGCTGCGCTCGTAATGGTGTGCAATCGAAGACCTTACTGAAAAACATTTACATAAAAATATGGTTTTCTGGGTGAAAAAATGAATTGAGCGTGACAGCTTTTGCAAAAGCATGACAACTAAATTGATTTATTTCTTGTCACATGACACTAAAGGTTAAGAAAAAAATCATGCGTACACTTGCCACAGAATCCAGACTGGGATTCAGTCCTTGCGTAACTTTCAAACAATCATCTATTATATCATTATGTATCAACCAATCCAACTTGCCTGCAGAACACCCCGCTATTCTTAATGAAAAATTACATCAAACGTAAACAAAATCAGAACCATTTCAATCAAGACACCATGGCCATCCATGCCATCACCAAAGAAAGATCAATATCCCAACAGTTGCACAAAACTCTATTTTCAGTGGCAATCAATGAGGCACTAGCCTAGCTATTGTTACAAATACAATCTTTTTACAATAATAATAATAATAATACACGCACTCACAGTAAGTTAATCAATTGTTAAAATATTGATCCAAAACAATTAGCTATAATCATTATAATAACGATTATTATAATGTAAGTGGCTACGGAACCACCCATGGTCTCTTCCTATTTTAAAACTTATTTAACCATACCGCCTCGCATGACGTGGTCTGAACGAAGTGGTCACTTTGTCACTCAAGCAACGCAGACCTGATAGCATAATCAATGTTTAAGTTTCAACTCTATGCTAATCATTAGCCTAATGAATGTGGATTCATTCACCTCTCAGCTTGTCATCTTGCCACCCTCTGTTCTCGTAATAGTGACTGCTTGCACGTTTCAATTCATGCGACCACTTTTCCTTTTTTCAAAACTTTCGAAACTTTCGCTTTAGGGATTAGGTTTAGGGGTTAGGGTTAGTCTTAGTGTTGTTGGGATTACCTTAGAGCATTAGGTTAGCGTTACCTTAGCATTAGGTTAGCTTAGAGTTGACTTCCTGTGTGTTAGAGGTTAGTTAGGATTAGGTTACCTTAATGTTAGCATTAGGTTATTGATAGGGCTACAGTTAGGGTTAAGGTTAAGGTTAGCCTTTAGGTTTACCTTTTGCGTTTACGATGTTTCTACCAAGCCTACTGCATTCTCGTCATGCGTCACTGTACTGTCACGTTACAGGAGGTGGTCGAATAAGCTGTCAAATTTAAGGAAGTGGCTAGGGATACGCCTGTCCTGACGCAATTTAAACATACAAAAGGGTCAGTTTTTCAGTCAAACTGCATGGATCGCATACGGTAATGGTTAGGCGCTACAGATTCTACGACTGAGATTTCAGGTTCGAATCTCACCTTGCCAACTTTCATTTTGTTTTTTTTCTTTTGACTTTCGTTTTATGATTTTTGTTTTCTTTTTTTCAGGCTTGTGTTTTACGTTTATGGGTTAGTGTTTGGTTAGGCCAGGGATAGGATACCGTTACTAGGTTACGGTTAGCTTAGCTTAGAGTTAGTGTTAGGTTAGCATTAGTTTAGCTTAGGGTAAGCTTAGCTTAGTCTTAAGTTAGGGTTAGCTTAGCTTAGGATTAGGTTAGCTTTAGGTTAGGGTTAGCTTAGCTTAGGGTTAGATAGTAGGTTAGTGTTAGGTTAGCATTATGTTAGGATTAGGGTTAGGTTAGGGTTAAGGTTATTATCTTTTACACTTACTTCATTTCTCTACCAAGCCTACTGACTGCACTCTCGCCGTGCGTAACTAAACTGTTACGTCACAAGTGGCGTATTTATAATCACCTTTCAAATTTCAAGATCCACAGGTGTATCTATAGCCACTGCCTTCACGATCCACAGGCGTATCTATAGCCACTGCCCAAATTTAAAGATCCACGGGCAGTTCTGTAGCCACTGCCTCTAATTAACAGCCTACACCAAAAGAAAAATCCACAAAATGTACCATTAACTTCAAACATCAATAAAAACCTTGAAGACACAAGTGACGAAACCATGAAAGATCAACCTAACATACGTCTTGGCTAGACTCTAGCCTAGCTTCATCGATGGTCATTCAACATAAAACTGCACTACTACTACTACTACTGTAACTGTGCCGCAGGAGGATATTCAACGAACACGGCATGTGATGTTGAACTTAGAACACAAAATTCGTTCATAGCAAGCCATTCATCAATTTGATTTAAGGCACATTGCACTAAAGGAGGCAAAAACCCTTTCGACTAAGTGGAAACTGGACATGTACATTAAACCAAAAATTCGCGATTACAGGAAGGAACATGCAGTAAGGCAAGTACAGTAGTTACGTACCGTGACGTAAGACACGTCAGGCATTGTTGTGATAGATGGCCAATCATATTGGTTGGTGATCACCTGATCAACTACTGGATCATGAAAAAAGAAAAATACTGACCACGACTGGAGGAATGGTTTATTCAGGTTTTTTCTGACAGAAACAACAAAATATCACGATTGCAGCAAGAGGAAATACAATAACATCAAAGATCACATGTTGATTATATGTTGATGAAAATATAAAAATATATGAGATTTCAGGTTTCGCAGTTTAAAAATCGTGTTCTAACATCTTGAATCACAAAGGGTTGGCGAAATACCACCTGGGTCATGTTCTCAGCCAGCCTGCTGTTAGCACAAACAAAATTTCATTTGAAGACATTTTACAAATAGTATTAAAAGCAGTGATAGCGTGACTTGAGTCAATGACTCGAGTCACGAATTTGGTGCCTCGGACTCGACTCGAGTCATGTTGACAAAAATGGTGACTCGACTCGGGTCAAGTTTTTCACAGAATGACTCGACTCGAGTCACAGTCAATGACTCGCGACTCGAGTCAGTGTCATTTTCACAAAATCTCTGAGTTCTTGATGGACAAACCCACTTCGTTTGCACCAGAGATGATCACTATCCGGTTTGCCGGTTGGATATCCGGCAGGATAGTGAGTTTGCAACAGGATACGGAGATCTGAAAACTGCTTTCAAACGAAAACCTGATACGGATCCGGATATCCGAAACGCTTTTGTCGATATTTCGAGGATTCAGACTTTTGGAAACAGTTGCACATTGCACAATCATTCAATCAGTGAAATCGCACATTCGCCACAACGCTCACTGAGAAGTTGCAATACTTGCAGCAAGGTTGCAGAGGTGTACAGTAGTGTTGAACAAATCGGATATTTTAGGAATCCTAATCCAGTCCAAAATTTTCTTTGAGTAATCCGGTCAGATCCTAATCCGGTAGACCTGTCGAAATATTTGATCCAATCCGGTTTATATCCGAAAAACCCTCTGATTAAGCATATTACTGCAGTGATCAGTGCAGTTTGGATATCCATATCTGATCCGGTTGAGTTTGTTAAAAATCCAGTCCAGCCCGCATCCAGTTCTGGAGTACAAAATCCGGTTGGATCGCGATCCGGAAGCCGAATTATGTTCAACACTGGTGCACAGGAGCCGGAGTGTCGGGGTAGACTCCTGCCGGAGTCTCAACGATTTTCGAAAATAGGAGTGGAGCCGGAGTTGATTTTTTTTAAGGAAGGACCGGACAGGAGTGGAGCCGGAGTCAGTTTTTTAATAAGAGGTTACTTAGTTTATTGTTGATTATTATTATTGCAGATTGTTTTTTACAAAGCATGTTCTAACGTAACCTTCAAATTTGCAATACTACTTCACAGGAAGTCTTAAAAATTTTGATACAACTTGGATGCAAGTAAGGTTAGGTTGGTGAGTTTCATGTGTGTAAAGATTTGGACAATTTCTTGTTCATGGTGATACGTTACAAATATGTTGGCCAATAAAATTTAGCTCACCTAAAAAGTTTAGGTCGTGTCTCAACAACCAGCATTTCCAATTTTCTGTTTCGAAGGACAAAAAGTAACGCATCCCGCATACAGTTTTCTGGCAGATATAAAACTGAGTTATATAAAACTGAGTTGGAGAACATCTCACTACTATCATCAACGCGGCCGAGTGGGAAGTGACTAGACAATCCTCAGTTCGAGTGACTCCTTCGTTGTATTTAGTATTTCTTTTGATGTACTTACAAAAGATTGTAATTTGTTAGTCAAAAATTTTGGACCCCTTGTTATGTACATTTCGCAAAGCAGACAAGTGTTAATAATTAAATTAACCTTTTGGTCTAGGGTTAGGTTTAGCATTTTGGATTAGGGTTTTGTGTTAGTGTTTCACATTAGGGTTTATAGTAAGCATTTACAGTTAGGGTTCAGTGTTAGTGTCTAAGGTTCGGGTTTAGGATTAGCGTTTAATGTTGATGGTGTTACAGGCAAGTTTGCCTGAACCCCAGTGAAAACGTCATCAAACGTCAGCAGAAGTCACAAGACAATTAGCTAAAATTAGGTAAAGGTCAAACACGACCAGGAAAAGATTGCGACCGGAAACGTACAAACGTAATACGAACTGATAACCAGAGGGTGAAAACCCAAGCACCGGCAAGCACCTGAAGGTTCCAGAAGCTTTTGAAATCAGCCAATCACCAGAGGATCCAACAAACAGCAACCAATTAGAACACCTGGAATAAAGGGGTGTTGACAAACTCTGAAGCAACCATCAAGTATAAATACAGCCACATTTGGACCAAAAGTCAGTC
>JGI24158J21664_10007531_pt1 | contig 14463 bp, 11 predicted proteins | sample Ectturendosymbi3_FD_21664 | JGI IMG/M metagenome (IMG submission 21664) | reverse complement strand
CAGAGATGCTGGTTTCCCCAAACGCTACCAACGAGGCAGCCTAGTCGTTGTATGAGTACTGTTCTAACTCCCGACTAAAACTGCCTGACGTTTTAAGTTGCCAAGCCGAAGCAAGGCGTTTGACTCTCACCACTATATAGTTCGTTTCACAGATTTCCTGGTGCACAAATCTTTATTTAAAAAAGGCTTCTGATCAGCAGCAGCAGAAAAGCTTTACGATGGCGCGACAGCAGAAGCAGCCAACGTGGTCCGTGCGCTAGCGATACACAACGCGACTCTGAAACGTGGTGTCCACGCCGAAAAGGACAAAACTTCGAAAACAAATGCGAAATCGAGGTCATTTGCGCGGACGCAGTGGAACGCGGACACAGTGGAGCGCGCACACACGAAATCCCTTGAAGCGAATGACAAGCTGATACAAACCAGACCTCACGTGTGGAATACAATAGCGAGTAGGAAACGGCAAGTCATAATGCTAAAAGGTAAATCCACTATACTGTCATTCTTTTTTCCGGTGCTGGACAAAGCGGCAGAAGCCCTATGTTCATAAGGGTCGACAGCTTTCAGTTCCCGCAATGATACGTGACTCAGCGTGAGCATCGACGTTTTTACGCTTAAACCATGGCATTGTAACATTTTGCCAAAACATTTGCACAAAACTTATACCTGAGCTGCAGCTTACAAATACATTACCATTGGCGCCAATGCATGGAATGGCAGAAAGGAACATAGGTATCTATGGTTACTTTGTATTTTAAGATAATTTTTTTGTATGATAGCTTTGCATTTTCATAGAAGTTTTATTGTATGACACTTAATGTTTTCCACTTTTCGGCTGTAATGTAAAACTTTCGAATAAAGGTCATGACGATTAGGGTGTGTAAATAATAAAAAAATTTGTATAAATGTCCTATGTCTGTATTTCTTACCAATTTTTGCAACAGAAAGAGCAAAAAACAAAAAATGGTCCTGGTGTCTTCACGACCCATATGCATCCGTCTTTCTCGTACCCCTCGCGTTTTCCCTCTATACCTGCAGACGTTCTGTTTTTTTCGTAATAAGAAACTGACCGAGATGCCGGGGCACTCCCGAAAACAGGACTTTGCCCCGATCGCGACGGGAAATATTGTTATCCCAAATATAAGGGCATTGACAAATTAAAGTTTTCAATCACTCTCACTACTTGCAGCTAAAACCCACCAACTCCACATAGACGTCGCAACAAGGATACATTGGTACAAACCTTCTTCTCGTTTGTGAATTGGTGGTGGCCTGTTGTGATAGCCCATTGGTGGCATGGGGCTTGGCATTGGTTTCAAACCTGTTAAACCACATATGACTCAATGTAAAAAAAACAAAACCCAAAGAAATGCATGCAGATTTTGCAGTAAACACAGAATCACTCTTTACAAACAGGAAAGCAAACGCAAAGACTTCTAGATTTTGTCGAATTCCAGCAAACTTGCTGTTCTAAAATAGATGTGTTGATTGGTCCACAACTATAAAATTGATCTGACAGTTAACATGGATTTAAAATTACAGATACTCTTGAAAGCTTCGAGAATGTGTTTGCCTTTTCCCCTTATATGTTTAGAAATTTTTTTCTTCGTTACTGGTGGAGCTGGACTTTTTTCGAGTTATGCTACAAACAGTCAGATTGAGTACAGTCAATTCATGTTACAACCTTCATCCACTCCAAAGGTCTTGCATATTGGAAAATGTAAAATATGCTTCGCATTTTTTACCTTCCAGACGTTGTTAATTGAATTTTCTAATTTGATTTTATCCGGGTATCCTACTTCTTGATGGGGAAAATTCTCATTAGTTCAAGTCTTTTACAGGAGTAGACAATCTGTATTCTTACGAGGGGATAAACTCGTTGATGACGTGAACTGCAACCGATGCAGTATGTTTTTTGCGTTGATTTTTCCAACGTTGTGTGCCATAGGGAGGGTTCATCTTTGTCTAGATTTTCATCTGTTGCTTCCTGCATGGCTGGCCTAGAACAGATATAACCTACCAGCTGCTGGCCCCAAATTTTTCGCTTGACCCTTTCTCTCTTTTTTGATACTTTTCCAGGATAGGCTTGGCCCCTTGCAAGAATTAGATCTGACCACCCTGGGTCTTGTCTGAGACACCATATTTTTTCACTTTTTTGGCTAATTGATTGCAGATTTTCACCAAATTTCTATATTTTGAAAGTTGTCGACTGCAGAATTTTGTGAGGATCCTTAGAGTTGCTGAATTAATGTGAAAGAACGTTGATCGGAATATCTGTTACTTTCTGCAATTGCAAAGGTAGTAGTGAGAACAGTTACGTTACCTAACTTGCTGTTATTTAGTTGGTGTACGTGTTTGTTTTGTTCAGACTGTTGTTGATCGCTTTAGCACTTGTCGAGGATGGTAAAATATATCTAAGTTTATGGCTACACATAGAATTTAAGTTGTTCTCATGCGATCTTTCATCATGTACATGTTTTGCTGTTAAGCTACAATTGAGATTGAGGAATGTTGCCATTTAATAAATTGCTAACTACGGGTTCATATGATTTTGTAACTGCCGATAAATGTGGAAAAAATGGTTGTTCCTTTTTTGACCCCTTGTCTTAGAATTTGGCTCTTTTCTGGACTAAATTTGGCCTCTTGGCAAAAAGTAGATCTTTCAACCCTGCTCTCTACACCACATCAAAGTAAAAGCAAGGCATATAAGACAACTATCAACCTGCGGAGCTTAGTTTGTGCAGTGGCGTCAGACTTCATGATATTGTGAAAAAATGCATAAGAAGTCGATCTGTTAACTAACTTCTTATCAGTATGTCTCCGTGAAAACCTTTCTGCCAGCTACATTTTACAACAGCCATAGATTGCTAATTATCTTTCCTCGACCACTGCAAATTTTGCTGCAAACTTCGGTAATTTCTTGACAGTAGCAAATGTTGGTTCCAGCATTTGACAAGTTCTATGTTCATCCCTTCGAAAGCACAACATAAATTGAGATCCTCTACACAATCTGGATAAAAATCTTGAAATTACGTTAAGCGGCACTCGAAGTACACCTAGACATGACAACCCACAAAATTATTTATTTGCACATAACAAGTAAACCATGAAAAGGAAACAGGTGCATGCTTAACTACAAAATTGTTAACCGCTTGTGACGGTCGCAAACGTCGATACGAAACTAATAGAAATGAACATATCTTATCAACTGTTCCGTAAAATGGCCGTTCCATTTCTGTTAGCCCAATCCAAAAAATTAAAAGACCCTTACCAGTCATTCTAGACATTGCCGCTTACCTTATAATTTCCAAAATTATTTGCCTTTGGCACCTATAGGCGTAATTGACTCTGCGTGGCAAACTAATTGCATTTTTCAGCAGTATTAGCGTGATTCTTAACGCAGCAGCGTGGTATTACGAGTTCCTCAGCCAGTTTTTGTCGCCAAGAATAGTACCAACTCCATTGAACTTGTTGTATCGATTGCTAGACCGACATCACCACAAAAAGGCTAACTTTCAGCTTATGTGTTCAGAAATTTAAGGCCCAGTGCTAGAAAAGTGTTTTTCTTTGATGCAGTTGAACAGCTCTTCTTTGAAGACGTAAGAGAATATGTTAACTACAAGCAGCTACCTCATGCAAAACTGTAAGGTTTTGCTCGACGGTTATCAGCTAAGCTTCATGGACTGGATAAACTTACCTGATACGAACGTGGCATAAAGTTTTTCGGGCAAAACCAAAATTATGTAGTTTCGTATAAAACTTTCCAGGCTAATTCTGACCGACATTTGCGAAAGATAATCCTTATATTATTCACAATTTCTCCATGTTAAAATCAGCTGGAAGTTTGGCATTTGTACGACTCTTCCATAGCAGCATATGAACAGTTAGGTCATTTTGATTTTAATCTACAAACACTTTTGAAGAAACTGGAAAGGCTCGGGAATTTCAGGAATTGCATTTACACTCATCTTCAGGCAGAAAAGCGCAATGAATGTAATTGTTTACAGAATTGGACCACCTCAATTTCGCGTCACCTCTTCTCAGTATAAAGCAGTGGTTCTCAAACTTTTCTGCACGTTGACCCCCAATTAAAGTATACAATTTTCTATAGACCCCGTGGCCTAGCCCAACAGTTACTAATACAAGGAAAGTATGTGCCAAAATAAATTTTGAGTACTTTTTACTTGAAATGCATGATAAAATAATACACAATCTGAAAATATGCTTAGAACTATACATGTAAGCATAACATAAAACATAACTGTCAGTGCAGCACACCATTTTCTCCACTTTCAACTTCATTAATGCGAAGGATGTGCCTGATGGGACTCCACAAGCGCACGGATATTTGGCTGAAGGTTAGTAGACCCCAGCAGTTATTCATTGACCCCCTGGCCAATCAGTGACCTTCATTCGACCCCGTGACTATTTACCGACCCCTTGGATGGTCCAATTGACCCCTGGGGGTCGATATCGACCACTTTGAGAACCATTGGTATAAAATATGGCTGATCTAAGCTCGAACGAAAGTGATTTCCTACTTGGAAAGATCTACCAATAACTTATGAAGTCGGCCAGCATTGCAACGATGTAGTTCCTATTCAAGATGAAGCCTTTGACTGTTACTAAACATTTCGAGATAAGAATCACCTCTTTCTTGAGGCGGTAGCCACGGTGTGTAATTAGGCTTGCGCTTGGCTCTGTTGAATGTCGCATTGTCATCATACGAAAATTCGTTCGGACTTGCTGGTTCGTCTCGGCCACGATAAGGCACGTCAAATGCACTCTTTCGTCGAGCCGGTGCACTAGGTTGATCTTTAAATTGGTCCATCGCCAGGTATAAATCAGTAGGTTCTTCCATCTCCAGCACGTCCCAGTTTTACCACTTAAGAACTTGCTAACTGCAGATCCACCGTTGCTTGACCTTAGAATCTTAAAAGTGGAGGCGTCACCTTTCAGGAAGTTTTTAGTCGGTGTGCTTTAAAGGCAAATTAACTTCTTCCAGCTTTGCTTCCTGACTGTTTTTTCTCTGCACGCGCTTATAGTGTGTTGCATCTAATTTTGTTCCGCCCACTTCGAACGAGTCCGATCTTGCTTAGCTATTGATTACTTATTGCTCAAGACGTTTGTTCCATGACGTATATTCAAACAAGAACTCTATTACTGATCTGCTTACGGATAGAAATTCTATCTCACCAAAAAGTTAGCCTGCTCGCAAAATGAAAGAAAGGTAAAATTTTCTACGAAAAAGTTACTAATAAACTATACGATCCTCAACCTAGTTGTAGCTTACTCGGCACGAACACCAGAGAACGTCTACGCTATCTGAACAAGGAAGTAAAAAAGCTGACTGAATCATAGGGGACTACTAGTCTGGTTGCAGGAAGTGGCGTAGTATGACGGTCGAGATGCTTCTGCAACAAGCCTGTAAGAAGAACGATCCATAAGGTTCTCACTGCTTCTAATCTACCAGTTATTGCTTATCCGAACTTTCATAGCACCTTCATTGACAAACAAAAGCCCTATCACGTTCCTCTACATTCTACAAACTTTTAAGCAGTCAAATTCTTAAGCTTCATGGTGTTCGAGCTACGTTTTGGGCAAACCATGCTACCTCGAATGTCACAATCGCTTTACCAACAGTGGATAGGCTTGTTTTCAACAGACTCTCATGCAAAACTACTGGATCCCATATGCCCAAATGGTGTTTGCTCTTAACAAATAAATTAAAATGAAAGTGAAAGTTTGTGTACAAACATTGTTCAAATATTAATGATCGTCCAAGCACATCCAACGAACGTTTGACAATGTTTCTGTATTTGAATAGTTCAGTGGTCATTTCTTGCAAGCAGATAAGCTCTGATAAAATTTTGTTAGGGAATCACTTGGTCCACATAGCTTCTGGAACAAGCTGTTAGCTTTAATAAAACACGTTTCACTAATTCACTCAGACTTACGTTCCCATCAACCCAAACGAGGAAACTGCCTCTATTTTTAAACTTCGTATGGGTTTTTCGTATTTCAGCAGGTTTTCAGTGAAAGTTGGCTGTTTTGTGCCAACTGTTGCCACTCTATTAGCTGGAAATATTTAGCCCAGTTTTTTTTATGGAAAATGTTAGGTACCCCGTATGGGTCTGTAAGGACCCGATTTCTCTGATTCTAGCGACCCGATTTTCTCTGGTTCTAGGGACCCGATTTTCTCTGATTTTGGGGACCCGATGATAATTTTCTCTGATTCTAGGGACCCGATTTGAAATTCTAGGGACCCGAATCGGGCCCCTAAAACGCTTTAAAAGACCTTGATTTAGCCGATTGCTACGCGAAATTAATCTCACATGAGATATCAAGAATGAGAAAAGGCTGATTTCATTGCAGTTGTTCGCTGTTTAGTATTGACCACCAAGTCTTTGTTGGAATATTCAAAGCTTGTTTGCTGTTTGCCTTGATGAACTCACAATCCAGCTGGGTTCAGCAAGAGTGTGTTGCACTGTGGGAAACACAGTATGATTGGGAATCATCTAATGTTTGCTGATGATGTATATGTGTTTGGCCCTAGCATGAGTTTGAGTATTTGTGATGATTGTGCTGCTGAACACGAAATAACGTTTAATTGCAACAAAACAATTGACGTATCTTTTTGCCCCCAAAAGTAGAAACAACCTGCTTTATCAAATGTTTTTCTAAATGGTGTACGTGTACAATTTTCTGACCAAGTCAAATATCTTGGTGTATTATTAAATGCCCCAATGAAGGATGACAGTGACATCGAGAGACTAGTGAAATCGCTGTACTGTATAGCAGTCAGCAAACAAACTAAGAGGCACTTTTGCTCAATGCTCAACTGCAGTAAAAACACTCTATTCCGTGCCTACTGCATGCCAACGTATGCTTGCCAATTTATATTTATTTATTCTTTTATTTTTTACTTTAAATGTTTGAACCAGACACGAAGTCCATAGAACACAAGAACACTGTCTCCACAATTGTGAAGCAAATACCCACATACAAGCTAGCATTTAAGCGCTTACGCATTGCCTGTACCTACAACAATGCTTACCGAATTATATATTACATACCCAGAAATGTCAGTGTTCACTCACACCAGGTTGACCATTGTGTCAGGACCTTTGGTGGCTTGTTTAGAAACTATCTGTATGGCTTCGTTCGCCGACGTGAGTCTTCATCTAAGTTTTTTATCCGGTCACTTCAAAGGTCTGATGCTTTTCACAAACCTTTATTTTCCTCCATTATTTAACGCTCTTGCATGATTGTGACCAAGTGCAGTAGTTGCTGGTGCGTTGTCTTGGTGTCTGTTTTTCTTTAGCATTGCCTATGCGTAGCAATCTAAACTTTCTGTGTGCTTCGTGGCGCCTCATGATTTTTGTTTTTTCATGTATTTCCTTTATCAGCTCTCCCATGTCGAGATTGTGCGCAAGCCAAATACATAATCAAATTGGTTTTATTAAACTAGCAAAGCATCAGACGTCAATTCGTGCTTTAAATTTCGTGAAAACAAACGGTTGTCAGTCTCAAGCTTAACAAAATGTCTTGCAAGAACATTTGAAACCTCGATCAAAACAATTTACATGCCTTTGTGGGAATCCCAATCCGACGATTTTAGTCACTTACTTCAAAACCTGACGTCAAAATGTCGTCATTTTTCTTCCCACTGCCGGATTACTATTTGATTATGTGTGAATGCACTTACAGCTGATGCGTTGTTTCAGTGTTTGCCATCTCCCTGTGTTGTCTGTGGTTACCATATACAATTTGCTCTGTACTGCGCTATGACAAACCATTTTTGTGTTACTGTGTTTTTCGAGTACCTTTGCGATATGGACCATGAGTCTGACGCAAAGCAAATACTATATTTTTATATCAAAACGCTGATCAAATATTTACTTATAACAACATTTCAGGAACTTAGCGTTTCGTTTTATATTTTTCTTAAGAACAATTGTAACTTATGAAACAAAAACTTTATACAAAAACGTGCAATCGAAGGCTGATGAACGAAAACACATTGTAGCAACAAGGATTTTGAACGCTAGTAATGTACTGAAGTAACTGAAAAAAATCACCGATTACATCTAATCACAGGTTTGAGCCAGGGGGGAACGTAGCTGAAAGGGGCCCACCAGCCTACACTCAGAAAAGACGTGAGAAATGATGGTGAATCCGGATGTGGATGGCTACACTAAAACCCTAAATCACCGGAAAACATTCCGAGAAACGAAAACACAACCACCTACTGAAAACCTAAAGAATACTAAAACCGAAATATAAGCTAAGTGAAGGCCCTATTTTTACATTCTGCTTACCAGAGGGAACGCCCCTCTGCTCTCCCGTCAATTACGCCAGTGGCTGTTGCAATGACAATAAAGGTGTCAGCGTTTCTGCCGGGATATACTTTATTATTTTTCAATGCAAAAGTTTTCCTCGTCTTTTGAGCACAAGTTGTGGGGCGAGGGGCGAATTTTTCCTTCCAACAAGTTATTCAATATGTTCGCTAGAACAGACGTAGTTCGCATTGTTTCTTCTTAATTCAAACAATTGAACATTGTCGCTTTCCTACAAAAAACGTTAGAGCTAAAACTTGTGTTGTTTGGTTGTTTCGCTTTTGCCCCGGTCAAACTTTGTTATAGCGCAGTGAAGAAAGATTACGGTCGATGTACAATTGCCTGAAAAGTTTTCAAAAAAACTACTTACTCAAAAAAAATTCTTTCACAAATTTTTCAAGAAAGAGTTCATCCATACATTTTTTCAAAACTGTCAGGCCACCACGGAGCTTTTAGCGCAAAATGTATGGCCAGAATCAACATCATGGTGCACATAAATTGCGGCGTGTATCATACAACAATTTCAGCACGTGGTAAGACTTTAGAACAACTTTATGATCAACTGGCTGGTCTGTAAGCTCTGCACAAATGAGGACAGGTTTTGAGGTAAGTTAGCATTGTGTTTGCCATTTGAATCTTAACTAAAGCAGGAAGTTTACATCGGTACAGACATTATAAATGGGAATTGGGATGTAAATACCAGCAGATTTAGGACCAACCACTTTCTCAGTCTTGTTTGTTGAAACGCTGACTAAGAGTGCCATCTTTTATCATTGATTTCAAAATATTTATGCTTCGCTGCGTTCATCACACCAACGTTTCGCAGCAGTTCGAAAATTACCACACCACGACACAAGTCGCAAACGACGTGTATCAAAATTTCAACTCAAAAATCCATCAACTTCTTTGAATTAAAATAATGTGAAGCACAACGTTGGGGACCGCAGATTGCAAAATAGAAAAAGAATCATTTGTAAAAAAACTTTCACAAGAGTGGGTTTATTAAAACTTTTTGGAGTATTTACGCTTTTCGTGCTTTACTTGCTGAGATTTTGGTTTAAGTTAGCATATCCAATTTTTAATGACAAGCTCTGCTATGACATGTAAAAAAATTTACATCGAAAATATTATTTGTGTTGTAATTTTTAAACGCTTACCTTGATGGCGACTAAGGGGACTCCAAGGCTGTAAAAGAATAATAGCAACGAGTTGTGAATGTATTCAATATCTTTAAATACAAAAGTGCACGAAACGAATTTAAAAATTTTTATCTTCTGTTTGATATGTAGTGGAATTGAAAAGTTGTTTCCGACAGGAAATCGAAAACGACAGACGTCGTTATGATTTCTTGCCATCAATCAAAACCCACAATTTTACAAGTTAAAAATCTGAAAAGCTTTGCAGCAGATATTAATGCGCACTTTTTTGAAGACTGCAAACAACGAAAAAAACTAAAGCTTTTTAGATTCTTCTTTACTGAACATCAAGTCAGCACTGCAAACTATAGTACAGTATTCCAGCTCCTTAAGTCGCAGTTTCAGTGGAAGGCATTGATGAAAAAATGCTTTCTTTTTCTGCGAAATTTCTGTTCTGTTGAATAAGGTTTGAGCAAAAAATTAAAAGTCTAAACAAAAACTGTCTAACCAAAAAAATTACTAAACAAAATAAATTATATAGCAATGTAGCTCAAATGTGCAAAAAATATTTGTGAAATATCATTTCTATTCTGATTAACACGTATAACGCAGTTCAAAACTTCAACTGAAATGAACTTGGCTTTTTATGCAAATGTACAAAAGTAAGCTAGGCTGGAAATGTAAATACATTAGCTCCCTATTGCCAATGCAGTGAGCATGTAAAGAACAGCTCCTTGTAATACTGTATGTACATAACATTGATATCATATTTGGAAACAAAGATTCCTGAGCTGGTTCTGCGTAGTCTTCAATCTCTCTAAAAAAGTCTTGGTTGAAGTTCCAAATGAAGCTGCGGTAGTTAGCATCGCAAAATGAGATTAAAATACACATAAGACAGGACAAAAAATGCCACCAATTGAAAAAAAATAGGTTGAAAAAGTCACCAGTTACAAAAAGCAGATGAAAAGTAACGTGAAAAATTCGTAAACTATATAATATTGATGTTTTTGTTCCCTTTTGTGAATTCATGGAATTAATTTACAGATGTCACCCTTTAACAACACTACAACTATTTTCGTAAAAACAGACTTCGACTGAAAGTTAAAAAATTTCATTGTTTAGAATTAGATGTGATCTGTAAGCTTACTAACTCAACAAGCACACTTTTTGAAAAACCGTCATGACATTGCTGGATTGAAAATGAAGGTATGTACAAAAACTACAATGACCGTTTTGAAATGCAGATCTCTTCTGCCGTGTGATGCAAAGTGTATCAGCGCCCAGGCTACTTGGAACTTCTGAGCACTCCAGTGCAAATAAGACGTCAGCTGGGATTTTTTCACAAGCTTTAATATCATTCAAAAAGCTGAACACAACGAAAAGTTATGCAAGAACAACACGAACGCTCAANGCCGGTTTTCAAGCTCTGTAAACCGTGCGATACATTCATTACCGCACACACGTAAACATTGGTGTCAGTGAGGAGGAAATCANGAGCGAAAACTTACCCTTCGAGAAAATAAAAAAATTAGCTGCGGTAAGTCAATAAAAACTGATTTCTCATCGTGTTTTTTCATTCAAAAGACTTTTTTCATGATGCTGTTTTAAAAATGATTATCGTAGACCAGCAAGCTTCATGACTAAGGTTTGACGAATCAACTATTCGGTTTCCTCTTGCAAGCTAAAAGAATTTGAGCAACTGCATTTTTGTTGAGCTGCATCTCCAAAAAACAACTATGACCTTTGTGCAAGGCATAGGCATAAATTTTCTAATTATCTGGATGACTCAAGAGAAGGGGTTTCACCAATTATCTGGATGGCTCAAGAGTAGACAATAGACATGAAAAACTACACCACTTGCAGGAACGAAATTGGCTAAAGTTACAGTTTCAACCAGGATAATTTTGCGGGAACTTTAGTGGAACATACACACATAACCAAGCGTTGGCACTGCTGTTGTATCGCTGGTGATTATTTAGCCCAGGTGTCCACACTTTTCTTTCTGAGGGTCACATAAACTGTTACACAGCATTTCGAGGACCGGATTTCTTACGTAATGTGCTTTTTCGGGATATGTTACAGTACATTCTACTGTTGACGTGTGGCCGCAACACTACCAAACCAACAAACTTTTTGTAAATTTACTATTTTTTCATTGTTGACAATTAATGTCCTTTCGGCCTGATGAAATGGCTTCGCGGACCGGAGTTGGCCCGCGGACCGTAGTTTCGAGACCCCTGATTTAGCCGAAGTAGTTCGGCAAGTAGTAGTTGGAATCGATTTTCAAGGACAAGATGCGCATATGATGATGGGTTACGATGAGTTAGTTACCAACCGGCTTTTCTATAAACGGGATGCAGCAAATGTGTCGCTGAGATGCTGCGGAATACAAAACTTTGTGTTTGATCAAAACGCAGTGGAGCAGACTTTGCGAACAATATATGTGTGCCTGAAATTTCATATGATTGCAAGGCTATAAACTGCTTGCAGTGGTGATTTGAACTTCTGCTTAATTAACGTTTTCACGCGCAAGAAAAGGGTCTGAACAATTTGAAATTAAACACTCCTGCGTCCAGCGTCTGTAACATATTCCCATCACAGCTGTACGCACGCTTTTGATTAAATTAATACGATTGTTCACTGGAAGCAACAACCCTCATAATAAGGTATACAAATGTTTTTTTTTTAACTTGACAGCCTTATACGATCAGAAAGACAAAGGTTATGGTGTTAAATGTCGCATGTAAAATAGGATCATGGAATGCCCGAAGTTAAATTTTTCGGCATTTAGTGCTTTTTGCTTTACATATGTGCAGTGATATTTTATTCCTAAAAGTTAAACTACACAAATATTTCGCACAGTAGTAGATCCTTAAAAGCTCAAGAAATCGTTTAAACAAAAGCGTATCGAGATGTTGTGGAAATGAACCACAAGATGTCTGTATCCTTTTGAGACTGTATTCGTGTAACGCATTTCGGTTATTGGCCGCGCTGAGCTTCGGCAAAACGTTTTACGCACATCAGAGCATGACCTCAAAAATAAGATTAAAATCACATTCAAAATCTAACACATGGTTTTGTTAGATTGGAAAAACTATTGCTCACGCCGGTGCTGTTCAGTTATAAATCAGTGACATGTTATGCTGAACTTAAACTATAGCAAGTATTAGAAATCAGTAGCGTATCCAGCTTAAAGATTTGGTGGGGGCCGAATATTTTGACATTATGCGAGCAACAGTATTTTTTGAGACATAACCTCTCAACACACAAAACGACAAGATATGCTGGAAATTTCGAGGGGCATGCCCCCCTTGGCCACCTGGCTACGCCTATAATAGAAATCCTAGCAGGTTAGGCAGAAATCGACAGCGGATAGAATTAAACGCGATACATCAAAATGCTCAAAATGTTTCTCTCGATTAGTAATCACGAACATAACAGCAAAAGTTTATTAGTACCATACCCTTTCTTCATCAGATGCATCGTCGAATGAGTCATCGCTTTCATAGTAAGGCGTTTGGTGACTCATTTGACCAACAGGAGGAAGATGATCAGGAAAGGCGGGTGGATCTGAAGAGAAATGCGAGAAATATGAGCAAAAATGAAACTTGTTGAGCAATACAGAAATGCTTCAAGGAGATACATTCACGTAGAAATGTTGCCCTAGTTCAGGGGTGAGCAAATAGCGGCCCGAGGGCCAAATGTGGCCCGCCACAGCGTTTTCAGTGGCCCGCAGAAGCATTCAGGAAAATCTTCAAATCTGAAAGTTCCTCCAACTTATAGTAAATATTAGTGCTGAGACTATAACCCGAGACTTGCTTCTACTCTCATAAGAAGGCACGGCCCTCCACCAAATGCGGCCTTCTCAAAGTGGCCCCTGGGCAGCAAAAATAATTGCCAACCCATGCAGTATGCAGTTTAACAGCATCGAGGTTTCGGCACCAGTTGCATCTAAGTAGCATACCAGCGCCGCAGATATGCCTGCATCGGCGTGTACGTGATACCAAGATGTAACCGTAGGCGTAAAACTTATTTTGCAGAATATTCCCAACAAAGTCGTTGATTTTATTATTCACACTGAATTTTCCTCTGGCTGATCCTCAAAAGCTGACTTTTCAACTCTGTGTTGATTTATGACTGTCTTGTCAGACGCGAAACATGCACTAGCTCTAAANCAAAAAAGATTCAGACAAATAGACAATGAGCAACATAATTCTCACACAGATCCCTGCACAGGCTACGTTAGAATTTTATATTATTATCAACTCAGTGTAACTTAATCCTTCGATTGTCATGTCGTCTGTCAAATTCATCAACGAAATCATCTAAATCTATTTTTTCAGTTCGCACCCTTTCAGCTGAAAGTAGATCAACCAGTGGCGTTTCTATGCAAACTGGAGCCCATGGCAAAATTTAAATGCGCGCCCTTTCTAATTATGTAAATATAAGATGTAGGCACAGTTTTTACGAAAGATAAACCATGAAGAAAACAAATTTTTTAAAACAGAAAATTTTTGCGTTTTTTTTTTGCTTTAAACTTTTCAGCAAATAAAATATAAATAATCCATAACGTCTAGAACATACTTCTATACTCTTTTATTCTTGTTATGTTGAATATCAAAACATTTAAATAATAAATTATCGTAGCTTATAGGTCTACATAGTGTTGCCTGACAAAATTGTATGTCTTACAAAAAAATCAAACAGCACATTGCAACTGCAAACGACAATTTTTTTAAATGGAACACATTTAATTTGAATTATAAAATAAATTATTTAATGCAAGTCATATTATAAAATAAATTATGTAATACAAGTCTTGTGTTCGAAAAGCACAATTCCAATGAAACAAATATATCCGGCCTTTTCCAGTTAAATTACACAAAATTGATAATTAAAACAACACTTTCCATGCCTTGATCGAAGTAAAGTCGTTTATTATTTCATCAAAGTAAGCTTTCGCTGTTTATTCTCTTTTTATTCTCATC
>JGI24158J21664_10007527_pt1 | contig 14466 bp, 5 predicted proteins | sample Ectturendosymbi3_FD_21664 | JGI IMG/M metagenome (IMG submission 21664) | reverse complement strand
GTATGTNTCCGAAAAATAAACCTACCAAAAACGCTAGAATTCACGGAAATTTTACGAAGAAAACTTCTGAACTACACGAAGGCGCTATAAATTCCTAGAAAAAACCGCATTGTAATTTGTTTCTGAGAAGCCGGTAGGAAAGTCTTTAATTTCTGTTGAAGATCTAAGGCAATCGTAGAACCAAGTCGGAACCACAAAAGGTAGATTTATAGGGGGCACTACCCATAAGAGGGGCATACTTTCACGCGTTTGAGACAAACGCCCAAATAGGTCACACCTGCGTGTGGCCCCAAATTAGATGGCCTAGGGCCCCGCGCTCCCTAAACCTGGACCAGGGGCGTATACTCCGGGTGTGCAAGGTGTGCGGCGCACACCCTGTGAAACTAAACATGACGTGACATTTTCCACATCGTGCGAATAAGGTTATATCATAAAAAAGCTACAAAGATACTTATGTACTCCCCTGCTGTTGCTTCTATCTGACAAACCAGGGTGTGCGACATTCCAGGCACACACTTGCAGGGCTCGAAAACTTGTAATCGACAAGACATTCGTGCAGAACCGCAGCTTATTTCTGCAGTTGCAATCTGCGCTATTCCGGGACTGAGTATATTTTACTCCCTTGTTGCTTCGATCTAGCAATCCTGGGTGTGCACTATTCGAGGCGCACACCTTCTGGGCTCGACTGCTCGTATTCAAATGATACATTCGTTTATGCTCGTATTTCAAATGATACATTCGTTTATGCTCGTATTTCAAATGATACATTCGTTTAGACTGTTTTTGCAGTTGTAAACTGCACTGTTGCAGGGCTGAATGTGTTTCGCTCGTCGGTTTTAACGTGCAGGCTGATATTGTTGCAGCTATGATTGCTTGGTCGTAGCGTTGAGTGTATTTTGCACCTGCATTTTAAGTTGGAGTGCTGATAGTTTAAAGTCAATACAATGGCATGTTAAGTTATACAACAAGGAAGAGGGTGCGTGTACAATGATATGCATTGTGCCAAAAACTTCGCCAAAACCTTGGATTTGAAACGTGAATATGACGTCACAAACAGCGCACACCCAGCAACAATGACCACCATACGCCGCTGCTGGGACACTAGGGGTGGCAAAGAGTTTTCTGAGAGGGGCCCAAAATTTTGAAACTATGTCCAACACATTTTTCCAGGGAGGCAAAAAATTTTCTTGGGGGGTTCCTACCTGGTTACTAGGGGGGTTCCTACCTGGTTACGGGCCTGATACTGCGTCTGCTTTTTTTCGCTGAGGCATTTCGGCCATTTATCTTATCTCACAGTTGTATCAGAACAGTGCTTTTCAGCCTATCTTTTCAGACATTCTGTCCGAAATGAGTGAATTTCTTTCGGTCTATGACCGATAAAAAAAACAGTACTGCGTCACTTTCGTCATCACCCAAATTTTTGACTTCAATTAATTAGTTCGGTTTTCACTCCACTACTACCACAGGATGTGTTTGGGTTTGAAAGTAACCTATTCTCTTGACTTTGATAGATTTTGTTTTAGCAAAAGCTCAAACTTATAAAACTCTCAATGAATTTTGAACAGCCGACATTGATAGCACGAAGCACAAGCTAAGCGACAATCCGTACATGACCTTAAAAATGCTTGCCACTGCTAAACAGCTTGCGTTGGTTAACCATAAACCACAGTTGCCTGTTGTTATTACATTTCAATAACATTCCTTAAGGCGCAAAATAGATTCAGTATAGCTGAGTCTAGTACAAAGCTGACAATCCATCCATCACCACTCAGCAGTGCGTTCACTCACCACAGCAGCGGCAACAAGTCAACGGCCGAACCCCATGTTTATTCTTTAGATGTAGCGCTTCATTCAATAAAGCCAACAACGCAAAGCGCTTCAAGTTTCATAACTTTTTTAAAAGAATGTTACCGAAGGTCACGAGTTGTTGCAAACAATACATTACATAGCGGTGGGCAAAGTTTCGAGTGAAGGCCCCGTCAGTTCGTAATCAAAACTTTTCCCATTTTAAAGCGCTTGCGCGTCACGTTTTGAAACGGGCGGCGCGTTCTTAGGTAATGCAACAAATAGACATGATGGCAAATAAAAACGAACGTGATAGCAATCAAGTACAAACAATTTAATGGGAAAAATGTAGGCTTCCCTTGACCCCAGTTACCCCCCCCCCTTGATATGAAACAATATAAAAGGTTTAACGCAAGCACCGAGCTCCCAGCTAACAAATTTCTGAACAGTTTACTTTGGCAAAATACCTTGTTCTTCCGAATCACCTTGAGCAATAGAAAATACTTTATTAACGACTGCATACTAGCCTAGGTTATCTGAAAAACGCACTGACGTTGACTTACTTGTACCATTCATGTTTGCTTTTGCACCCGTGTCGTTCGTTGAAGTATTTTTACTGCCAAACATGCTACTGGTACTTCTCACACTGTGTTCACGAAGCATATAAAACTCCAAAACTCCAGTACTTTCCAAAGTATTGTTTTCATCTATCATTACGCCAGGTTTGTCGATATATTCAAGTTTGTATTTGCCAATGAACTTGTTGCCTTTTCGTCTTTTCACAGCTTTTTTTAAAATACTTCCCATCGAAACAGACAAGTCATCAACCTGGATTGAAGAAAATCCATTGTAATCATAAACTTTAACAAACAAACTTTCCTTGTACTTCACAGTGTCCGACGGGTCATCACTGACTGGGTGCTTTTCTACGAGCGCTAAGGTCGGGAAAGAGAATTTCGACAACGGTTCGTTGTTTTCGAGCGCAGGGAAGCCATAATCGACTTCGCCGTCGTCTTCAGCGATATGCAGAGAGTAACCATTCACATGTTCATGCTTCAGTGCCGGGCTGCGGTTTTCTGACGTGTACTGCCAGCAGCAGAGCCCGATCAGGTCAACGACCCGTACACCGACGACCACAACCGTCACAGGTAGAGGGCGCACCGGAGCTTGCTCAGCATAACCCCAGATGTATAGTACAATGCGCTGGGTGGCGACAGACGACTCGGAGCCTCTGCCGTCAAACTTTGAAAACTCCTTGAAAGGATTGCACATAACATTCACGCTATCAACTAACTGCTTCGACAAGGCAGACGAACCACCCGGCTTCGGTCGGGATCTGCACGGGTTCGTACTAGAAGGTAATGTCAGGTTGGAATCGCTCACATCAAACCCCATCCTTGTCGACAATACTTTGGAAGAAACTGAAACGGGCACCCGAGACATTTCTGAGAGATCACTTGTGTTCGGTGTTCCAGTGGCTTCCCCCTCCGACGAACTCAATGTCTCGGACAGTTTATTTGGTTGTGGTTCTTCTTTGTTATCATCCGCGCCGCCAGTGGCAGTAACCGCCGCAGCCGACGATGATTTCTTCTTTGCAAACATGAAATTCAACTGATCTTTCACGAAGTGTTCAGGCATATCTTTCCAGTGGATTGTTTTCACCTTTATGCGATTTTGCCGTTCTTTTCGAATTCGTTCTAATTTCTGAGCAGTGTTTGATCTGCGACGAATGCCAAAGTCCCAGCCAGAAAGAATATCAGGCGAAAGGGCCACTGGTGCAATAGTGTTTCTTTCATTAGCAACATTATCGGGGGATTTTGAAGTTTTGCTTTCATTTTCATCAGGTTCAGAGACTGCACAATGTTCAGAGACCGCACAATGTTCAATTGCAGTTTCAAGAGTTTGTTGTTTTTTACTCTGGACACGATGCTCATGCAGGGAACGCAGATCATTTGGTTGAATCACCATTTCACACATCCCAGTGTCGTCGCTTGTTATGAAGGAATGACATATGTGGGAAAGTAACCACTCGGCATCATCGACTATGGCCATGTTTTTACAAATGTTGCGCAGGACATTTATCCAACCATGACAGATCATCAGCTACACACCTAAAACAATAAACATCACCGTAGGGCGCAAATGCAATGAGAACTGTAAGAATAAGAGTAGAGTTAGACACAGAAGCAAACAAGCTGTTCTTAATAAAGACATTTTTTGTAGAACACTATCTATCTAAGGGGTCTCTAGCATGGTGCCCGCGGGCGCCCGCATGGACCATGTGGGTCGCCCGCGGTCTTGTTCTGACAATAGCATTAACATGATCAATGTCTTCACATTGATGAATGCCTTTAATATTTGTTAATGGTAACATAATTGAAGACAAATTTAGCATATTTTTACTTCAAAAATCTGTGCATCAAAATAGTAGCCCTCCGTATTAATCGGTACACAAGAAGTAGCTCTCAGTTTCAAAAAGGTTGGTGACCCCTGGTCTATCGAAAGGAATCCTTTCCCAGCAAAGAATCACATATTAAGATTTTGCAGAGCATATATTTCGCCTACTAAGTAAGCATCATCAACTCTTATTCAAGTGTTTTGCAGAACTTCTCACAACCACGGCACAGCGAGTATCATCTCGAATTGCATCACAAGAAACTTGTTCTAGCTTTGTGATTTTGGAAGTCACATTATACCTCAATTTGAATTTAAGATGTATGGTGCACTACACCAATGCTTCTCAACCTTTTTGATGTCGTGGCCCACTTCACGAAAAATTTATTTCAGAACTCTTGACTGGGCGTAATTATTGCGTTATCTCGGAAAATTTCGCGGCAAACCTGAAGGAACTTCGCGACCCACCGGTTGAGAAGCGCTGCGCTACACCATTCACAAAAGCTATAACAAATGTTAATATCTAATTTTTCCCCAAGCCCAACAAGGAGAGCTTGACAAGTTAGACACTTCAATAACGTATAGAATAGACCGAAGAGGCTGGACCATTCCTTAATTCATATATTTTCCTATTTTGCTAAAAATCAAAACGGCAGAAAATGTTTAGTGTTTTTGAGTTATTTAGCAAAACAAGTTCTGATTGTAATGTTTGTCTAACATCATATTTCATATACAGTGCTTATTTTACATCATATTTATCGCAGTTGTGACTGGGGCCGTCGTTGAGCCGATGCAGCTGCATTGGGCCCCGCGCTATGGCGTTTGGGCAGGTTGTTGATTTTTGCCAGATAATCCTTGCGCTCCAGAACTGTAGAAACGGCTTATAAATGTCATTGTTAGTAATCAGCTATCTCGAACGAACGATGAATTTCCTCTAATTTTATCTAACGTTACCAAACGTGTTCAGCGTTATATCTGCGCTCCACAATGTCCTACTCTTTATGGATGGAACTTGGTTGTTACTAGTGCCACTTAAGACTGCAGTTGACCTAAACCTCTTGCAAACAACTTGTGTGGTGATTCAACTCGCAATAAACAGGCCAAGACGAGTGTTTGTCGCATTAAGTTTGATGGCACTTCTGCCAACGTCCTGTTGTCCAGTTTTCAAAAGTTACTTTTGTTTTGCAAGTTTTTTTTGCTGTTTGTGGGTTGTCCACAAAATTTTTCCGCGTTATTTGTTGGTCGTGCAAGTACTTTTATCATTTGCCCCCGCACCTAACTTTCATCGTATTTTGCCGATATGCGAGCGCACATAGGTACAAAAACCACTACTTCGAAGTCCAGGTTCATAAACGTAAAGGACATTTCACGCTGCCCTGCGGCTTAACTAGGCAAGACAAAAATTGTGATGTCATCCAGCACACTGGTTCCTGTTCATCATTATACTGGGCGACTATATGCTTCTGTTTTCGTCAGTCAATCATGCGCATTATATATTGAGTTTGATAAATTTTACTAAATCAGAGACCAGGGCTTACGAGAGGGGATACAAGATGTATATCCTACCCGGGCCCGGGAGGATGAAAGTATGCAGGCTAAGCCCAAAATTGCCGGTCGTTTTCTCCAACTGCAGCGCTGGTAGCTACGTTTGCAAATATTAGTATGGTAGCTTGGGTTGCCAGATGGCCGGTATTTTACTGCTAATTTAGCAGAGGTCAGTTTTTTCAAAATCAGGGCCTGAAGCCGGTGTGTTGAAAATAAATGCATTGGAATGGAGTAACGTTGAACTCAAAATTATATTGACTCTTGTAGTGAATCTTGTCAGGACAGTTCTTTCAGCGAAGTTCATTTTAGTCCAAAATGGGTGTAAAGTATGACATGTAACCAAGGAAGGAATGTAGTGCTAACAAAAGGGTGTAGGAACGCAACCAAAAAAACAAGCCATTTTAAAACAGCTTCGAACTCATTTCAAAGCAAATCATGAAAAAGGTGTGGGAAGGCCGTTCCCATGCCTTTCCACTCCACTACACTACTGCTTGTAACTTAACAATGCTCATTGTCTCTTTGCTTTCCTAGTTCTTTTGTTTAGTCATACTTGCCGTACTCCTTCGTTTCAAACGTGATCTGTATGAGCATTTTTCGGCAATTAACCATGAAACCAACGAAGTTGGCGTTGCTGTTTGAAATAATATAGGCTATTGCTGAAAAATGCTGGAGAATCATGGAAATCAACATGAAGAGAGTAACATTATAGAGACTAGCAAACCTTATACTCCACTGCGTAAAAAACAGAGATTGAGATATCGTATTCTTAATCATGGGCGTCGGGCCTGGATTTAGAAATTATTTGCAAAAAAGGTTGTTTTTTCAATTTCGAGGGGTTAAAACCAAATTTCACTACTTTTGGCCCCCCTGGAAAATATTTTGGGAAAATTCCCCTACTGGCCACCCTGGAAAAAATTCTTCCGACACCCAATTCTTAATAAGTCTAACATTTTCGTTGATTTCTTTTCGTACAAAGCTATTCTTATCGTGAATGTGATTACATGTGCAAAGATTAATCTCTCGGAGAAAGTTTTTAGCTCAATCATTGTAATCATCGCCACTGGCAAAGATATGGATAGGCTGTGTTTGAATGCGCAGTGTTCACTAATGATGACGACAGCCTTGGCCTACGCCTTGTTTCTCTTATTTTGTCGATAAGATTTGTCATTTCCAGTGGCATTAGCGATTATCAATCCTTCAAAAAATAACAGCATGTAAGCTATCTTATTTTCGCAATCATGTTAGCTGCATTGAACCGACACATTATTTGGTCAACGGACTATGATTTGCTCAAGAGCCAGGAAATCAACCAAGAGGTCATCTCTCAGCCAGTCTTAGGGTTCCAAAAGGTACCGAGAAACATTTTGAAGAGCTTCAGTTGAGCTAAAATTGCTTTTTTGCAGACTGAAGTGAATATAGCACGCAAGTAACTTATCAGTTGTACTATGGTGATCATACAGGCAATGCTACAGTAAAAAAACAAACATCAAATTGTGCGGAAATATTTTTGTTTCAGAATATGATATACGACATGTAAAATTGAATTTTTACAACGTGCTTTCTTTTCCGAGAGTTTAAGAAAACGCCTCTGTTCACAATAAGCCTCACAGATACCGTTTTTCATTTAACTTAGGTTGGTTTGCTAATGCTTAGCATGACTACGCTCACAAAGGATACATTTATGCACTGTTTAAAATTTTTCAAACCAAGCACTGTGGGAACTTCATGAAATGGAAAAGAAGATAACACAAAAATATATGGTAAACTATGCACGGAGTTGCTGTAGATTTTTATGACAAATAAAACAGCCACAATAATCGAGAACATTGTTTTATTCGACGTTTCGGCTTATACGTAAGCCGAAATTTTATTCCTGATGATGGCTTACGCATAAGCCGAAACGTCGAATAAAACAATGTTTTCGATTATTGTGGCTGTTTGATTTGTCATAAAAATATATGCATTTTAAAAAAAGCGTTCTTTTAAAAAAAAAATGCTTTTCGATGATCCAGTGCCATCACATACGTGCTTACAACGCAGCCTAGATCTGTTACTGTTATTACAAATCACATCTGGCAACCCCAATGGTTGCTGTTTTATCTATATTCTGATTACTATAAAATCAAGCTATACAAGTTTCGACGAGGACCCCAGGAACTAGGGGAGGGGGTATGGGTCTTTGTACCTCCTGGTAAAACTTCTCTCAGAGGCCCTATCTGTGACGTGGTAGTTGTAAAAAATATCTGTACATTACATTTCTAATTCACAAAACACACGTTTGCATTCCAAGTCCATGCATGAGGAATAACTACAAAATTGGGATTTTGGGAACTTTGGGCAGATTCATGTGTTTCTTTTTTGCGAAGTCTGGTTCTTTTCACGTATTGCGTCATAAAGCGGACAGTTGATCATTCTCAGATGTTACCTTTATACAAGAACGCGTCTGCGCTTGCGGTTACCGAAAGCGAGAAAGATATGTAATCAGTTCATGAAAGCAGTTTTCTACAAATAAACTGTTTTTCTAACGAATGTGCTGTTCGGCAAGAATAAATTGCATTGTAAGTTCAATTCGCTTGTGAGTTCGGTTTGATTGACGCTCGCAGCTCGGATCTCCGTTGTAGCGCTTCCTTTTACAATTTTCGGCTTCATTACGAGCAGTAGTAGCGGTACACTGTCTAATGGCCACCACAACAGCATGCTATTAATCATAAACATGGACGTAACTCGGGGACATATGAGCTCTGCTTACGTCCCTCCAAACAAAAAAAGCTGTTGGTACATACAACATACACATCAACTTCAATAATTTTCCGTCTTTTTGATATTAAAATGTATAGTTATTTAGCTAAAACACCTTCATCAAAAAGGTCTTAGCACGGTTGACTGAGCACGATTACGTCACACTACTGCCCAGGGGGGCCCCCACGCCTAGGTCCTGCATTGGACCCCGCGCCTGCTAGGGCCAGACCTGGTTGTTAGCGAAGAGTATATCCAAACATTGAAAACGTACCATTTTATTCATATTTTATTACAGTGAACCACAGTTAACCCGGATTCGATTTGACGGACGATTTTCAACCAATTTAGGCGAAGATCCGGATGAACCGAATATGGTTGTTTCTAGCCTGACGTTATCTAAGTACAGAGATATCGGTAAAAATCACTTAAATTGAACACATTTATGACCAAACAGCAGACTTTCGCAGAAGCAAAAACGAATTTATTGATGTATTTACAATGGTACATCAGACTAGTAACCTCCAGATTCAAGCAGTTATGAACAATCTTTAACTTCACAATTTTAGATTACTTGGCTGAGAAGAAATCTGGATGCATATATTTCTGTGACTGGTCCCTCCAAATATCTTCCCAGGTACAATACGCTCAGGGATAATGCTCTACACACCCACACTCAACACTGATCAGCAGACTGAAGCCATGGTGCGGTTGAGCGAGGTTATGTTCAACATGCTATGCCCGTGTAGTAATAATCATCCCTATGGTTAGTTGAATGTTGCGTGCAGTTCCAACCGTTATCATAATCCTAATGTTCATTGGTGATCGTGAGCACGTTTGTGTTGCGTCTGGAAGCATCCGAATATTCCCTAGAGACCAGTCAGTGCACTTACTCCAATGAAAAATCCAGATTACAAGATGTGAAAAGAGCAGATTTTACCTGGTATTGGCGAAGATCTGGATTAAAAAATCCGGATAAACCGAAGATTTTTATAAAGAAAAATGTTAGAACAGAGGCGTAACGACGGGGGGCAAGAGGGGTGCAATTCCCCAGGCACCGAATCACTGTTGTGGGCACAGAAAAGTCCCAACAATGTCGAAAGTACTTTCTTCGATACAGTATATTTGCTTCCAAAAGACCTCAGGTTTGAAAATGGGGGTGCCAAACTTGCTTCTTGCTCTGGATGCCATCTAACCTTGTTACGCCCCTGGAAATCATTCGTATCACAAGTTTTATACAGTTTTGGCAAAAATTCTGATTGACCAAGGTTTACTGTACAGGTTTCTTGCACTGTCTCTACCACACACTTAGAGCATAATAGAAGCATGCTTGAAATACATTGCAAAGTGCAAAAATAACTGTTTTGTGAAGTTGCTAATTTAATGCTTCAATTTTTAGATGACTTATAACTAGGGTCATTCAAAGTCATATTTATTTGTGCTTCAGGAAGCTACGAAACGAACTTTAAAACAAAAGTTGCACCCCTATGAAGTCTATAACAAACGTTATAAAGTCATATTTTCCATTTTAGGTCATAAAGTCATATTTTGCATATTTTCAACGTAATTCCACAGAGAACCATTAAAACAATCAATATATGAAGTGAAACTACTACATCGCTTGGTCTAAGCTGCATCCTGCAAATTGTACCCACTTGGGCACCCTGCGAATGTTGGCAAAATCGTAGGCGAACCAAGTTACTTGGATAAAATGTAACGCACTGCCTAAAAACGCATGTTCTTGCTGCCCCTAAGAAATAAACCAATGTCCATGCATGTTTTCAATTTGTATTGCTCATGCTTTGAGTTGTTCATTTTAGTGGGGTTTCAACAAACCATGGGACCACCGCAGGGGTCAGGAACCTAGGATGTGGCTCTTTTGATGACAGCATCTGGCTCGCTTGATATTTTCTTAACACGATTGTTACGGATAAAACTTTTTCTGTAATTTTCCTACAAAGCCATCAGCAACACCATGCAGCTCCAGAAGTCACATTAACAGTAAGAAGCATGATATTAAAGAGAAAATTCAGACATCTACCCTTGTTTAAAATTGTTGATATTGCTCAAAAATGCACACGTTAGTTAGTAAATAAGTTGCATTAAGGGTTGAAAAATAGTATATGGCTCTCACAGAAATGCAATTAAAAATATGTAGGTTTCATGGCTCCCTTAGCCAGAAGGGTTCCCGACCCCTGGACTACCACCTCTTATGCCTATTTTTGCTGGTAATGCTTCTTTGTACAATAGTTGTAAATTCTAGCTCAATCATTTTTGTTTGGTCATATAAAGTCATATTTTCTAAAAAATAAAGTCATATTATCAAGATTTTTAGGTCATAAAAATGGCCTTACTTATAACTTATGATTCAAGTTTTAAAGTTGTTGAAAACATGCCAATTTGTCATCAGGTTTTACTAAAGTGAATGTAACACTTTGTGAGTGATGAATTATCTTCAGTCAACTTTTTTTAAGCCCTGATTTCATGCAAAGGCAAAGACTGTGATGAACAAAAGTACTTTTGCGATCGGAAGCCCAAGCGGCAAGTGTGCAAAGCTTCACACTGTGGCAACAAGCAACAGTAGAGATCACATGCAATGATCACTCTATTATTGCTTGTTCGTGCGACATATATTGTATATGGATGTTATTCTTCGTGCACATCCAATTCATGGTGAATCGCACATTCAACACAATGCCAACGGAGAGGTTGCAACATTGCCAAAGTTGAATTTCACTTGTTTCATCTCTATCATGGCTTCATAATGAAAGGTACTGAGCCAGTCTTAAGATAATACAACATATCAGAAACAGTGTATTGCAGGTTTAAAAAATTTAATGATACCCATTTTGTGCTAAAAAACTTGTACAGTATCACCATTTTACTACTTCTATACTTTTTCAAATAAACTTTACAGAAAAAAGAAGCATAAAAAATACAGTAAAAATTCCAAATTGCAATCTTTACATTTAGTGCTAAGCCAATTACTTGGTACTGTTCAAGATAAGCTATCAACAATTTTGCCTAACTGATATCAACAACATACGGGGTTGTCAGCATCAATTTCATAAGTGAAGCATGTACATTTGGATGTATACAGGATTCTCATTGCTTACTATGGCTAATGTTTGTTGATTGTTTCTAAGTGCTTCTACAAGAAGTACCAAATATGCAGGAGTCAAAAGTTACCACGGGGCAATAAATGCACTGTATCTAACAAGTGCAAGACAAAAGCTGCTGTTTGCTGAGGTAACCTGGTTATCGTTCCTTGTTAGTTTGGATGATGCAACTGCTTCCACTGTCTAAATTAGCTGTGTCCAACCTGTGGCCCGCTGGCGGTCCAGTTTAGGTTTTTGCTGTAGTATAAGTAGCCTACATACTGACACCTGCCCTTATTTTCATAATTTTAAATTTGACATTTTTGATGCAGGTGATCATCAGTGCCACTTTATAACATCTGCACCACCTGCTGAAAAATTTCCATTATGTCCATCACTGACACTTTGGTGCAAAACTTTTTACTAGTTTCTGATTTTTACCCTTCTTACATTAGCAGTAAACTTGCCTATGAAATCACACTTACGGAGTTGCCAAACACTGTTTACCATTGTAGTTAGGATTTGAATGCTTTCAGTACATTAGTTCAAACTGCTGCTGAGATCAAAGTAAGGCATGCAATGTGCGGCCCTCATTAATGTCATTCAATTTGAAACCCTGGTTAAGATAGTGACATAATTTTTAGCTCAGTAAGCAATTTTGGTTGGACATAGCTGGTCTAAATAGATAGTTTGTGCCAGGCTTGCACAAAGAAGCCTGGCACAAACTATCTATTTAAACTAATAAGTTTGACCAAACATCCAGACAGCATAAACCTGCAAAAAAACTTGTTTTATTATGAGAAGTGATATGAAAAGATACTCTTCTATGATAGACTCCTCTCTGACATGCTAGATGCACTACTGACACAACAACATATTATTTTGAACCTGTTTTTTGTCGTTGAGACATTTCGGTCATTTTTTGCTGATACATTTTGGTCACTGAAGCACTTCAGTAATTTGTCTCACAGTTGTATTACAACTCGCTGCAACAATGTTCATTAGCCTATATTTTCAGATATTCTGACTGAAATGACTTAAAATTTTTCGGTCATTTTAAAAACATTTCAGTCTATTACCGAAAAACACCCAGTTTTGAACAATTTGACAACATTAGAAACAAATACAAATAAATCTAGCCCAAAAGAAGAGTTATCCATATATTTTGCTTTTGTAGGTGATAGGTGTGTTAAATCATAAATCTTGACATAAGTTGTTCGTGACAGTTACGTCTACTGGTATGAAAACTTTTTGAAAGCAGTTTCAGCCAAAAGTAAGCTGGCACGGTTTTGTCAAAGTTTTACTGAATAAAACAATTTATTAATTTAAAATTTTTGTTACTGATACTACCTTCTCAAACTTCCTAAAAATAAGAGTGCATTTTACTTGCAAAAATACTAAAACTTTATTATGACCTGCATCACAATTATATTTAGCTTGTTGATTGCACAAAATTATTCTCTACAACTACATCTTTACTGCAGCCTAGTTTTGAAATGTGGTTATCAGTTACACAAAGCTTTGTAATTTTAGGTTATTATTTATAACAATATTTTGAAGATCAAAAGTTTGCACCTGATATTATGCCAGGCACAGTGTCTAATGATGTAAGCATATAGAACATGCTATTGGTAATGCTCATTTAACAATAGAAAGAAACTTCAACTGAAAAGTCAATGTTTCATTATATATAGTGATTTTGCCTGGCATTTCCTCTAAACCAGTGGTTCATAACCTTTCCAACCATGCAAACCCTTATTGTTGAAAAAACAGGTTTAAGGATCCCAAATCGTGCCTTATTATGATATGGAGGTTAAAAGAACACCTTCGACACTACTTCTGAGAAACCCAAGTTTTTCACTAGGAATAGAGATGGACTGATATATCGGCCTGGCCCACAAATCGGCTAGATATTTGGATTTTGCCGATATATCGGTATCGGCCAAAAAGCCCGATTTAATCAGCCTTAGTAGGTGCTGGCAAAACGCTGTCATATTCCTCACGTGTCCAGACAACTTGCTTAAGAAAGTACAACAAAGCAAGTCAAGACAGTTATCTTTTGCAGGTGCGTTTTCATAAACAAGCAGACAATTTTAACTATGGAGCACATCTCGGCCTTTGCAGCCAAAACAAAACCATCATCATTTATCAGATTAATTAAAAATCATAGAAAAATATTGAAATTGCTACAATTTGAAAATTTTAACTCATAAATACTGATTTTTGAAGTTTAAGGTAAGGCATAGAATACATAATATTTTTGATAATGAAGCAGAAAAGATTTAAAAGTTTTGGAAATATCGGTATCGGCTATCAGTCTGTGGATGGCCGATATATCGGCATCGGCCCCAAAAAAGCCATACCGGTCGATCTCTAACTAGAAACCGGGTTCCAATTAAGAACCATTGCACTTAATGCTTTTGGGACAGAAACTACAAGCAACACATATACAACTTGTATATGTTGTTGGTAGGTGAAAAGTTATATATATACCTGATATAATGTAAAGTGCATTCTTATAATACCAACAGTTTAGGTGAATTTATCAGCCTTCCTGAAACTTAAAAGCTTAATTATTCCTAATGCGTCATCGATTAGGTGCTGGCCCACAAGTATATGTATACATTCCTGCATTCAAACGCTCATAACTTTTTCGTTCTTGGTTGTTTACAATGAAAATTGGCATGGATCTTCTTTGTACTTAACACTTTGAGAGCCGGCGTACGATATATTCGTACTTCGATTTCGCCCTAAAAAACAGCAGTTTTCGGTTGCCTTACCAATGCCCTAGCTCCTCCGCCAATTGCGCTAGAGAGCTGTTGAATAGGCTCAAAAGAATCGGCCAGTCTAGTAGATTGCACTCGAAAAAAAATTTTTTGGTTGGGGGGTGCGGATTTTTTGTGACTGA
>JGI24158J21664_10007525_pt1 | contig 14468 bp, 6 predicted proteins | sample Ectturendosymbi3_FD_21664 | JGI IMG/M metagenome (IMG submission 21664) | reverse complement strand
CCACATGTTACATTCAAAAAAGAAGATTTAGTATCTCCTATTTTGGTACACTGAAACCTGTTGTCCAAGTAAGAAGCAAGTAGTTTCAGGGGTGTTCTGTTAAAATTGTACAAAAACAGAAAACTACAATGCTTATTTAAGGTTACTCCTTGCAGACAAGGGTAAGTTATACAATATTTGTAGCACACCAGAGGCTTCAGATGAATTTTTGCAATGGTCTCGAAACGAAGTTTACATCACATCACCATAACGTGGGACGTGATTAGCTGGCGCACCAAAAACAGCTGCGAAAAGTCACTAAGTGTTTTAATTTCGGTTAGCGATTACAAGCGCGTATACACGTGCTTGTATTTCATTATCACCAACTTCCACACGGAGCTTAAACGTCAGATAAAGATCAGGCATGTCATGTATACTCAAGCGTTTACACCATACACAACGTTTGATTAATCGTGGACCATTGGTAAGCCATACTGCTTTGATAAGGTTCGACTAAGAGATGAAAGGGATAGGGTTATTTAAGAAGTTTCGTTGATTTGCATTGACGTATTTCTTTTGCTTGCACATCAAACGCTTGATTAACCTGAAAAATTTTGGTGTTACTTTCGGAATTGGGAAAGGGGGCATTTCCCCCCTGGCTACGCGCCTGAATAGCAGTAAGGCAACGCGTTAACTGTACGACGAATGCGCGATGAAGTTCTTCTAATTCGATGCTGTTGCCACTGTCGCACACACAGGGTCGTAACAAGGGAAGGGCAAGGGGTAACAATTCCCCGGGTGCCGAAAAGTCCTAACAATGTCGCATGTGCTTTCTTCAATACAGTACATTTGCTTCCGAAAGGCCTCAGGTGCAAACATGGGGCGCAAACTTGTTTCTTGCCCCAGGCGCTATCTGACCTCACTACGCCCTGCGCACACACACGTCAAAAGCAGAATTGCGGAGTCGGAGGTAAAATGCTCGACTCGACTCCAACTCCTTAACATAACGTGAAGTTTGGCTGTCAACAATTTTGTAGCAACTAGCAATCAATGGAAATCGTGGTAGCCTACACAGCAAGAATGCTCCGTTTCATTAAAAGTTTCAAAAGAAATTGTAGCATTCAACAGGCACGATTTAGGATTCCTAATTGTACTTATGAGTGCAATGTAAAAAATGATTCAAAGGCGGATAAAAAATCTGACTTCTAGTGTTCTTAGGAATCCGACTCTACCCAAAAACCTCCGACTGCGCAACCCTGGTGAAAAGCGTAAATGAGTAACATATTTTGGTTGTACTGTGCCACAAGCACTTTTGTTACCATTGGCCAGTTGAAAAACTCTTCCCCTCTTTCCTGTTTCTGCCGTGTCGGAAGGACGGCTTCCGTGGAAGGATTCGTGTCTACTGAGTCCAAGGTCAGCACCCGCAAACCTCGTACGTTTCAGTGGCTTGAAATGCCATTGCCAGAGTTCCTAGGTTAAAACCAGGCTTATGGAGACGCAGGCAAAATAATGTTAGATGAATGGAGGTAGGAGATACAATTAGTGGCCGCAACCGGAACGATTTTTTCTATTTCATTACTGTTTTAATTGAAGGTAGTAGTGCGTGATTTCTTAGCATATTCAGTGTTTCGACGTTATGTGTACGTAACTTCTCTCGTTCCTGTGTGAAGATCAGGGGTTCTTGAACTGTTTTGCGCGCGACCCCTATTCACGAAACGTATTTCAGGACACCTCATCTATGCCAGTGCAATAACATGTTTGTTTTTCAGTTTCAGTTGGTATCAATCATTTTGAAGCCAGAGCCGAAGCCAAAAAAATCTGGAGCCAGAATTTTGGGTCTGGTTGATGGAGCTCGGGAAATTCATTGCTTTTTGAACAACGATGCACGATTCCCTTATACGTCCTACCTGCGGATAATTTGCCAAGAATGTGGACATTAGCTCATTGTTGGTATAACCAGTAATTAGCATGATAAAATCATAATAACCAACAATTCGGCAACATTCTATTTCAAGTGTGCAAGAACTTAATTGACAATGCCGTGCAATTATCACCAATAAAAATGGTGCTTTCTTCCTTCATGTTAGCTTATCTGCAGAGGTCACCACATCTTTGCAAGAAATCTGTAACGAAAACTATGTGTATTGAGCATCAAAATGAAACAGTTATAGCAAAACGTACTCAAAATTTTGTCTCAATCACCAGTGAACCACTTCACATCAGGTTAACATGATTAAGTCACAAACGTCGTTTAACAATGAGTAAGAGCCAACAGGAAGACTGTATCAAATATGGCCATTTTTTGCGAATGGCAACCACAGCAATTTTCCACCACTGAACGAAAACCGTGAATACATTTGAATACAATCACGGAATAAACTTAACCAACATGACAAAGTTCGGCGCCTGCTTTCAGCTAAACGGCTACGGCACTTATACCAAAATGGAAACGACGCAGCATGTTAGGCCTGGTCAAACCACAGCGGACTGGTTGATGATACGGATAAAAGTTTGCCAGTACGATTTATTTGACTCGATAACACAGTGGCCGATCTATACTGGAGCGACAAGAAACGCCATTTCAATGATTATTTGCGAAAACTAACATACTACTCAATATGCTGCCTCAACACAGTATCACATAAAAAATCATGCTAAAACAAGGTAAGCTGATTGCAAACCAAAACACAAAACATGCGGAGCAGTAAAACGGAGCAGTCATCACGAAGACTTGAGTTGTTCGGACAATTTTTCACATTTGATCTCACGTCTTATTTCACGATTTAATCTCATCCAGTACTTGAGAATTCTGCGAGTTAGGTTTACCCGTTTCCGCAAAACTGTCGGAAATTGGTTAAACATATTATATTAACTGGGATGCCCTTCTAACTATCAGAGTGGTTCTTAAGCTTTTTCTACTACGCCTCCCTTAAATAACTGTCCCTTGTTTCAAGCCCCTCTTGACACGAAATAAGCTGCAAAAACAAATGTATCTATTTGTTGCTTTAATGATCAAACTTTCCATGTTGTAGGGCTCGACTCACCGGTAAAGAACCACTGATCTGGCGAGATAAAACGACAAAACTGGCTGTCTTCTACCAGATACACGGACCAAAAGCTTGTATAAAAAATTTTTTTATGTTTTTTTTCTCAGCAAATATTGCCCAAAGTGCAAAAATTAGACCTGACTTTGATCAACATTGTCTTCATGTTTTCGGAGAGTTGCAGCTTAAAATTTAGTTTCCCTGTTCCCATGGTGTCATTCTTGCCACTCCTGTAGGTAGGTTTTAAAGAAATGAGCTTTTCGTGTTATTTCAATGATTACCTTATGATTATGTACAACAAAACTAGTATGTTTTCAAGAATTGGTAACGAAGCAGGATAGCAAAGTGATCCCAACAAGCAGTTCTTTTCCTGAAGTTCTGCAGTGGCTTTAACCCTTTTGCCTCTGACAATGGTACAAGAGTAGCAGCAAATTGAAATACAAACTCCACAAGCCAGAGAATTAGCAGTAGCATTCTCAATCATGCACAAAAATTGGGAATCTGAGACCGCATTCTCAAACCAAGGTCACTGACAAGAGAAAGCAGTCGATTGCCAAAGTTGGAAAAAGCTGCCATCAAGAAGCTAGCATGGTCACAATTACAAAATAATATCTAAAGAGAATAAATGAGAATCGAATCGAAGTACATCAACATCTTTCGGCCTCAGCCTTCTTGCTGCCATTCTCATTCATTCTTTTTCTTTTCGCAGAAAAATTTTTATCACTTCAACTTTTTGAAGTTAATGATTTAAGAACAGAAACAGAACAAATACAGAATGTTTGAAAATAGCTGTAGTTCGGACGTAGACTTAACAGGATGAACTAACAAGCGACTGCTACAGAGAAAATAAAAAACATTAAAGTGATTTCAATAAACATGAAAAAAAGTATCGAGCACATACAAATGAAGGTATACAAAGAAGTTTGTCAATCAAAAAGGCAGAAAGTTGCATCACAAAAATTTCGTCTCACAGGAAGGCTTCCTATTAATTTCAGAAACAGAAACAACAGATACGTACCACGAAGCATAAACAACGTTACGCTACTGTACAGACGCCCTGAGCCCGCTAACTTCATAAAGGCGCGAAGTTTTTGTTGCACGCAGCGTGCTGCAACTAATCCTGCTTACTTCGCCAAACGAAGTGACGGCCAACACTTTAGTTCAATGGGTTAAATAAGTTGGGGTGGTTCCTAACAGTCGCCGGTTGGGAAACCACGCCGGTAAACCAAGCAGATCACCGTTTGTGTGCTTCATTGGTGTCCCAACGTGATGCGACGACAAACAGCAGATCGTTGAAGGCCGCTTCAAAAAAGCCTATAGCGGGCTTTGCGTCGATGTAAGAGCTGGAGTCTCAGGTTATTTCAGCACAGTATTCTTGGAGATCCAACGCATAGGTCGTCATATATTTTATCAGTTTCAACACGTCAGTTATTCGTACAGCCGATTACTCTGGAATCTACATTTCATAAATCCTTCTCTAGTGCAAAGGTAGATGTTAAGATTGACTCGGGATTCCTATTTCGTAGGCCACGCAGCCAGCTGAAAATTATTTACAATGGCGATTGTGTTGAAAACAAAATAATAACCAGCCGAACAGTGATACGAATATTTTTATAATGAAATGCTTTCACAACAAGACGCGTTTTTGCATCTAAAAATGGTGCATTTGCAGATGTTTTCCGCTCGCAGATTAAGCCGGACGTTGTTTTTTACGTGATTTTTCTTATTCAAATCCCGGTTTAAGCCACCGGTTCAGGTGTTTCTCTAGGCAGTCTTGTATTTCGACTGGTAAGTGTGAGTTTTGTCAAAGACTGTTTAGGTAGGTGGTTTTTAACCTTTTCTTTACTATGCCTCCCTTAAGTAATTGAACTTTACTTCAAGCCCCATTGACTTTACATAAAAAAAAAAGGAACTTCCGTTCGAAAACTTCCCATGTTGTAGAGCACGGAAGGGCTCGCGGCCCATGAGAGGCGTGCCCCCGGTTATGAACCACTAGTTTCGGTTGTTTTGCAAGAGCCACATTTTGGTAAAAACAGCTCAAAACTTTAAAGGTAAATAAAATATATATCAAGCAAAGCTTTTCTAAACCTCGAAAGAGTTTCTCCCCACTGTGCAAATATGCCTACAATGATGTACTACACAAAGCGCTAAACAGGAAATAGCAAACTTCCGTTGTTGAAGATAAGGGTGACTTAGTAATGTCTAATCCTAAACCACAACAACGTACAGCCAATGCGACAGTAGGCCAATTAATTTTATCCAAAGGCCATCTAGCCCGTTAAGAAAAATGTTGGGAACCATCTTAAGAGCTACAACCACCAAGACTGGCATTTCGTGCTTGGAGAAAATTTCAAAGCTTTGTTTAACTGTCTTTTTTAAGCCCTAACGAACAAAGTCTTGTAAGTAAGATGTTTTCTGTGTCCAACGAAGTATCATTAAGAACATAAAATAGNAAGTCACACAGCGTAATTTGCTCTCATTATCTTCTTTGCAGTATAACAGCAACGCAGAACTTCGAGGTAGTCTTCAGGTGAGAGAAGTGGTTAAAAGAGTGAGGTTATTTGGCGGCGTGCAACTTTTTTACGTTTGTCGCGGATGCAACGTATGGACAGACATAGCTTTGCAGAGAATATCATCACGTGCCGAATCCCATCAGCAGACTTGACAGCATTGAATGCGAACATCCCTCGTCCTGAAAATAATAGGGCGAACATTTCATTAACTGCCTGTCTGATCGTTGCTGACCAGACAGCACAACTGCTGAACCCGCGCAAACAAGTTTGACGCAGAGTCTGCTCATCTGCAAAACCACGATCAAACAATCGCAAAAATTTTTAAACAAGATGAGTTCCAGTATGGCAAATCATCGCTTTGAAAGTAGGAACAATCAGATCCACTAAGGTAAGAAAAAACTAACCTCACGTTGCACTTCATCGTTTGATCGTTTCACACTGGTCGTTCTAAAAACAATAAATACATTACCATGGTCTGTGGATCGGGTCAAAACAGCTCTTGGCTCAGTGAGTAAAAGTTACCTGACCTGGTTTACACAAAACGTTGTGGACGACAGGACGTGTAATAAACTGAAAGAGGCAAGGAGAAACATCATGGTTTACAGCAACACTGCAATGTTCTCAAAAAAGCGATGCGTCAACTTAACTAACTCCTTGGTATATAAAAAAATATATTAAATGAGAGGATCCTGTTGCGAAACCGAGTTTATGACAGGATGAAGTCATCTAGCTTTACAGTTCTTTTATCTACTTGAAATTACAGTTGTCTAATCATTTCCACGCTTAAATATTTAAGAGGATACACCTTTGCGAGAAAAAATTCATGAATACAACTGCACACAATACAAGAACAGCTGACTCTGACAGTAGAGTGTAATTCTTTTCAACTTTAATGAAAAGATAGCGATGCCTTTTGGCTCAAGCCACTAACGGAAGGTAGGCAGGTAAGCTGTGTGCACATGAAGATGACACACGTTAACATACTGAGAATGCTTGTCTCAAACAGTTTGTGTACTACTAATTTTTCAGGGAACATTCAACAGAGCATATTTATCAACTCAGACAAACACAACTCTGAACGCATACTTGGAGAGAAACTTGTGTTGATAATCTTGATGTAGACATGCGCTGTGCTCAACTAATTAAAAATGAGAGTTTTGTCAGTTACTGAAATCATTATATCTCTATCAATTCCGTGGACTGCACTCATTGCTCCAGTCAAGATTTCATTAAGCTCTGCACGACAATAGTTCTTCCATGGGTGTGTCGGTCTGTTAAGGACAATGCATTGGACATGCCAACCTCAGGTCAGATCCATCCGTGAAGACTAGATCTCTACTACTTTTATCAAAATCATTTTGTTTACATAAAAAGTTCATCACAATTACTTTGGGTCGGTCCGAATCAGCATAGCAATGATGTATACATTTATTCCAACTGAAAGTAGGATACAAACGTAAGAAAATGTAATTATGCTGAAAACATGGCAAGAAAAACCACTGATCACGCGTCTCTAATCTTTTTAGTTTCTTACTGAACAAGTCACGTGTGTTAGAGAAAAAGTGATATTCACTGTACTGTCTACGTCTTCTATAACAATGGTTTCTGAAGTTGCGTTTTCCACTTCTTCAGAAGCTTTTTATCCTACCTTCACCCTACAAAGTACCTGTCACGGTATAAGTATTTCCAACACATTCCATCAAAGGCCCACACTTGTCTGAAAAATATCGCTGTTTACCTGAAGTCACCGATCTGATTTCGAATGTTTATTTGCATTAGCTGAATATCCGCTTTTTCTTTTTCCAAATCTCCGATTTTCAGTGACTTTGAGGCGTTGGGGATGAATGCGCAAAAAAAGTCTGTGAGAGAAAGATGCTATTTGTTTAACCTAAGATACACAACACATCTTAGAAAACTTATTACTGAACTTCCCCGCACCGCTTACCTTCATATTGTTCACGTAAGCAAGGTCTCATTGCGTACAAAGCGTTTGCAATTTCTGCAATAACAGATGGAGAAACAGAAAACGGAACTTCGCGGACCGTTTTCATTGCGTCTGTGGAAATATTCAAAACAATCAAGTGAAGACGCCATATGCATTATTTTCCCTGTACCACCATTGTATCATTATGTTGACGTCAAATGCGCTTTAAATGAAAAACAATCTGTGAAACATAATCGGCTAAGTTCATCCCCACCACACCAAGTCTAGAACGCAAAAAATGTCGCAAAATACACTACGCTTCAGACAACTTTCAATAAAACGCTGATAAAAACCAAGCATAAGGGCTGGAGTAACATCAGACGAATATCCCAAAGATTTTCACATTGACTTTGGGTGGTACAGTACAATAATCTTATTGCGGCTGCAACCTGATTAAATGTATGGATAAGTTAATCATAAGTAGCAGACACAAGTGTCCTCTTAGAGCATATGTTCCCAACATTTTTGGAAGCTGGCACCCCTTTCATAAAAATAAAGTGACGTTCGTACCCCCTCATTTTACAAAGAGTATAATCATAAAAACAGCCCGATTTTGCAGTATCTTCGTTTTTTTGAAATTGCCACTCGTTATACTTGGACCTATACCTGCAACACAACAGAAAATACTCAGTCGTACTGTTTAACTTTCACAACTTACTGCTTATTAGAAATAAACCTAGTGATATTTTCGTTGCTGTTTGCCTGAAATTATCTGCTTATACCTTAGCACGCAATTGATCAAATCCATGAGCAAATCATTTAGGGGTTCAAACAATTCCGATACTTGATTTTCAAATGAATTTGAGAAGAAAATCCAGATTTGCACAGATCTGTTGTTGCAAAGGACACTAGCATAGATAGGGCTTTTGTACACAATTTCTGGAAACTTTACATGGTTGATCACCAGAAACTTTCGAGTTCTATAGAATTGAACAACAATCTCGCCATAAACATTTAATGTCACAATTCACTAACAATCGCATCGCCAGCTATCTTCGACGTGGTAACCGCAGCGTGAAGCAGAAACAGCAGTGCACGCAGTTAGCTATTTAAATTGTCAAATTAGTAACGTTAGCTGGAATAATTAGGCTGGAAAATGTTTTTACAGGAATAGCATTTGCAATCTTTCATTAATCTCGGTTCTCACATACAAGAACATACAAATGTTCAGCCTTGAAAATTGCATTTTGGACCCTCGAAAATCTTGTTTCAGACCCCCAGGGACCCGTGAACCTCCAGTTGGGAATTACTGTCGTAGAGGGTAGACAAAGACTCACTTATTAAGGTATTTGCATGGCGCTCAACAATAACACATTTGAATGTGTTCAACAGTTTCTCCTCCAATGTAATATGAAATGTAGGTTTCACAAACAGCTGATTCTGCAAAGTATGTGAGATCTTTTTAATACGATATGATTTCCATATTCAAGCAAGTTGCAAGTTGTTGCATGGCATATGGAGATAATAGCAAGCAACAGTCCTATGTTGTGAATTCGATTTTTATTTTACTTTTACTGCAAAGGTAGTAAGTATATATATCATACCAACCAGGGAATGGAACGCAGGTGATATAACTTGCAAAAAATGGCAGAAATTTTTAAGTTGAGTGTGAAAAAGTTTGACAGAAAGACAAGCTTCCTGAAAAGAGCCCATCTTAAGATGGTCATGCAATTGTTTTGAGATCTCCTCCAAATAACAGCGAAAGAATTCGACCACCTCTGTATACAGCTCAGAATACTTTTGGCTCTGGATGTACTGAAGCATCATACTGCAAACAAATTGTAAGTTGTGTGTTAGAAACAGGAAACACAACACCCCTTATTTTGATGTAATACTTTGTATGGGGTATAATAAAAACCACAGAATCCTTCTACTGACAATCATTATTCACGAAAAAATTGCGTTTATCAATGCTTTTAGACTACTTGTAAGGCACTGGCAACGTCACTATGTAAGGTCACCAGTCCCTTAAAACAAAAATAGATCATTGCACTAACAATCTAGGCATTGGTCCTTTTCAAACACAAATCCTTACATTGCCAGGCTTGAATATTTGTAAGATTAGGCAAGTTTGACTTGCTGCACAGTAAACCATTTTATTTGCTCAAAATCAAGCCATGGTCACAACAACAAATTCATTTACATTTATGCAATAACAAGTACCTCGCAAATCTCTCAAACAAGTTACTGTACAATTTTGAAATCTGGAAAACCTAAACTGGTTGTTAAATTGCTGAGGCATTGTGATATTCCAATACCACATAAAACTCATGCTAATTTTCGGCAACATAACAGTGATGTGCATTTTGCCAGACTTAGAAGTCACATGACTGAGTGATATGTATGAGAGTTCCAGAAAAGTTGCAGATGTACACATAACACAGTAAGCAAAACACTTTGAACTAGCATAATTCTAGCCATACATAATTTTTTGAAACAATCCTTTTCATAAATTTTCACTAATTTTCTTATACAATCTATGTTCATGAATATAAACAGTACAATATAGCAGAAGAAATATCTGCATATTCAGTAGTAATTTATAAGAATGTATGATAAGTTCAAATCACATGATAAAGATATTTGGTGGGCGATATTGAATACTTTTCTACAATAGTTTTGCTATAAAAATGCAAGACAGACACTATAAGCAAAACAAAACAACATGCATTGCTGCTCCAATCTTTCAATAATACCTTGCTAAATTTCCATCAGTTGTACAAGTGGAAGAGTCATGCTTCAAATGCAACAATAAAATAGATTTTAGCTCTTGCCAGTCTGGCTCTGCCAATGGCGCTGGAAACACAAGTAACAAAAATATTCAATGAAAAAAAACTGTTTTCGAACTAATGACATGTCCTATGCATGTAGTTCTGGTTGATGAATTACTTTTCTTTTGTTTTTAACTTGAACACATGAGAAACAATTTTAATGATTGAAATGTCTTCATTTGAAATAAAATTGTTTGGATCTTGAGCAATCATAACAGTTATACCAGGATACGCCACGCAGCACTTGAAATACATATAAAAAATATTTAACATATTATGAACTATTTGTTCTGGTGGTAGTTGTTTATAGGTTATTGTTGATACTACAGTAGAACTGCCCTATAATGCCACTTTAAGGGACCGGAGAAAAAGCATCATTGTAGGTGAACAGCCGTCATAGCCAAACTTCAATAAATTGTTCCTAATATGTCTCTTTGTTTCAATGCAAGACACACCAACACTGATCAGAGTAGCCTTTTCCACTGAGGTGCAGGCCTTGCCAATGGAAATACAGGAGTAGCTCATTGGTGATATTTGTTGGTTATCACTTTGTTATTGATTCTCACATCTAATACACACATATATCTTAGGTAATACCTACAGAAGATCTACGAAACATGTACAGAAATGCTTTGCTTAGACAAAAGTAAATGGAAATCTATAGATTAAATCGATCAGGACATGGCAGCTTCACACTTTAATGAACCAGATTTTTAAAGGAAAGGGAGAATAAGTTTCCTTCAGCAAGACTGTATCAGAACCAAGGGTGTATGCAAGGGGGATTTTGGGGTTAGAACCCCCCTTTAGCTTGATATTTTACAAAAACTTTATTACTTGCGCAAAGGAGATTAATTGTTTTCACATACTTTTTGCTTGTTAATTTGTCGACTTAATGCAAATGCCACAGAATAATTTGCATGCAAATTTCAAGGAACATTGTAAATGGGCCAAAAAGTAGCAATTAGGTTTAGGTGGGAATCTGGGTTATCGTCTGCCTCCAGAAACCATCTCACCACTTTTTGCAGACCTTTCGTCCACTACGCATGTTTAAGATTGTGTTCTGCAATAGTTCATTTTATCCGAAACAATTGTCTTTATTTTGTCGGCTAAGGCTGATCAGAGCAAGCGCTGACCACATTGGCTACATTACCAATTTCTGCAGCATGATAGAACTGTTACATGAGCTCACAAACAGCAGTTTTTAACATATAAGCATCCATTTGATGATGTCTCAGCAGGGAAAACGAAAAACTAAAAGTTTGCTGGACTTTTATACCAAACAAAAACTTGAAAGTTTTCTTACGTACTTTATGCACATCCTCAATTCTTGTGTAGTTTCGCAAGATTTAATCTTGCAAACCAAGGTGTGTGCTGGCCAGTCCAGCTGCACACTTTCTATGCTCGACCGCTCGTATTCGACAAGACATCAGCGCAGCTTGATTTTGCAGTTGTAAATTGCTCTGACACAGTGATGAGTATATTTTACTCCCCAGTTTTAATGCTAAGTCTGATATTTTTGCAGTTATGAACTGCTGCGTTGTAGCGTTGAGTTTATTTTCCTCCGATATCCTAACTTGGAGCATTGATAGTTTATATTCATTTATATTCAGTGCAATGACACATAAAATAAGGGGAGTGCATGTAGAAGAATATGCATATTATGTCAAAAAACTTCACCAAAACATTGGTTTGGAAACATGAATATGACACAAGATTGTGACAACACAAACAGCGCACACCAAATACAAATGATCATCATATGCCACTGAATGAAAAGCCCAGCATAAAAATTTTCTGTGTACGCCACTGATCAGAACATAAGTATTTCAAAACATACCTTTGTTTGGTTTATTTTGAATCCCAATAGTATAAAGAAATTGCATCAAAAGCCTTGTAACAACTGGTGCCCTTGACTAACATATGCATGTTAGAGAAAAGATTTTCGTATTTGGTGGAGATCATGGGTGTAGGAAGGAGGTGCAGGGGCCCTTGACCCAATTGGATTTTGAAATTTGATATTTTCCTATTAATTTTGTGTGGGTGAAATAAAATTTCACCATGGTTGACCTCTCTGGAAAAAATCCTTCCGACACCCATGGTTGAGCTGAAAACTAAAATGCGAAATGCGCTGAAATGCATTGACTCGTTGCTGAGGGTAGTACTGCATTGAATTTATCTGCAGTTTAAAAAGTTGATCACTACAGCTCACGATCAATACAGTCATTAGTAAAAGCTTTATATATGTTGCAAATGTTTGTAGTTTCCTATTGTTTTTTTTTGTGGTTTTGTTGTTGTGTCTGCAGTGGCAGAGTTCTGGAGTTTGATTTTCACTGAGTCCATATTTTTCAGGCTCTCTGTGTCGTTGCTTGTTAAACTATATCAGATAACTACATTTGTTGCTTTTGTAACTTTGCATTTGTTGACAGTTGCTGCAGATTTGGTTGTCTTTAAAACTTAGCTTAACTCTTTGGCGTCCAGCTGGTTTCGAGGATTTTCGGAAAAAAAATCACCTAAATGCACGTGACTGCGTGGGAATTTCTCCGGTCTGGTATGCTCTACAGACCTGGTAAAAGTCTCAAAAGACGCGGCAAGTCTGCATTTGAGAAAAATTTTTGGCTTGGGGGGTGCGGGTTTTTTGTGAGTGACGTCATAAGTGGAGGACAAATCCCAAGAGGAAAAGCTGGAAAAACATTCATTGAAGAAGTGTCTCATCTTATAGGACTCTTTAACGGCTGTAAAAGATGGGAGCCAGTAGCAATCCACATGCTTCAAGTATTTCTACCATTACTACTCCAGAAGCCATCACTCAAATAAAAACAAAGAGAACGTGTCAAATACTTGAACAAAAGAATGGAATGGTGGAAACACGGAAAGCTAGAAGAACTGATCTCAGAGTGTGAAACTATTCAAACAAGACTAAAAAAATAATTCAAAACAAAAAAACAATCAGACCAGAAAGCATTCTGTAGACTGATGCTACAAGGATAAGTGAAAAAGGCCCTTAAATTTGTGGATAATGCCAACGATATAAAGGAAAACATGACATCACTACAGACATCAAAAAGAAACTGAAAGACAAGCACCCAAAAGCGGCAGAACTAAAACAATCTGCCATAATTGATAAGCCTGAAACCAAAACAAGAGGGTTACCTTTGAAAACATAACTCAAGATGAAACCTTATCCAATGCCAAAAACTCATCGGGGTCTGGAGGACCAACACAGGTTGACATGGAAACATGGAGAGACATGCTTTGTTCAAAACCATACGGCACCCACTCACAAAAGCTAGCTGACGAAATTGCCACTCTGGCCAGGCGTCTTGCGACAGACACCATTCCACACGATTACATATCAACTCTCCTCGCATGCAGACTTGTTCCACTCAAAAAAAATACAATGGCATTAGGCTAGTAGGTGTAGGTGAATACCTACGACGAATCATTGGCAAAGCAGTCACAGGACTCTTAAAGTAAGACATCATTCATGCAGTGGGAACACTACAAACATGTGCAGGACTGGAATCAGGCATAGAAGTAGCAACACATGCTGTAAGGAAAAGTTATGAAGAGGAAGGCAGTGAATGCCTGCTGTTAGTTGATGCAGACAATGCATTCAACAAACCCAACAGAAAAGTCAACCTAGAAAACATCAAAAGACTGTGTGTCCCCATGTACACATACCTACACAACAGCTACAACACACCCACCATGCTATACTTGGAAAATGGGGATCACATACTGTCACAGGAGGGTGTGACACAAGGGGACAATGCAGCAATGGCAATGTACGCCTTATCCACATGACCATTGATACAAACACTGAGCAATGAAACAGCTAATGATGAAGTGAAACAGGTATGGTATGCGGACAATAGCTCTGCAGTTGGACCACTGGCAGGCGTGAGAAAATGGTGGGAATACCTGAAGGCCAAGGGGCCAGACTTTGGGTACTACCCAAAACCTCCAAAGATCATCTTCATAATAAAAGACAATAGTCTAAAGCAATCCGCACAAAAATTCTTCAAAAACCAGGGAATCAAAATCACAGACCACGGTGAACGCTACCTTGCATCGTTAATTGGGACAAAATCATTCAAGGAACAATACACTAAAAACAAGGTTGAGGGCTGGGTAAAAGACCTTGAGTTGCTTTCAAAGTATGCACAAGATGATCCTC